>Ga0129342_1001216_pt1 | contig 11466 bp, 15 predicted proteins | sample CPBDNA_5_FD_94426 | JGI IMG/M metagenome (GOLD analysis project Ga0129342, IMG submission 94426) | Freshwater to marine salinity gradient microbial communities from Chesapeake Bay, USA - CPBay_Sum_15_0.2_DNA | ecosystem: Environmental > Aquatic > Marine > Coastal | place: USA: Chesapeake Bay...
AATCAATAACTTATGACACAATATATTACAGATTTAAGACAGTTAGGAATCAATCCTACTGCTGTGCCAGATGCATTACTTGCAGCAAAGAATAAATTAAATGAAATACCGTTTAATCCTACTCCGATACCAGCATTGTTATATGGATTAGCTACAGATCCACAGGCTACTGCTGCTGCCTATGATCAATCAAACTTACCTGTAGGTAATTTTCTTATTGGCAACGCTGATAGAGCATTGCGAGGAAGTCAAGATCCATTAGATTATTTAGATCTAGGATTGCTTGGTGCTGATGTAGTTGGTGCAGGCTCAGCAGTTAGCAGAGGAATTAAATCAGCATTAACAAGTAACTTTGCTAAAGACTTAGCTCTTGGTGCTAGTGATTTAGTTTATAACCAAGCAGCAAAAGCAGGATTTAATTTACAGCCACAAATAGTTATTGGTGAACGATCACCATTGTTTAATCAAAGTAAAGCAAATGATTTTGCTTCTGGATATGATGAATTAGGTCTTGGCGTTACTTATAACCCTACACTCAAAAAGTTTGAATACGATATACCAAACTTTAAAAAACTTGATCACCAAGATTTATTTGAAATGACTGGAACCTATGTTGGTCGAGATAGACAGTTAAGGCAAAGACTGTCTGATGCTGAGGCTTCTATAGATTTTGAAGCGTTAAATGATCCAGAGAGCAGAAAAAATATTCTTGGTAATATTACTCACATTACTAATGTTGGTTTAAAAGAAAGGCCTGATTTATCGCCTGAAAATTTAGCAGATACAATCATATACAACATAATTGAAAAAGATAATTTAAAAGGTATTAATTTAGATAAGTTTTTTAAACATCCAACATTGTTTAAAGCGTATCCAGAAACAAGAAATATAAAGGTTTATCCGTATGTAGATGAAAATACTAAAGACTTTCAGGCTGCATTCGATAGAGAAAATAATAGATTGTTTATTAATCTTGCTGCTAGGGGAGGGCCAGATCAATTAAAAGGATCTATATTGCATGAAGTGCAGCATAATATTCAAGCAATAGAAGGTTTCGATACTGGCGCACCATATGGGTTGTCACAAAAAGAGTATGAAAGTGGATTAAACAAAACATTAGGCAAACATTTTGATGATGTTTATGATGATATTGATGAATATTTTTATCTTAACGATAAAGATCCAACAGTAAGATCTATAATTGATGAGTATGTAAACAATCCATTGCGAGATATGAGCAAAGAAGTTAATTTGAGTATGGAGGGAGTTCCATATCAAGTTAAAGCCGGTGAAGTTGAAGCTCGTAATGTAGAAGCTACGATGGATTTAAGTCAAGAGGAATTAGATAAATCATTTCCATATAGAACCAGTTTAACTGATACGAACTATACGCAAGATGTTCCATTAAAGTTGCAAATTAGAACGACCCCAGAGATAGAGAATAACATTGTTGAATCTATGTATGGTAATCGTTTACCAGACTTTAAATATCAAAAAAATAACAATGTCGTACAGCCATTAATAAACGAGTTCTTAGTAAACACACCAACTAAACCAAATGAACGAGTTGGTAAAAGATTTACTATAGAAGATAGAAGCAATAATGTACCTATCGAAACTTTAAAAGCAGAAGATCTCATAGGTAAAACAATTGTTACTAAACCTACAGACTTAACCAGTAGAGATAAATTTATTACTAGCGTATCTGATCTAAAGTTGCCTTATCCATTATTAACTGAAGGCGGTGAGCTGTTCGGTGCTGCTAAAAAGAATGTAGACAGAGATGTGTTCTACGCTAGTAACTATTCAGCAGCGTTAGGTGATGTCAATAGATTAAAAGAAGCCTTAGAGTTAGATAAAGCAAGAGGCGGCACAGGAGTGATTTACGCACCAACTAGTATGGCCCAGCATTCATCAAACTTCTCAACCATGCCAACTGGGTTGTTAATGAACTTTGTATACGATGGTATTAGAACCGGAAGAATGACAAAGCCTTTAATAAAAGAGTTAGACGAAGAAATAAGAACTGGTAAAGGCCTGCAAGCAAAATCAGCGTTACCTGACTGGAAAGGCCTCATGACCCAAGAAGGCAGGGATCAGCTAAGACAGTACGGTGGTAAATATAGAATTGGTTTAGCAGCACATATGATGAAAAACCAAAAATACCAAAAAGCTCTTGGTTTCAATAATGAAGATGTTGTTAATGCTTTAAGAGATGAACACAATCGTGGTGTTGGCGAACATATGCTTGGAAATATATTTTATAAAGTAGATCCAAATGTTGATATGCGATTAAGCTCAACTCCGTTAGGATCTGGACATGGTAGTTATATGTTTGATCTTATTCATGGTAGGCCAGCCGGTAAATTACCAAACGCAATACATATGGAAACATTACTTGGTGATCCATATTTAAAAGATTTAGTCGAAGGTAAAATTACAGGCAAAAATTACAATAAACTTACTAAGACAGGAAAAGAACAAACACCATCAACAATCCTTCGTCAAGGATTAAATGCAATACATACGCAGCAAGGTAGGCCAGATGTTTATAAATTCATTACTGAATCAGATGCTGAGCGTATAGACGATTATTTAAAAGCAATTAGAGCTGGATTATTGGAGTTATAACTATGTGGTCATGGCATTTTTTCGCAGGGTTACAATTTGGATTTGAATTTTATGAAGATAGCAAAATGGATGATAGCAAAAACACACATCACTTTAGTTACTTTATTATTGATCTTGGTTGTATACGCTTACAGCGTTGTGAAAAAACAGGTATGAACTAATGGTGGTTAAAAAGAAACAGGTCAATCTGTCTGTTGGTCGAGGTGAGAAGTTATCGGTCAAAGCAGGTGGTGGATTAACTGCAAAGGGTAGAGCTAAGTATAATCGTGCTACAGGATCTAACCTTAAAGCTCCGGTAACTGGAAAAGTAAAGGCTGGTAGTGCTGCAGCTAAAAGAAGAAAATCATTTTGTGCTAGATCTCAAGGATGGACTGGCCCAAGAGGTAAAGCGGCTAGAAAACGATGGAAGTGTTAGACGATTCACCTTGTAATGGGGTGTGTCGTATGGAAGGAACCACTTGCATATCATGTCATCGAACATATGATGATTTAGAGCAATGGTTTTATATGTCTAAAGAAGCTAGATTACAACGCATGGAGCAATTAAAAAAAGAAAATGGAAGATAACATATTCAGAGATTATTACACGCTATACGGTGATAGAACTACTCCGTATGCTGGTGAGATTGAAGGATATGCTGTGCCACAAAATCAGATTCTAGGCGGAGCATTTGGCCACACACAATTTAATCCATACGGTGGTTATTTAAATTTAGCTGGAGGTGCAGATTATAGTTTGTTAAATAAAACTTTAGCTCCCTATGCTGGATCTTCACTTGTATTACCTAGCGGATTAGAAATGTCTGGATTACTACAAAAGTTACCAGACGATATATTAAAAGAAGCAACTGTAAGAACACCAGATGCATATCTTACTGCAAGAGATTCTAATGCAGGAAAAGAATATGAGGCTGGCATACAACAACAATTATTAGGTGGATTGTTAGATATATTTGCTAGAAAAGATGATTATGGCAAAGGCATATATGGCACATACACATTAGATTTTTAAAGTAATGACCCAATCGGAGTTACAAAATGGCAGAAAGACTAAGGAAAAAACATCAAGACGAAGTAAGGACTAAGATACAGGCATCGCAACTGATTAATGTATTGCAACAACACGCATTGGGTGTAACAGAAGAAATACCACCTAGCCGCATGAAAGCTATTGAGATACTATTAAAAAAATCGTTGCCGGATCTATCATCAACCGAAATATCCGGTGATCTAGATGCGCCATTAGGTATTAAAGTAATTACTGGAATCGATGTTAGACCAAAAGATAAATGATGATTATGATGTAGTTGATCTTGGGTATAGGCCCAGAGATCCGCAAGTAGTTATACATCAAGCTGTAGAAGATAACCGCTTCAATGTGGTAGTTGCTCATCGTAGGATGGGTAAAACTGTATCTGCTATTAACCAATTAATACATAGTGCATTAAATTGTGATAAACCAAACCCTAGATTTGCATACATTGCTCCGACTTATAACCAAGCTAAGCGTGTTGCATGGGATTATTTATTAGAATATACAAGACCGTTAGGTGCCAAAGCTAATATTGCTGAACTGCGTGTAGATTTTCATGGCAGACGAATCAGTTTATATGGTGCTGATAACTATGATAGCCTTCGTGGAGTTTATCTTGACGGAGTCGTGATCGATGAGATAGGCGATATTAATCCAAACCTGTTTACAGAGATTATTAGGCCATGTATTGCTGATCGACAAGGCTGGTGTATGTTTATTGGTACTCCAAAAGGTGCCAATCATTTTAAAACTTTAAGAGATAAAGCTGATCTAAAAACAGACGGATGGAATCTATTAGAGTTTAAATCTAGTGAAACTGGTATTTTGCCGCAAACAGAATTAGATGCTGCATTTAAAGAGATGGGCGAAGATAAATTCATGCAAGAATTTGAATGTTCATTTGCTGCTGCAGTTGAAGGATCTTATTACGGTAAAATGGTTAATGATCTTGTTCTAAAAGATAGAGTAGGTGATATTCATTACGATGAATTAGCTAGAACTATTTGTGCTTGGGATCTTGGTATGGGTGATTCTACTGCTATTTGGGTTTGCCAGTTAGCAGGCCATGAAATAAGATTAGTTGACTTCCTTGAGAATCATGGAGTAGGCCTTGATTATTATGTTAATTGGTTAAAACAAAATAATTATGAAAAAGCTGAACAGCTACTTCCGCATGATGTTCAAGTAAGAGAATTAGGCACCGGTAAATCTAGAAAAGAAATGCTAGAAGAATCCGGACTACAAGTAACTGTGGTTCCAAAACTTTCTGTTGATGATGGTATTCAGTCTGTACGCAGAATGCTGCCACGATGTTGGTTTGATCATAAAACCAAACAAGGATTAGATGCATTAAGAAACTATCGTAGAGAATACGATGAAAAAAGAGATGTATTTTTTGATAAACCTGTGCATGACTGGTGTTCACACGCTAGTGATGCGTTCAGATATTTAGCAATAGGCTTGAATGAAGGAACTTCAGACTGGAATAGGCCTTTAAAGATAAACAATTCATGGGTAGTTTAAATGGCAAAATTAAAAAACAATGAAAATGCTTTACGCAGCATAGTAGAAAGTGAAATAGATGATGCTATCGGTTATCTGGAAACTGAAACAACAGATGAAAGACAGCAAGCACTTGAATACTATATGCGTGAACCCTACGGTAATGAAGTAGAAGGTAAATCACAAATTGTTACTGGCGAAGTAGCAGAGGTTGTGGATGGTGCATTACCTCAAATTATGCGTGTATTTACATCATCTAATGATGCAGTTGTGTTTGAACCAGTTAATCAAGGCGATGAGGAACTTGCTGAACAAGCTACACTATATGTAAACCATATCTTTTACAAAGATAACAATGGTTTTGAAATCATGCACGATTGGTTTAAAGATGCTTTGTTACAAAAAGTTGGTGTCGTAAAAGCATATTGGGATGATAAAGTCGATGTAACAACTGAAAAGTATTATGATCTAAATGACGATGAATTGATCATGATTGCCAATGATGAAGAAGTTGAAATAGTTGAGCAAGATAGTCAAGTAATACAAGAAGCAGTATTTGATGAAATGACTGGCATGGAAGTATCACCAGTTATATCTAAGCATGACATTAAAGTAAGAAGATCAGTCAATAGTGGCAAAGTCATTGTAGAAAATGTGCCGCCAGAAGAATTTTTAATTAGTAAGCGTGCAAGAACTATTGCAGATGCTCCTTTTGTAGCACATCGTAAAATGCTGACTCGTTCAGATCTACTTGCTATGGGTTATGATGAAGATACAATCATGTCTTTAGCTACAGGCGATGCATTAGAGTTCTCACCAGAGCGTATTGCACGATACACCAGAGGTGAAAATCCAACTGACATGGATTCAGACGATGAATCAATGCAGCTTATTGAGTATTACGAGTGTTATATTAAAACAGACTTTGATGGTGATGGTGTAGCTGAGCTGCGTAGAGTTTGTTATTCAAACAATCAAATACTACATAACGATGAATGTGACTACATACCGTTCCATTCTGTATGCCCTTTACCTATACCACATAAATTCTATGGCCATTCATTAGCTGATCGTGCTATGGACTTACAACTCATTAAGTCAACCATTACTAGACAGATGTTAGATAACTTATACCTAACTAACAACTATCGTGTAGGTGCAGTAGAAGGTCAAGTTAATCTTGATGATCTTTTAACATCAACTGCTGGTGGTGTAGTGCGTATGAAAAATCCTTCAGCACTTGTGCCGCTAACTGTACAGTCTAATGCAGGACAATCATTCCCAATGCTTGAATATTTAGATCAAGTACAAGCTAAACGATCAGGCGTGTCCGATCAACAGCAAGGTTTAGATGCAGATGTTTTACAAAATGTTACTGCAACTGCTGTAGCTGCAATGCAGTCTGCTGCTGGCGGCAAGTTAGAATTAGTTGCTCGTATTTTTGCTGATACCGGTGTTTCATCATTGTTTAAAGGTATTTTACAACTCGTATGTAAATATCAACAAAAAGAACGCATCATTAAAATTAATAACAAATACATTCCTATGGATCCAAGAGAATGGGATCACCAATATAACATTTCAGTTAATGTTGGTTTAGGTACCGGATCCAAACAAGAACAGCTTGCAGTTATGCAAATGATTCTACAAAAACAAGAACAAGTATTAACAACTTATGGCCTAAGTAATCCATTGGTTAATCTTAAACAATATAGAGATACACTTGCTAAATTTGTAAACATGGCTGGATTTAAAGATGATAGTCAGTTCCTCATGGAAGTTACAGAAGAACAGGCCCAGCAGCTTGCACAAATGCAGGCGCAACAGGGTGCTAGTAACCCACAAGTACAGGCTGCAGAAGCACTTGCACAAGTAGAGCGTGAAAAAGCACAGCTTAAAGCACAAACAGATATGGCTAAACTTGAAATACAAAAACAAGAATTAGCATTACAAACTCAAAAAGAACAATTAGAGTTACAACAAAAACAAATTCAATTTGAAAAAGAAATGGCATTAAAAGAATTAGAGCTTATGCAAAAAGCTAAAGCTGATGACGATAAAACACGCATTGCTGAGTCTAAAGAATTAATTAATGCATTAGATAAAATTAAAAATATTAGTCAATTACAATGATAAGCAAACAAGCTATTGCAGATATACTCAAAGACGAATCATTTAATGAAGTCATTGATAATATTATTCAAGAACATTTGAATGTCATTACTTATTCTAATGATAATGAATCAGATGTTAGAGAAAGAGCATATCAACGCATAAAGACTGTAAAAGAATTACTAGCACACCTTCAATCAATTGTTGATTCTAGCAAAATTGAAGATGCTCGTTGGAAAATTTAGCCATAAGGCTACTTGGCTGCTAGGGCCTATCTAGCAAATTTAAGGAAATATTATGAGCGAAAAAACCATGACTCCCCAACAGGGAAGTGGAGCCATTACTGTGAATGAAGCAGCTACTGCATTTGAAAGCTTCTTATCACCAGCAGAGGACTCCCAAGAGCAACCAGAAACTGATGAAGTAGAAACAGTTGAAGCAGAAGCAGATGAATCAGAAGAAACTGAAGAAGTAGAATCGGAAGATGATACTGAAGAAGTTGAATATGAAGCATCCGAAGATGATGATGAAGCAGAAGAAGTAGAGGAGCCACAACAAACCTACAAGGTAAAAGCTGCAGGTGAAGAAAAAGAGGTTACCCTTGAAGAACTAATGCAAGGTTATCAACTTGGTGCTGATTACACGAAGAAAACTCAAGAAGTTGCAGAATTGCGCAAAGCTAATGAAGCTGAAAGACTAGCAATTCAACAAGCAGCTCAATTGAGAGATGACTATGCTCACAGATTGCAAGCTTTGCAACAATATATGGCTGATGCTGAAACCGGCATTAGTTCATCAGAGCTTGCAGATCTAAAAGAAAATGACCCAGTAGGTTACGCTGTCAAAGTGGCAGAAATAACGGAAAGAAAAGAACAATTAACTAAGCTGAAGGCCGAACAAGACCGCATTGCTAAAGAGCAACAAGCGGAATATGTCCGTAATATGAATGCATATATTGCTGAGGAAGCTAAGAAACTTTCACAACACCTACCAGAGTTTTCAGACATGAAGAAAGGCGAACAAATCAAAAATGAAATTCGTTCTTATCTAAAATCGTTTGGTTACACAGATCAAGACTTAAGCCAAGTTGTAGATCATCGCCAAATATTAATTGCAATAAAAGCAAAGCGATATGATGATATGCAAAAATCTAAGCCTAATGTCAAAAAGAAAGTGGCTCAGGCTCCTAAAATGGTTAAATCTGGTACCAAAGTCAAAGCTGGTAATAGAGATATTACAAAACAGCAAATGGACAGATTGCGAAAAACAGGAAGTAAACAAGATGCCGCAATCTTATTTGAAAACTTTATTTAATAAGGATGTGAATAAAAATGGCAACATTTCAAACCTATCAATCCATTGGTAATCGTGAAGATTTAACCGATGTGATTTATAATATTTCACCTACTGATACTCCTTTTATGAGTTCAGTTGGTAAAACAAAAGCAACTGCTGTTTACCACGAATGGCAAACAGACTCACTTGCAGCAGCCGTAGCTAATAACGCAGCAGTTGAAGGTGCAGATGCAACATCATTAACTGTTACTCCAACAGCTCGTGTTGGTAACAGAACTCAGATTTCTACAAAAACAGTACAAATTGCTGGCACTCAAGAGTCAGTTGATAAAGCTGGTCGTAAATCTGAAAAAGCATATCAATTAGCTAAAGCATCATCTGAGCTAAAACGTGATATGGAAAAAACATTACTATCTAACAATGTAGCTGCTGCTGGTAATTCTTCAACAGCTCGTACATTAGGTGGTTTACAAGCATGGTTAGGCACTAATGCTGTTTTAGGTTCAAGCGGTACAGCAGGTTCAGGTGGTACAACTGCTCGTGTATCTGGTACAGACGCAGCATTTACAGAAGCTATGCTTAAATCTGCTGTTAAACAAGCATTTGTACAAGGTGGTAACCCATCTGTTCTTATGGTAACTCCAACACAGAAACAAGTAGTATCAGGTTTTGCTGGTATTGCTCAACAGCGTTATGAAGCTCCATCAAATGCTCCTACAACTATTGTTGGTGCTGCTGATGTATACCTATCAGACTTCGGTACATTATCTGTTGTTCCTAACAGATTTATGACTGCTGATTCTGGTGACGGTGGTGAAGTAGCATTTGTTCTTGACCCAGAGTATGCAGCAGTTGCATACCTACGCCCATTCCAAACTAATGAATTGGCTAAAACTGGTGACTCAGAAAAAACTCAACTACTCGTTGAATACACTCTTGAAGTGAAAAACGAAAAAGCTCACGCAATTATTGCTGACTTAGCTGAGTAATATAAATAGATATGCCCTCTTCGGAGGGCAATATCTTTTAGGATAGTTATGAAAAAACATAAATTTCACGATACAGATGATGGCGGTATAGTTATCGCAACAGAGCAAGATGTAACAGATATTGTTGAACAAAATAAAAAAGAATACAACGCATCAACTAGCACTTGGGGCAACGATATATTTGACAATAAGATTGCAAGTATCCCTATGGTAGCAATAGATGAGTTAAACAAACAAGGCATTATGCGAGGATTCCATGTGCTTGACCAAAAGAAATTTAAAGAATTTTTAAATCATCCAGACAACCGATTTTTTAGAACAAAACAAGGTAGAATCTAAATGGCATTTTTTACTAATTATGCAACGCTAAAAACTACGATAGCAAACTATTTAGCTCGTACTGATTTAACAGACCAGATACCAGAGTTTATTCGTCTAGCAGAAGATAGATTGCGTAGAGATTTACGCATTAGACCTATGCTAAAAGTAGCTACTGCATCAACTACCGCAGGCGATGCAACAGTATCATTACCTAGCGACTTCCTAGCAATGAAAGATTTGCACATAGATTCTAATCCTGTAGGCGTTGTGCAGTTTGAAAATACATCTAACTTCTTTAGGAACACAAGGTCTAAACAATCAGGCCAACCAAGATTTTATACACTTTTAGGTAGCGAATTTCAATTTGCACCAATACCAGATTCCACTTATACATTACGCATGGTTTATTACTATAAACCAGATTATTTAAGCGACAGTAATTCATCAAACTTATTTTTAGCTAACTGCCCAGACTTGTTACTTTATGGGTCATTAGGTGAGGCTGAACCCTATTTGATGAATGATGAAAGACTACAAACTTGGGCAGCATTGTACCAAAGAGGCGTAGATTCACTAACACGAAGTGACGATGATGCAGAATATCCATCTAGTCCAATGACTATAACTTTATCAATGAGGTAATTAACTATGGCTGAAATGTCAAATTATTTAGAAAATGCAATGTTAAACGCAACACTTAACAATACTGCATTTACAACAGTAGCAACACCGTATATATCACTACACACAGCAGACCCGACAGATGATGGTTCAGGTGCAGAAGTATCAGGTGGTTCTTATGCCAGAACATCTGCTTCTTTTGCAACCGCAGCAGGCACATCAGGTTCTATCGCAACGGATGCCGATGTTACTTTTCCTACAGCAACTGCTGGTTGGGGTACGGTAACTCACATTGGTATTTGGGATGCTTCATCATCAGGTAACCTTTTATACCATACTGCATTAGACAGTTCTAAGACTATTGATAGTGGTGACATATTTAAAATCACATCAGGCAACCTAACTGTAACATTAGCATAAGGATAAGTCATGGCACTTGTCGTAAAAGATAGAGTCAAAGAAACGACCACGACTACTGGCACAGGTACAGTTACCCTTGCAGGTGCGTCTACTGGCTTCCAATCGTTTTCTGTTATCGGTGATGGAAATACAACTTTCTACACACTCGTATCAGGTAATAATTGGGAAGTAGGTATAGGCACATACACAGCAAGTGGTACTACTTTGTCTAGAGATACTGTATTAGAATCTAGCAATAGTGGTAGTGCAATTACTTTGTCAGGCACATCAGATGTATTTTGTACTTACGCAGCAGAAAAGTCTGCACACTTAGATTCTACAGATACAATGTATGCACCACAAGTGGCAGCAAGCAATGGTGTTTCTTTAACACACAAGACAATAAGTTCAAACTTTACAATACCAACAGATTACAATGGTTTTGCTGTTGGCCCACAGACTGTTTCTAGTGGAGTAGCATTTACTATTCCTAGTGGCAGTCGTTATATGGTTATATAGGAGTCATTCATGGCAACAACAATCAACGCATCTACCACAGGT
>Ga0129342_1001218_pt1 | contig 11451 bp, 16 predicted proteins | sample CPBDNA_5_FD_94426 | JGI IMG/M metagenome (GOLD analysis project Ga0129342, IMG submission 94426) | Freshwater to marine salinity gradient microbial communities from Chesapeake Bay, USA - CPBay_Sum_15_0.2_DNA | ecosystem: Environmental > Aquatic > Marine > Coastal | place: USA: Chesapeake Bay...
AGTAGGGAGAGCATCTGCTTTGCAAGCAGAAGGTCGCTGGTTCGATTCCAGTCAGCTCCACCATTTGGATATATTATGAAAATAAGAAAGAAACTAATGAAAAGAGCAAATAAACTTCCTAGCACTCCTTGCGGAGAATGCAAGTTTTATGAGCCGATACATGAAATCTCTAAAAATTTAAGTGAGGGATGGTGTAGAGGCCATAGCTCTGGCGCAACTTTAGTTTTATCTGAGGAGACTTGCGATAAATGGCAACCAAAATGAAATATACAAAAGAAGAAATACAAAATAGTAAAAGAATATATAAAAGTGCAACTCCTAAACAGGATTTGTCTTGGTATGTAAAATGGACATCAAGTGTAATTTTAATTGGCGCTTTTGCTGTTCGTTCTACACAAACATTTCCTTTTATTGACTTATGCTTATCCTTAATTGGATGTGTAGGTTGGCTTTGGGTTGGTCTTTTATGGAAAGATAGAGCATTAATTATATTAAATGGAATCGCAGTCTTTATTCTATTGACTGGAGTTATAAATCATTTTGCAACATGAACTTAAAAGAAAAAATACAAGTAAGATTAGACCAATTAGAAATGCTTATGTATAAAAACTATCATCTGAAAAATCCTGATGAAGTTTATAATCAAACATTGCACATTAGTAAGTTTTGGTCTATTCTATCCGAAGAAGATAGAGATTTTGTTCAAGCCGCCCAAGATTCAATCAAAGAGGGGTGGGAGTGGATTAAGTGAGTGGAGTTTATAACAAAACTTATTTCGAAAATCGACCCGAAGAACAGCTTGAAGAAGGTGTTCTTTATGGCGTCGTTCTTGTCAACCAAAAGACATTCGTAAGGGAATGTATTAAGGTTGGTATAGCAAAGGGAAAAGATTGGAGACACGTTATTAAAAGAAGTCGTGGTTTTAAAGGATATGATTTGCGTATTCAACGAACTTACCACGACACGATTTATAACTGCTGGAAAATTGAGCAGGAACTACACGAGAAGTTTAAAGACGACCGTCATTATCCAGCTGAAAAATTTGGTGGGCATACAGAGTGTTTCAAAATTGATTCTAAAATTTTATCCCACTTCCCGAAAAATAATTCTTGACAAACGCTCTCTCATCTGATATAATATACTTATATTTTGGGAGAAAGACAATATGACAGAAATAGTACCACCAACAAGTTGCCCAGCATGTTCAAGTGTGTTGGAACTTGTAAATGACCAACTATTTTGTCGTAATAGACTTTGTCCCGCTCAGTCTGCAAAGCGTATTGAACACTTTGCAAAAACTTTGAAAATCAAAGGACTTGGCCCTTCTACTATAGATAAGCTAGGTCTAGAAGATTATCATGATATTTATTCTCTCACCCAAGAGGAAATATCATTTTTACTGGATTCAGAAAAACTGGGAACCAAACTCTTTCAAGAAATAGAAAAATCAAAGAGTAGTGACCTAACAGTTTTATTACCAGCATTTTCGATACCGCTGATAGGCTCAAGTGCCACTCAAAAGTTAGCGAAACACATCTCATTTATACATGAGATAACCCCAGAGATTTGTGTAGCGGCAGGTCTGGGTCCTAAAGCGGCGTCGAACCTTGTAGATTGGTTAGTAAACACTTTCCACTTTGAAAAATACTACGAGCTACCCTTTTCTTTTGCTTGTGACAGCAAGGCGAAAGTCAGTCATGAGAACACTAAGGGAACAGTTTGTATCTCAGGTAAGCTAATAAGCTATCCTACAAAAGCAGCCGCCACGCAAGTATTAGAAGAAAACGGCTACGCAGTAAAGGATAATCTAACAAAAGATGTAACAATCTTAGTTAATGAAAGTGGTATAGCAAGTGCTAAAACTAAGAAAGCAGAAACAATGGGTATAACAATTATTAATAACATAAAAGACATTTTAGAGGAAAATTAAAAATGGCATTACCAAAATGGACAGACGAAAGAACTTCAGAGTTAACTTCTTTCGTGGGCAATGAGAGCCCTATATCTCAAGCTACTGTTGCTCAAGCAGCAGAGCAGTTAGAAACATCTACAAGATCAGTTTCTAGCAAACTAAGAAAGATGGGTTATGATGTAGAACTAGCTTCTGCTTCAGCAACTAAGTCTTTCTCAGCAGACCAAGAAGCTACTTTATCAGCTTTTGTAACTGATAACAGTGGTTCTTACACATATGCAGAAATTGCAAATCACTTTGAAGGCGGAGCTTTTTCAGCTAAGTCAATTCAAGGTAAAATCCTTTCTATGGAATTAACTGAGCATGTAAAACCTGCTCCTAAAGTAGAAACAGTTAGAACTTATACTCCTGAAGAAGAAGGAACATTTGTTGAAATGGTAAATGGCGGTAGCTTCGTAGAAGAAATTGCTGAAGCATTAGGCAAATCTGTTAATTCAATCAGAGGTAAAGCTCTATCTTTATTAAGAAGTGGTGAAATCAATGCGATTCCTAAGCAGAAAGAAACTAAAGGTTCAAGCAAAGCTGACGTTTTAGCTGACATCGATATCTCTGGCATGACTGTCGAAGAAATCGCTGATTCAATTGGCAAAACAGTTAGAGGAGTTAAAACAATGTTGACAAGAAGAGGTCTTCAGTGTTCTGACTACAACGGCGCTGCTAAAAAAGAAATAGGTTAATATTTCGTACTATTTTAGTTAGGTAGGGGCGTTTTGTCCCTACCGTTTTTTATCTTATACTTGGGAGAGTTAGTTTGAATATTGCGAGTGCTTTACTGAAGCAGATTATAGTACAGAATGATTTAGATACTTGGTCTAATCTCAAGGAACATTACCTACCTGGTGATTTCCAACCGATATTCAAAATCCTTGATAAACATATTGAAAAATATCAAGACCTTCCACAATTCGAAGACCTACGTTACGAAGTCCGTGACAGAAAACTACAAGAAAAAATATTCGCTATCGAGTCTGTAGATGTCGAGGTTGACGCTTGGCTTTTACTTGACTATTTAAAGAATGAATATGCACAAGTAGAAATTCTAGACCAACTAGATAAGTATATAGATAATACAGTAGCAATGGCTACAGCTGAAGAAAACATAGAACAATTACAGGAAATAGTACTAAAGGTAAGTGAGCAGGTAGATGTCAAACCACCCGCAGAGAGTATGGAAAGAATCTCTTTGTTTGAAGATGACAAAGAACTATCGAAGTATTTACCTTTAGGACTCAATTCTGAATATGATTCGGAAATTCAGTTCTCTCCCAAAGATTTGGTGCTTGTGGGAGGCAGACGTGGTTCAGGTAAATCAGTTACCTGTTGTAATATTGCAGCTAACGTATATGAAAGTGGTCGTTCTGCTATTTATTTCACTATTGAAATGGATAGTCGTTCTATACTACAAAGAATATGCTCTGTTGCAACCCGTGTTCCACTCAAAAGATTGCGTAGCAAAATGCTATCTTCTGATGAATGGACAGCAGTCGCTGGCTGGTGGGCTGGAAGATTTGATGGTGGGCATGAATTGTTGCCAGAGTTCGAGAAAACTCGTAACTTTGAAGCATTTCATGATAAGCTAACAAAACTTCAGCTACACAAAGATAGGCAAATAGATGTAATCTATGACCCTGCACTAACTCTCTCCAAGATACAGTCAGAGCTGGACAAAAAGGTTAATCAACTTGATGTCGGTGTTGTAATAGTTGACTATCTGAACCAAGTGAAGCGCCACAATGCACCAAGTCGATCTGGTCAATATGACTGGACAGAACAAATAGAAGTAAGTAAGAAAATGAAGTTATATGCACAAGAATATGAAACAATGTTCTTTGCACCTTATCAAACTGATGCAAGTGGAGAGGCTAGGTTTGCAAAGGGCATACTTGATGCTGCAGATGCAGCTTACTCACTTGAAACATGGGAACAGGAAGATAATTGTATGACATTTAACTGCACAAAAATGCGTAGTAATGTTATGAAAAGTTTTGATAGTGTTATTGATTGGGAAACACTTAAAATCGGTCCTCAGTCCGCAATTAATCCTAAAACAAAGGAAGAAATGAATAAGAGTATGAGAACAGGAGAAGATGTAGACGACTTATGATTTTATATACAGAAAAACAATTAAGTGAAGCGTATGGTAAATTCATAAGAAAACTTCCAGTTATAGTGCCTTTACCTTCAAGAGAAGAGTTTAGGCTTATTTTTGAAGACTCAATGAGATTAAAACAAATAGAAGATTGGGTAGACTGGAACGGGGATAAATTATGACAGTAGAAGAACTATTACAAGAGAGAAAAATACAGTATAAGTTATCTCCAGCAGATTGTATAGTTTCGTGTCTTAATCCTGAACATGATGACAGTAATCCAAGTATGAGAATTGATAGAATTACTGGAGTATATAATTGTTTTTCTTGTGGATTTAAAGGTAACTTATTTACACACTTTAATGCACCTTCTAATCCTATAGATATTCGCAGAGAAAAAGTAAGAAGAAAGATAGAAGAAGTTCGTTCTTCTTCAATTGGCTTGAAAATGCCAAAGAATTTTATGCCTTATGTAGGCAACTGGAGAGATATTTCACCCGATACTTATAAAAAGTTTGACTGTTTCGTGCATCCAGACAAACCATTTACAGGGAGACTCTCTTTTCCGATTAAGGACTTGACAGGAAAAATAGTAGCATTTAATTGTAGGAGTCAATCACCTACAGATATAGTAAAATATATCATTCATCCCCCAAAAGCTGTGCTACCCCTATTTCCTGCTCGAGTCCGCCCCATAAAGGGTAGAGTCATATTAGTAGAAGGTATATTTGATGTATTAAATCTACATGATAAAGGATTAGAAAATAGTGTTTGTTGTTTTGGAACAAGAAACATAGATGTAGATAAATTAAAATTACTAAAAATGAGTGGAGTAACAGGAATAGATTTATTATTTGACCCAGACCAAGCAGGACAGGAAGCCGCAGAAAGAGTGATTGAAATGTGTGATGTTGCAGAAATACTGCATAAAAATATTAAATTACCACCAGCGTTAGGGGATGCAGGGGCATTAACAAAAAACAAAGTAAAAGATTTAAAGGAAAGATTATATGGCTAAAATAGCATTAATAGAAAGTAAACCAAGTCGTAATGATTATGTAAAATTATTTGATAATCAGTTTGACTTTGACCAGTTTCAACTATGTTCAGACCCAACTGTAAAGAAGGTATTAAAAAGAGATTGTGACATTGATGTTAATATTGATGATTATGACTGGGTAATACTTATTGGTTCTGAATGTTTAAAGTTTTATACTAAACAAAGTTCAGTAACAGAATACAGTGGTAGAGTTATAGATAATAAGTTTCTACCAATAATAAACCCAGCAATGTTAGCTTTTAAACCAGAAGCTAAAAAGACTTGGGAAGAATCAGTAACAAATATAAGTAAGTATGTGAAAGGAGAACTAAAAGTAGCAAAACTTGGTTCTGACAAAGCATATGGCATACAAGATACTGAACAATTTATAGAGTTTCTAAACAAGGCTTTAGAAGCACCTTATGATTTTATTGCACTTGACTCTGAGACAACAGGATTATACCCAAGAGATGGATATATGCTTGGACTTAGTATATCTTATGAGCCAGATCACGGTGCATATATTGATACTGATTGTATCGATGAAAGAGTAGAAGAACTTCTACAAGAGTTATTTAACAAGAAAAGAGTAGTATTTCATAACGCTAAGTTTGACTTAGCTTTCTTTGAGTATCATTTTGGATTTAAGTTTCCAAGATTCGAAGACACTATGTTACTACATTATATGTTAGACGAAAATCCAGGCACTCACGGCCTAAAACAATTATCTCTCAAATACACTCCTTACGGAGACTATGAGAAGCCAATGTATGACTGGATGGCAGAGTATTGTCGTAGAAATGGAATATTGAAAAACCAATTTACTTGGGATATGATTCCATTTGATATTATGAAAGACTATGCTGCTCTTGACGCAGTTTGTACTTTTCTTCTCTTTCAAAAATTTGAGAAACCTTTACTTACTAATGAAAGATTGTATGGAGTCTATCGAGATATATTGCTACCAGGCTGCCGATTCCTTACAGATATTCAAGACATTGGTGTTCCATTCGATAGAAAAAGATTGGAAAAATCTTCAGTTCTAATGCAGGAAGAAATTGACGAAGCAATTGCCAAGTTATATACTTATCCTGAAGTAAAGAAATTTGAACAGATTACAGGTAAAGATTTCAACCCCAACAGTACTATGCAACTTCGTTCTCTACTCTTTGACTATATTGGACTTGAGCCAACAGGTAAGAAGACCGGCACGGGTGCGGATAGTACTGATGCGGAAGTGCTAAAAGAATTAGCCGAAAAACATGAAGTACCTCAACTCGTTCTTGACATAAGACAGAAAGTAAAAATCAAGACTACATATCTTGATAAAATTTATCCACAACTTGATAGAGACAGCAGACTTCGTACAGGTTTCAACCTTCACGGAACAACATCAGGCCGTCTTTCCAGTAGTGGTAAAATGAATATGCAACAGATTCCAAGAGACAATCCAATTGTCAAAGGTTGTATCAAAGCAACTGAAGGCAATAAGATAGTTGCAATGGACTTAACAACAGCAGAAGTTTATTGTGCTGCTGTGCTTGCAAATGACAAGAATCTGATGAACGTATTTAAAAGTGGAGGTAACTTTCACAGTAACATTGCTAAGTTAGTATTCGACCTTCCTTGTGAAGTTGATGAAGTTGCAGAACTATATAGTACTCAAAGACAAATGGCAAAAGCTGTTACTTTTGGTATTATGTACGGTGCTGGACCGAAGAAGATTAGTGAGCAAGTTACCAAAGACTCAGGCAGTTATTTTAGCATGAACGAAGCAAGTGCAGTTATCAAAGATTACTTTGAGCAATTCTCTGGGCTTAAGAAATGGTTAGATAATCAGAAGCAGTTTATACAAGATAATGGTTTTATTTATTCTCACTTTGGAAGAAAAAGACGACTTCCTAATGTATTCTCTACAGATAAAGGAATCGCTTCTCACGAAGTGAGGTCAGGAATCAACTTTCTAGTACAGTCAATTGCTTCTGATGTTAACCTTCTTGGTGCTATAGATGCCCATAATGAAATTATTAAACGAAACAAGACGAAAGATATGAGAATCTTTGCCCTTGTCCATGACTCAATTCTTGCAGAAGTGAAAGAAGAAGATGTTGATGAATATATGGAAATTGTAAAATCTTGTATTGAAAAAGATAGAGGTATCTCAATTCCAGGTTGTCCAATCGGTTGTGATTTTGATGTTGATGATGACTACTCATTAGGAAAGTTCAAAGCAAAATATGAAACTGAGTGATATTCAGTTTCCCATTTATGTTCTTCATACTGATGAAGTTGAAAAACGAGATGGAATATTATGGTGTGAAGGTGCGGTTGTAGATGATACAAATGCACCTGGAACCACTATGGGACAAAGAAGATTAAGTACGCCACATAAAAATTTGTATGATTTAAGACATATGATTGACAGTTTTGTGGCACTGTCAAAACATAGAGGAAAGTTTTTTGTAGATTCAACTGGGAAGTTTTTTCGTTATGAAAAAAGTATAATCGCAAAGTTACACTATCATAAAATAAGAGAAGTAATAGAGAAAGACATAGCAACACTTATACGAGTAGAAAGCATACCATTTCCATTTGAACTAAAGAGACCCCCTCACCCTACACAAAAATATGCAGGAGTTTTATACATAAAGAATAAACCATCTTACTTGTATGAACTCTCAGAAGTTAAAAAGAAAAATACTTGGAGAAAAGTATGAAAATAGTAATAGAAATAGATACAGAGCAACAACAAGATAGAGAAACAGTACAAGAGTTAATAGAGTTGCTCAAAGGATTGTTAAATGATTAGACAAGCATTAAGAGTACCATTTTGGTATTCTAAGAACAGATTAAGTGAAGAAGTATGTAATGAGATTATTCAGTTAGGAAAAGATTTAGATATAAAAGAAGCTGGAATATTTGGAGCAAACACTTCAGGAAAACTAAAAGACAATAAGATGCGAGTATCAAATGCAGGGTGGTTTCCAAAAGGCCACCCTGTAGAGTTGATGTTACATAACTATGTAGCATTGGCAAATTTAGAGGCAGGATGGAACTTCAATGTTTCAGGAAAAGAGCTTGTACAATTTGGAGAGTATAAAACTAAAGCATTTTATGATTGGCACAGTGATACAAGTTGGAATCCTGCAGTGCCTTTTAGAAAACTTTCTGTAACAGTAAATTTATCCAATCCAACAGATTATGCTGGTGGAAACTTTGAAATGAAAAGCGTACAAGGACAAGAACTAAAAATGCCTATGGGACAAATAAGAAAACAAGGAACAGTAATAGTATTTCCTTCATTTCTAAAACATAGAGTAACTCAAGTTACAAGAGGTAAGAGATACTCTTTAGTTCAGTGGTTAAATGGGCCTGACTTTGTATAATGAAGGCAGTACTAAGTAATAGAATCTTCATAGAAGTAACTGAAGCTTATCAGTCAAAACTTGATGAAGAACTTACTTATAGCATACCGCCAAGACGTCCAACAGACCCACCTATCATCATAAAGAATATGGGCATAATACGAGCAGGTTTAGTTACTTTGCCTATCGGAAGAACGGATTTGATACCAGACGATTACGAGATTGTCGATAAGAGGAATGATGTACCAATAGAAGGTTATGACTTTAAGTTTGCTTTACGTGATTCCCAGCAATCGGTATATGACTCAATTGAAGACAGTTGTATAATTAACGCTTGGGTCAGTTGGGGAAAGACATTTACAGCTTTAGCTATAGCCAATAAACTGAAACAGAAAACACTTATAGTTACACATACGATTGCTCTAAGGTCGCAGTGGGAAAAAGAAGTGCAAAAAGTATTTGGGGTTGCGGCGGGTGTGATTGGCTCGGGAAGGTTTGAAATCGACAAAGACATTGTCATTGGAAACGTGCAAACTTTGTATCGAAATCAGGAAAAAATCGCAAAAGAGTTCGGTACTATTATTCTCGATGAAATGCACCATGTAAGCAGTCCAACTTTTACACGCATTATCGACTCAAACAGGGCTCGATATAAAATCGGACTGACAGGGACGATGCAACGAAAAGATGGAAGACACGTTATATTCCGTGACTACTTCAGCAATACAGTATATAAACCACCAAAAGAAAACTATTTGACTCCACGCGTTGAAATAGTTAGAAGTGGTATTCGCTTCATGGATGGAGCAAACATAGCGTGGGCTACTCGAATTAACGAGTTAGCGTATGATTGGGAGTACCAAAACATATGTGCGGTACTTGCTGCAGGTTATGCTGCAAAAGGTCACAAAGTCCTCGTAGTGAGTGATAGAGTTGATTTTCTTAAGAGAAGTGCAGCACTTGTAGGAGAAAACGCAATTTGCGTAACAGGAGATGTTCCACACGAAGAAAGAGGCGAGATGATAAAAGAAATATTTACTACAAAAGATATACTGTTTGGAACACAAAGTATATTTTCAGAAGGTATTTCAGTAGATTGTCTTAGCTGTCTAATTCTTGGAACACCTATAAACAATGAGCCTCTACTAACGCAATTAGTTGGTAGAGTAATAAGACTATATGAAGGCAAACCTCAACCAGTAGTAGTAGATATTCACTTAGAAGGTCGTACAGCGAGAAAGCAGGCAGGTGCGAGAATGGGGTACTACATGAAACAAGGGTACGATGTTACTTACTTATAGGACTGAAAAATATTTCTTGACACGAGGTTAAATTTTTGATATAATGTTACTCTATAATTGGAAAAAGATAAAAAAAGAAAGCAACGGAAACGTTAAAGATATTTTAACAATCCTGCATATTTTGACATATAAACTGCCTCCAGTTAATAGGCACGACAGAATATACAAGTTTTGGCAAAAGAGTTTTCATGGACATAGTTTCCTTGTAAATCCTGAGCCTTTGTTTATTCAAAGAAGGAGATACTCTGATAGTGAGATTGCACAGTACGCAGGTATCGCGTCACTACGCAACTATTACGAGTATCAAAATACGAAAGATACCACTCTAGACCTTTTTCTCTTTACAGGGAATCAGGACATAATAGAAAACAATAGATTACTTTGGATTGAAGATGATAGTATTCACTTTAAATTTGAAGAAATCACTAAAGGAGAAATAAAATGGCAATAAGTTTTAATCAAGCCAAGGGCGAAGCCCAAAAAAGTAAAATTGACAGTTATCAATATGTAGAAGGCGATAACAAAGTCAGAATGGTCGGTGATATGTTACCAAGATATGTCTACTGGCTAAAAGGTGAAAATGGTAAGAATTTACCTTTCGAGTGTTTGTCGTTCGACAGAAACACTGAAGCATTTACTAACGTGGAAAAAGATTGGGTAAGAGAATATCATCCAGAGCTTAAATGCGGATGGTCTTATGCAATCCAATGTATTCACGATGGTAAAGTCAAAGTCTTAAATCTTAAGAAAAAACTTTTAGAACAAGTAATGGTAGCCGCGGAAGACCTCGGAGACCCAACTGACCCTGAAACTGGGTGGGATGTATGCTTTAAAAGAGTAAAGACTGGACCGATGGCTTACAATGTTGAGTACCAACTACAAGCATTAAAGTGCAAACCAAGAGCTCTCACAGAGGATGAACAAGAGTTAATAGCAGACCTTAAGTCTATGGATGAAGTCTTACCAAGACCTACTCCAGATGCTCAAAAAGAGCTTCTCGATAGACTAAGAGAAGGCGCAGATAATTCAACTCCAGATGAGTCAATTAGCGACGAGTTCGATATTAGTTAAGGAGAATCATGATTACAGTAGGAGACAAATTTCCTGCATTTACTTTGCAGGGTGTAAATTCAAACAATGAGTTTGTAGAAGTTTCAGTCACTGAACACTATGACCCATTAAAACATGACTACACAGTAATCTACTTTTACCCAAAAGACTTTACTTTCATATGCCCAACAGAAATTGCGGGAATGGATATGTTAGTAGATGAAGCAAATGTAATTGGTATTAGTGGTGATAATGAGTTTTGTAAATTAGCTTGGAAAAAAGATAATAAACTCATTGGAAACATTAAACACTCTTTAGCAGCTGATTGCGGACTAAGACTTGCAGAAGACTTAGGCATAGTAAATGAAGATGAAGGTGTTTGTTACCGAGCTACTTTTATCATTGATAAAAATGATATAGTACAACATGTAAGTGTTAATGCACTAGACACAGGTAGAAATGCAAAAGAAGTACTTAGAACTTTACAAGCAATTAAAGCTGGTGGTCTCACTGGCTGTGCTTGGGAAGAAGGAGAAGAGTTACTTTGATTCTATTTACAGCAGATTGGCATATCAAACTTGGACAAAAGAATGTACCTATAGCATGGGCTTGCTCACGCTATCAGATGTTCTTTG
>Ga0129342_1001223_pt1 | contig 11429 bp, 10 predicted proteins | sample CPBDNA_5_FD_94426 | JGI IMG/M metagenome (GOLD analysis project Ga0129342, IMG submission 94426) | Freshwater to marine salinity gradient microbial communities from Chesapeake Bay, USA - CPBay_Sum_15_0.2_DNA | ecosystem: Environmental > Aquatic > Marine > Coastal | place: USA: Chesapeake Bay...
CACACACTAGGTCGCCGGCCCCAGGGGACGCACGTTTCACCGCCGATACACTCGACCCCCTGTGAAAACGACATGTGAAGCTCTCGACGGCAACAAAGTCCGACTCTCGGTCGAGATCGACGAATCCGACTTCGATCGTGATATCGATGCCGCTTTTTCCAAGATCGCACGCGACGTCCGTCTCCCTGGTTTCCGCCAGGGCAAGGCTCCCCGCCGAGTCCTCGAAGCCCGAATCGGGATCGAGGCGGCTCGCAGTCAGGCCCTGAACGACAGCATCCCTTCGTATCTCGCCCGAGCAGTGCGCGAGAACGACGTCGACATCATCGCAACTCCCGACATCGAGATCACCAGCGGCCAGGAAGCGGGTTCGGTGTCGTTCACCGCCACCTGTGAGATTCGTCCCACGGTGTCGGTTCCCGGGTACGCGGGCCTGCGCGTCGAGATCGATCTCGTCGAAGTGTCCGACTCCGACATCGACGAGGTCGTCACGTCCGAGCGACGACGTCTTGGAACACTGGTCGACGTCTCGCGTCCGGCTGGTGTCGGAGACTTCGTGACCATCGATCTGGTGGGCACGCGTGACGGCGAACCAGTGGTCGGCCTCGCTGTCGACGACTGGTCGTACGAAATCGGCAAGAACTGGGTGTGTCCGTCGTTCGACGAGCAGCTGACCGGTGCCGTGGCCGGCGCCGAACTGTCGTTCACCGACACCCCGAACGGAACCGAGGAGCCAGCCGACTTCGCCGTCAAGGTGGGGGCGGTCCAGGAACTCTCACTACCTGAAGCCGATGACGAGTGGGTCGCGGCCAACGTCGACGGCTTCGACACCGTCGCCGCCTGGCGCGACGCCGTGCGCGAGCGGATGAATCAAGCTCGCTGGGATCAGGTGCGTCAGAACCTCGTCGAAAAGGTCACCGATCGTCTCGCCGAACTGGTCGAGATCGATCCGCCGGAGTCGATGGTGTCGGCTGACTTGCAGCGTCGCGTCCAGAACGTCGTCCAGCAATTCAGTGCTCAAGGGATGAACCTGGAGCAGTGGCTTCAGGCCACCGGTCAGGAGCCCGCCGATTTCGTCGAGTCTTTCCGTCCGCAGTCGGTGACGGCAGCCAAGGTCGATTTGGCCTTGCGTGCCGTGGTCGTGGCTGAAGATCTTGGGGCCTCCGATGACGACGTCGAGCGAGAGTTGGTCGGGATCGCCCAGCGCACCAATGAGAACGCCATTCGCCAACAGATGATGTCGGGCTCCAAGAAGAAGCCTCGCCTGGTGTCGGTCGATCAGGTGCGCGCGGCCTACGTGGCCAACGATGCGCTGGTCGAGTTGGCTGCTGAAATCGCCAAGTCGAAGGCGCTCGACTGGCTCGTCCATCATGTCGAGTACGTCGATGCGAGCGGCAACGCACTCGACTCCGATACGGTCGTGGGACACTCGGAAGCAGACCACCAACACGACCACGATCACGAACACGACGGAGAGCCCGCATGAATCTCGAGGCCTACAACTACTACGTCCCCACCGTCGTCGAACAGACGAATCGTGGCGAGCGGGCCTACGACCTCTACAGCCGTCTCCTGAAGGAGAACATCCTCTTTCTCGGAACTCCGATCGACGACACGATCGCCAACCTCGTGTGTGCTCAGCTCATCCACCTCGAGAGCGAGAACCCCGACAAGGACATCAACATCTACATCAACAGTCCTGGTGGGGACATCACGGCCTTGTTCGCCATCTACGACACGATGCAGTTCATCAAGAACGACATCGCGACGATCTGTCTCGGGCAGGCGGCGAGCGCAGCGGCTGTTTTGTTGGCGGCCGGCACCAAGGGAAAGCGACTCGCCCTTCCGCACAGCCGGGTTCTGCTTCATCAGCCCTACGGCCAGGTGGGCTACGGCCAGGTGACCGACCTCGAAATCGCGGCCAAGGAGATCATGCGTATGCGCGATCTGCTGGAGGAGATCCTGGCTAATCACACGGGCCAGCCGATCGAGCGCATCCATGCCGACACCGACCGCGACTTCGTGTTGGAGGCCAACGAGGCTCTGGACTACGGCATCATCGACGACGTCATCTCGACGCGTGGCGCGGTCGACCGCACCGGCCCTATCCGCTGACCAGGATCTTTTCCGATCTACTCAAGGTCTTGACACAAATCGCCGACAACGTCGGTTGGAATCGGTCAGACTGAGGAACGCCCGATTCGGGCGTAATCGTGATCGCGAGCGGAGAGGAGGTCGAACGTGGCGAAATTCGGAGACACGGGTGAAATCCTGAAGTGCTCGTTCTGCGGAAAGTCGCAGAAGCAGGTCAAAAAGCTCATCGCCGGTCCGGGTGTCTACATCTGCGACGAATGCATCGACCTCTGCAACGAGATCATCGAAGAGGAAGTGAACGAAGCGTCCGATCTGAAGATGGACGATCTCCCCAACCCTCGGGAGATTCTCGACTTCCTCGACGAGTACGTGGTGGGGCAGACGCAGGCCAAAAAGGTGCTGTCAGTCGCGGTCTACAACCACTATCGACGCATCCAGTATCAGAAGGATCACGCACTGTCGAAGCGTGACGAGGTCGAATTGGCCAAGAGCAACATCTTGTTGCTCGGCCCCACAGGTTGCGGCAAGACCCATCTGGCCCAGACGTTGGCTCGCATGTTGAACGTGCCGTTCGCCATTGCCGATGCCACGGCCCTCACCGAGGCCGGGTACGTGGGTGAAGACGTCGAGAACATTCTGTTGAAGCTCATCCAGGCCGCCGACTTCGACGTGAAAAAGGCCGAAACCGGCATCATCTACATCGACGAGATCGACAAGATCGCCCGGAAGAGCGAAAACCCGTCCATCACCCGTGATGTGTCGGGCGAGGGCGTGCAGCAGGCGCTCCTCAAGATCCTGGAGGGAACGGTGGCATCCGTTCCTCCGCAGGGTGGTCGCAAACATCCGCATCAGGAATTCATTCAGATCGACACGACCAATGTGCTCTTCATCTGCGGCGGCGCCTTCGCCGGGCTCGACAAGATCATCGAGCAGCGCATCGGTCACAAGGGCGTCGGTTTTCATGCGACTGTGCGCGGTCAGGCCGAGAAGGATCCTGGAGAACTGTTCGCGCAGGTTCTTCCCGAAGATCTCTTGGCCTTCGGCCTCATTCCTGAGTTCGTCGGACGCCTCCCCATGGTCGGTGCCGTCCGCAATCTCGACCGAGAGGCGCTGGTGAAGATCCTCGTCGAGCCGAAGAACGCACTCGTGAAGCAGTACGCCAAGTTCTTCGAGTTCGAGGAGGTCGAACTCGACATCGCCGAAGACGCGTTGACCGCGATCGCCGATCTCGCTTTGAAGCGTGGGACCGGAGCCCGTGGACTTCGAGCCATCCTGGAAGAGGTGCTGCTCGACACGATGTACGAACTGCCCGGGCGGGCCGATGTTGCGAAGATCGTGATCGAAGCGAGCACCGTCACCGACAAGGCGCCACCCACTTTGGTGCCTCGTGCTTCGGTGCGTTCGACGCGTCCGCGTCGCGCGGCCAGCTGACCAGAATCTGGTTGATGGACATGTGCCGATGAACTACGACCAGGCGCTCGCGTACCTCGATTCCCACGCCTCCTACGAAAAGACCGGTCGAATCGAGGCGCCGTCACTCGATGCGATCGAACGGCTGTGTTCGGCTATGGGCGACCCTCAGCACGCGGCACCGGTGATCCACATCACCGGCACCAACGGCAAGGGATCGACTGCTCAGATGGTCACTCGTTTGCTCATGGCATCGGGGCTAAAGGTCGGGACCTACACGAGCCCCCATCTCGAACGAGTCAATGAACGACTGGCCATCGATTGTGAGGCGATCTCCGATGCGGCATTCGGCGAGCAAGTGGGTGCGATCGCCGACCTCGAGATCGTCGCCGGTGTTCGACCTGGGTACTTCGACACGTGTACGGCGGCTGCATTTCGATGGTTCGCTGACGAGGCAGTCGACATCGCCGTGGTGGAGGTCGGCCTCCTCGGTCGCTGGGATGCCACCAACGTCGTCGACGCCCAGGTGGCCGTGATCACGAACATAGGTCTCGATCACACCGAATTCGCGGGGCCGACACGCGCTCACATCGCTCGTGAGAAATGCGGGATCGTGAAACCGAACTCGGCGCTCGTGACAGGAGAAACCGATCCCGAGATGCTCGATCTTTTTCGGGAGGCGGGTCCGGCAGCCCTGCTGGTACTCGAGACCGACTTCGGAGTGGGCTCGAACGAGCTTGCACTCGGCGGACGGTTCGTCGAATTACGCACACCGACCACGATCTATCCCGAGGTTCTCGTTCCTCTGCACGGCCATCATCAGGCGACCAACGCTGCCGTTGCACTCACCACCGTCGAAACGTTCTTTGCGCGCCCTCTCGAGGAGTCCGTCGTCGCCGAAGGTTTCGCCGGGGTCGAAATGCCCGGACGATTCGAGATCCTCGATCATCAGCCCCTCGTGATCGTGGACGGCGCGCACAATCCCGCCGGAGCGGACGTGTGTGCCTCGGTGTTCTTCCACGACTTCGATCCGGCCGGACGACGCGTCCTCATCGTGGGATGTCTGCGTGGTCGGGATCCCGCAGAGATGCTCGCCGCACTTCGGGCCGATGAATTCGATCAGGTGGTGTGCTGTACGGCGCCGTCTCCTCGAGGGCTCCCCGCCGCTGACATCGCACGGGCGGCTCGCGAACTCGGATGCGACGAAGTGCGCGAATTCGGCCGTGTGGACGACGCGATCGATCATGCCCTCTCGCACCTGTCGGCCGATGACGCAGTCCTCGTCACTGGGTCGCTGTACGTGGTGGGGGCGGCCCGCGCTCACCTGAGACGCCGGTAGCGTTTCTGGCCATGTCCGATCGCACACTCGTCCTGTTGAAACCCGATGCCGTCGAAAGGGGCCTCGTCGGAGAAATCCTCGGGCGATTCGAAGCCAAGGGCCTGCGCATGGTCGCTCTCGACCTGCGTCGTCTCGATGCCGACACTCTCGCTCGCCATTACGAGGAGCATGTGGGCAAGGGTTTCTATGCCGATTTGGTGGAGTTCATGTCGCGTGGCCCGGTGGTCGCCCTCGTCCTCGAAGGTCCGGAGAACACCTGGGAAGTGGTTCGCACCATGATGGGAACCACCAATCCCCGCGCCGCCGCTCCTGGAACGATTCGCGGTGATCTGGGAATCCTCTTCACCGAAAATCTCGTCCACGGCTCGGATTCCTTGGCCTCAGCCGAGCGTGAGATCGGGATTTTCTTCCCCAATCTGTAACATTTCGGCCCATGGCCAGGAACAATCCGCTGGCCCTCGGCCGTGACATTGCGATCGACCTCGGGACGGCCAACACCCTCGTGTACGTGCGTGGGCACGGCGTCGTCCTGAACGAACCCTCGGTCGTCGCTCTCGACGTGGCCGATGGACGTCCTGTGGCAGTCGGTAACGAGGCCAAGCGGATGATGGGCCGCACCCCGGGGCACATCCGGGCAGTCCGCCCTCTGAAAGACGGTGTGATCGCCGATTTCGAAGTCTGCGAGAAGATGCTCCGCTACTTCATCCAAAAAGTGCACACCAGTCGCTGGAGCAAGCCGCGCATGGTCATCTGTGTTCCGTCGGGGATCACCGGCGTCGAGCAGCGTGCCGTCCAGGATGCCGCCGAATACGCAGGCGCCCGCAAACCCGTGCACATCATCGAAGAGCCGATGGCCGCCGCCATCGGGGCCGACCTGCCGGTGCACGAACCGAGTGGCAACATGATCGTCGACATCGGCGGCGGGACGACCGAAGTGGCCGTGATCTCTCTCGGCGGCATCGTCACTGCGCAGTCGTTGCGCGTGGCCGGTGACGAACTGGACGAAGCGATCATGGCGTTTCTGAAAAAAGAGTTCTCGATGGCCATTGGTGAACGTACGGCCGAGGAAATCAAGATCCAGATGGGGTCGGCCTGGCCGATGGAAGAAGAAATGACGGCCGACATTCGCGGACGAGACCTGATCAGTGGTCTGCCCCGCACCATCACGTTGTCCACCGAGCAGGTGCGCGAAGCAGTTGCCGAACCGGTTGCGGCCATCGTCGACGTGGTGCGCACCACTCTCGACAAGACTCCACCTGAGCTGGCGGCCGACATCATGCATGCCGGTATCACCTTGTCGGGCGGTGGTGCACTGTTGGCTGGAATCGATCGTCGTATGGCCCACGAGACCGGGATGCCGATCAACATCGCCCCTGATCCGTTGTACGCCGTGGTCATCGGCTCGGGTCGAGCACTCGAGAACATCGAGGCCATGGGGGGACTGTTGGCGGACAGTGCCGACTGAGACTCGTCTCGTTCGCGGGGGTGATCGCGCGTGCCGGTCTACTCGGTGAGCCGCCGGAGGGCCTTAGCCCTCCTTGCTCTCTCCTCCATCCTCCTCATCACCCTCGACTTGCAAGGCAACTCGATCGTCGACGGCGTGCGTCGAGCCTTCGGGACGGTGTTCGAGCCGATTCAGGACTCGGCTCGGGTCGTGACCCGTCCGATCGAGAACGCCTGGCGTGGAATCACCGACTACAGCGATCTCGAGGACGAGAATCGGCGTCTCCAGGATTTGGTCGATCAGCAAGAAGGAGCCTTCATCGCCGCGTTGGCGACGGCCCGAGACGCGCAGGAGCTCTTGGCATTGAATGGGATCGACGATCTGACGGAGATTTCGTCGATCACGGCCCAGGTCGTCGGAGGTGCGCCCTCGAATTTTTCCCAGACCGTCGAGATCAACCAGGGATCGAGAGACGGACTGCGTGTGGGCATGCCGGTGGTCAATGCCGGCGGCCTCGTGGGCAAGGTCACCCAGGTCTTCTCCGCACGGTCCATTGTTTTGCTGGCGAACGATGCGACGTATGCCGTTCCGGTGCAAATCATCAACCTCCCGGAAGCGACGACGACCACGTCGACCACTACGACCTCTACCACGACGACGACATCGACGACGACCACGACGACGAGCACGTCGGTTCCGTCGTCGGAGGCCCCACCCCTCGGGGTCGCGACGAGTGTCGTCGATCAGTCGACATCGTCTCCTGCTCCGTCGACGTCGGTTGCGTCGATCATCACTGCAGCTCCTGCATCCACGGTCTCGCCGCCCTCGGCACAGACCAGTACGACCATCAACATCGACAACTTGCCAGCCACCGAGATCGGCGCCTTGCGTGGGCGTGGGCCTGATCAGCCCCCGATCGTCGAGTTCGTCGAACAGAGTTCACGTTTCGGAGAGATCAGGGTCGGCGCCGTCGTGATCACTGCTGGCGGCTCGAAGAGTCTGGCACCCCGAGGAATCGTGGTCGGGCGCGTGGTGAAGATTGTCGAACGCCCGGGCACGGCTGGAGCGATCCTGGAAGTGCGATTGTCGGCCCGCCTGACGTCACTCAACTTCGTTCGTGTGCTGTTGTATCAACCGGCGGTGAGCGAATGATCGAACTGTTGAACCGACCGGTACTGCGACTGGTGCTCTTGGGCTTCGTGGCTTTGGCACTTCAGACCACGTTGTTGGCCGACATGACTCTCGATGGGGTGGTCGTGCAACTCATGTTGTGTCTGTCGGTGGCGGCCGGAGTCTCTGGTGGTTCCGAGCGGGGAGCGCTGGTCGGCTTCATGTTCGGAGCCATGTTCGACTTGGTCCTCTCCACGCCGCTCGGACTCACTGCCCTGGTGTACGGGTTGGCCGGTTTCGTCGCCGGATATGTGAATTCGTTGACGGCGAACCACCCGTGGTGGCTCGGTTCCATCGTGGTGGCTTCATCCACCGCACTGGCCACCTTCGTTCATCCGATCTTCGCGTCGTGGGTCGGCGTGGACGGTTGGCTGACCCTTCGAGTGGTCCAAGTGGCAGGAGTCGTGGCGGCGTTCAATGCCGTTTTGTCACCTCTTGCCGTCCCGCTCATGCGTTGGGCGCTCGTGATCAGGCGTCGGGCCCGATTGGCTCCTCCGCCGGAGATCTTCCTGTGATCGGCGATCGCCGCTCGACGCGTCTCGCGGTCGTCGGGACGATCGCTGCCGTCTTGTTCTCGGCTCTCGGTCTTCGGATGTGGTTCCTGCAGGTTGTCGATGCACCTGTTCTCGAGCAGAAGGTGGAAGCCAACAAGACGCGAACGGTCAGACTTCTTCCCGAGCGTGGGCGAATCTTCGACCGCGAGGGTCGCGTCATGGCTGACAACGAGCGGATCCTGACGATCACCGTGGCATGGGACGTGATACGCCGTGAGGCCGATCGGCTCGAACTCTTCGGTCGACTGGCACCGGTCCTCGACGTCTCGGTCACCGATCTCGAGAATCGTTACGACAGCGGTCGTTACAGCCCGTTGCTTCCCATGCCGGTGAAAGAAGGAGTCGGCGAGGACGTCGCGCTCTATCTCATCGAGCGCTCGGAGGACTTTCCTGGTGTCGACGTCGCCAACCAGTGGCGACGGGACTACCCCTACGCGCCGATTGCGGCTCACGTGGTCGGCTACATGGGGGCCATCACGCCCGAGGAGGCCGAACAGTATCGAGATCTCGGCTACGACCTGAACGAACGAGTTGGCCAATTCGGTGTCGAGAAGATCTTCGAGCCCTATTTGCGGGGCACTCCTGGGTATGTGCGCTACGAGGTGGATTCTCGTGGCGCCATTTTGAGCGTGGTCGAACGCGTCGAGTCCACCCCGGGCAACGATCTCCTGTTGGCAATCGATCTCGATCTCCAACAGTTCGCCGAGGAGGCTCTCGAAACTCAACTGAGGCTCCGCCGCTTCGTCGAGGCGTGTCAGGCCAAGGATGCCAACAAGATCTCGGTGAAACCGCAGTTCCCCGACTGTCAGAATCTGAAGGCTCCGGCCGGTTCGGTGGTCGTCTCGAATCATGCAACGGGTGAGGTTCTCGCGCTGGCCTCGTATCCCACTTTCGACAACCGCTGGTTCAACGCTGGTGTCTCGTCCGAAAAATTCGCGCAGATCTTTCCGCGTGACGACGATCCGGACAAGTCGATCCTCGTGAATCGAGCCATTCAAGGTCAGTACAACCTCGGTTCGAGTTTCAAACCATTCGTAGCCTTCGCCGCTCTCGACTCCGGACAACTGCCCGGCGGTGCCGACTATCGATACCTCGACGAAGGGACGTACACCCTGACCAGTATCGACTCGACCACCTGCCAGGTCGTCAAATGCGTCTACCGAAATGCCTTGTGCGGCGGTGGGAACAACCCGTGCTACTACGGATCAGTGAACGTCGAGGATGCGCTGGCTGTATCCAGCGACGCCTTCTTCTACAAGATCGGCGAGCAGATCTTCGCCGAGCGCGGAGGTCAGCCAGTTCTGCAGGAGGAGTTACGTCTGTTCGGATTCGGCGCTCGCACCGGTATCGATCTTCCGTACGAATCGGCCGGACGAGTACCCGACAAGGATTCGAAGGCCGATCTCGTCGAACGTGGAGTACTCGCCGAAGGCGAGAGCCCGAACTATCTGGTGGGTGACAACGTCCAGCTGGCCATCGGTCAAGGACTTCTGGCGGCGACGCCCTTACAACTCGCGCAGGCTTATGGGACTCTTGGCAACGGTGGTTCGGTGCTTCGACCGCTCGTCGCGTTGGCGTTGCTCGAGCCCGGAACTCCCGATTCCGACGAGCCGGGAGTGGCCGATCTGTCGCAGTCCGCCGTCGTCCTCGATCTAGCCAGAGTGAGTCCCATCCGAACTATCGACATGCCGATCGACTATCGCGATCCGATAGTGCGTGGTCTGCAACGCGTCATCACCGGTCCCGGTGTCACCAGCGACCGCTATCACTCGACGACCGGTGAGAAGTTGTTCGCCAGTTACCCCTATGACGATCTGCCCATTGCTGGCAAGACTGGAACGGCCCAGGGAGCGGCGAGTCTCCCGTGGAACGACTCGTCGACGTTCGGAGCTTTCAGTCTCGATCCGTTCAGGCCCTTCACGGTGACTGCCTATCTCGAGAAGGCGGGATACGGCTCACGCGCCGCGGCCCCGGTGGTGAAGTGCATGTTCATGGCTCTGGCCGATGCCGTCGACATCGAAGACGTCGAACTGTCGAACCCCCTCGACGTCGACTCGACCAGAGCGGCACCGGATCGCAGACTTGAGAGCACACGGTGCCTGGGCGGCTCGCAGTACGGGGGACGAGACTGATGAATGCCCCGATACTGCCGCCTCGGAGCGACTGGCGTCTTGGGAACTTCCGCGTCGGACCGGGTGATCCGAGTCGCAACATCGATTGGTCACTCATCGCAGCAGTGGTGGCCCTGACGGTGATCGGCGCCTTCGCGATCTACAGCGCGACCTTCTGGAAGGTGGCTGACGACCCCTATTGGTTCACGGTGCGCCAAGTCGTGTTCGCCATCGTCTCTGCCATTGTCCTCGCCGTCACGATGTCGTTCGACTACACGTTGCTCCGCGAGCGAGCGTTCTTCCTCTACGGGTGCGCGCTGGTCGCGCTGGCCCTGGTTCTTGCGGTGGGTGCTCTGCGCGGGGGAGCGCGCTTGTCGTTCGACCTCGGTCCAGTCCTGTTCCAGCCCGCAGAGTTCGCCAAGCCGGCGGTCATCGTCGTACTGGCGGCGTATCTCGCCGAGATACGGGAGGACTCGGTCAGTTATGCCCGTTTCATCGGTGGATTGGTGCTGGTGGGCGCTCCGGTGGTCTTCATCATCCTTCAACCAGACCTCGGGTCGGCGTTCGTGATCATCGTCGGCGCGCTGGTGATCTTTCTGATGGCCGGCGCGAAATTGCGATACCTCGTCATGATCACCTTCTTGACGGTCGTGACTGTGGCGGCTGCGGTGGTGGCCGGCGTGGTCGATCGCTACCAGTTGCGTCGTATCGAAGCATTTCTCAATCAGAACTCGACCGACGACAATCTGAAAGATCTTGTGTTGCAGGTGCGCTTCGCGAAGCGCGCCGTGGGGACGGGAGGTTGGTTCGGAAAGGGGTACCTCGAGGCGCCACTCACCAATGGCAAGTTCATTCCCGTGCAACAGAGCGACTTCATCTTCTCGGCTGTCGCCGAGCAATTCGGGATGCTGGGCGGCGGAGTCGTCATCGTCCTCTTCGCGCTCCTTCTCTTTCGCATCTGGCGGGTGGCCCACCTCAGCAAGGACACTTTCGGCACGTACATCTGTGCGGGCGTGTTCGGGATGATCCTTTGGCACGTGTTCCAGAACATCGGGATGACCATGGGAATCATGCCGGTGACCGGCGTGCCCTTGCCCTTCGTGAGTTACGGAGGGTCGGCTCTGGTGGCCTTTTCGATGATGATCGGCCTGGTCGAGAGCGTGCACATGCGGCGAATGCGCTGAACGGGCCGAACCCGACCGGTAGGATCCGAGGATCATGACATCCCTCTGGACGCGGGTCGAACCGTTGTTGGCGAGGGTGCGCAAACCAGCCCGCTACATCGGGTGCGAGGACGGGGCCATCGAGCC
>Ga0129342_1001224_pt1 | contig 11428 bp, 20 predicted proteins | sample CPBDNA_5_FD_94426 | JGI IMG/M metagenome (GOLD analysis project Ga0129342, IMG submission 94426) | Freshwater to marine salinity gradient microbial communities from Chesapeake Bay, USA - CPBay_Sum_15_0.2_DNA | ecosystem: Environmental > Aquatic > Marine > Coastal | place: USA: Chesapeake Bay...
ATGTTTTACAATAACTAATTTTAATGTTGTTCAATTCTAATTTTTTTTTAAAAAAAACAACTATTTATTGTTGATTTAATAAAAAAAAATTACTTATTTAAATAATTGTTTATTTTTAATGTCATAAAATTGACTTTTTTTATTAATACAATAAAGTATGTTTTTTTTCTACAACTCATAAAATTTAAAAATTCAATTACAAAATGTTTTACAATAACTAATTTTAATGTTGTTCAATTCTAAATTTTTTTTAAAAAATAGTTTAAGTTATTAATATAATTTCATCACTCAAGTACACAAATCACATAAAAATCATTTTTTTTTAGCAATGGGTTTGATTAATTGTAAAATTAAATTACATTTGCACGCCCAAATAAGGGAAAATAAATAGTTTAATATGCCTACAATATCGCAGTTAGTGAGAAAAGGAAGAAATAAGATTACTAAAAAAAGTAAATCTGCTGCTTTAATTTCGTGTCCACAGAAAAGAGGTGTTTGTACTAGAGTATATACGACAACACCTAAAAAACCTAATTCCGCAATGAGAAAAGTTGCAAGGGTTAGATTAACTAATGGTACCGAAATTAACGCTTATATTCCAGGTGAAGGACACAATTTACAAGAACATTCAATTGTTCTTGTAAGAGGAGGAAGGGTTAAGGATCTTCCTGGTGTTAGATATCATATTGTTAGGGGTGCTTTAGATACTGCAGGTGTTGCAGGAAGATTACAAAGAAGATCTAAGTACGGAGCTAAACGTCCGAAAAAGTAGATTATAATAATGATGTTCATTGAGTTGAACCTCTCTAAAATATTAAATAAATGAGAAAAAGTAAGGCAAAGAAAAGACCATTACTACCAGATTCAAGGTTTAATGATCAACTTGTAACTAGATTTGTCAACAACTTGATGTGGGATGGTAAAAAATCCACTGCTTTTAAAATATTCTATGATGCTATTGACATTATAGATCAGAAAAAACAAAACGATGAAAAGACTGCTCTTCAAGTTTGGAAGGACGGTCTTTCTAATGTTATGCCACATGTCGAAGTTAGAAGTAGAAGAGTTGGTGGTGCTACCTTTCAAATTCCAATGCCAATTCGTCCTGATAGAAAAATCTCTATGGCCATGAAATGGTTAATTTCATTTTCAAGAAAAAGAAATGAAAAATCTATGGCTTTAAAACTTGCGTCAGAAATTCTTGCTGCTGAAAAGGAAGAAGGTGCTGCAGTAAAGAAAAGAGTTGATGTTCATAAAATGGCTGAAGCTAACAAGGCATTTTCACACTTTAGATTCTAAATTAAATGGCTAGAGATTTAAAATATACAAGAAATATTGGTATTGCCGCTCACATTGATGCAGGAAAAACCACGACAACTGAACGAATTCTTTTTTATACCGGTGTTAGTCATAAAATTGGAGAGGTTCATGATGGTGCTGCTACAATGGATTGGATGGAGCAGGAACAAGAAAGAGGTATTACTATTACTTCTGCTGCAACTACATGTACATGGGATTTTCCAACAAATCAAGGTGAAAAACTTCCTGAATCCATGCCTTACCACTTTAATATAATTGATACCCCAGGTCACGTTGACTTTACTGTTGAAGTGAATAGATCCCTTCGTGTTTTAGACGGGTTGGTTTTCTTGTTTAGTGCAGTTGATGGGGTTGAACCTCAATCTGAAACAAACTGGAGATTAGCTGATAATTACAAAGTACCAAGAATGGGATTTGTTAATAAGATGGATAGACAAGGCTCAAACTTTTTGAATGTTTGTACACAAATCAAAGAAATGCTGGGTTCTAACGCAGTTCCAATAGTTTTACCCATTGGTGAAGAAGATAATTTCAAAGGAATAGTTGACTTGGTTAAAAACCAGGCAATAGTTTGGAAGGAAGAAAAAATGGGTTCAACTTTTGATATTATTGACATTCCCTCTGAAATGAAGGATGAAGTTGATGAATTCAGAGCTAACTTGATTGAAGCTGTTGCAGAATATGATGATGCTTTACTTGAAAAGTTCTTTGAAGATCCTGATTCAATTACAGAAGATGAGGTTCATGAAGCATTGAGAAAAGCTACTCAGGATATGAGTATTATTCCAATGATATGTGGATCTGCATTTAAAAATAAAGGTGTACAATTTTTATTAGATGCTGTTTGTAGATATTTACCATCTCCTCTTGACAAAGAGGCCATTATTGGAACTGATCCTAAAACAGAAAACGAAATTTCAAGAAAACCATCTGTTAACGAACCTTTTTCTGCTTTAGCGTTTAAAATTGCAACTGATCCATATGTTGGAAGATTAGCTTTTTTTAGAGTCTATTCTGGTAAGCTAGATGCTGGATCATACGTTTTAAATAACAGATCAGGAAACAAAGAACGTATTTCAAGAATTTTCCAAATGCATGCCGATAAACAAAATGCAATTCCATTAATTGAGGCTGGAGATATTGGTGCTGCAGTTGGATTTAAAGATATAAAAACTGGCGATACCTTATCTGCTGAAAAGAATCCTATTGTTTTAGAAAGCATGGTATTTCCAGATCCTGTAATTGGTATAGCTGTAGAACCTAAAACGAAGGCTGATGTTGATAAGTTAGGAATGGCTTTAGGTAAGCTTGCTGAAGAAGATCCTACTTTTCAGGTTAAAACAGATGAGGCTTCGGGCCAGACTATCATTTCTGGAATGGGTGAATTACACCTTGATATTCTTGTTGATAGACTAAAAAGAGAATTTAAGGTTGAAGTAAACCAAGGGCAACCGCAAGTTGAATATAAGGAAGCTATCACTGCCTCTGCTGACCATAGAGAAGTTTATAAAAAACAATCTGGTGGTAGAGGAAAGTTTGCAGACATCGTGTTTACAATTGAACCTGCTGAAGAAGGTAAAACAGGATTAGAATTTGTAAATCTTATTAAAGGTGGTAATATTCCTCGTGAATTTATTCCATCTATTGAAAAAGGATTTAAAGAAGCTATGAAAAATGGTCCTTTAGCAGGCTTTGAAATGGATGCTATGAGAGTTACCTTAAAAGATGGTTCTTTCCATGCTGTTGATTCTGATTCACTTTCTTTTGAGCTTGCTGCCAGGATAGGATTCAAAAATTCTGCAAAATTGGCGAAGTCTGTTATTATGGAGCCCATAATGAAGCTTGAGGTTCTAACACCTGAAGAAAACATGGGGGATGTTGTTGGAGATTTAAATAGAAGAAGAGGACAAGTAAATAGTATGTCTGATAGAGCTGGTTCTAAAGTTGTTAAAGCTTTAGTTCCACTTTCCGAAATGTTTGGTTATGTTACCGCTCTTAGAACTTTAAGTTCTGGTCGTGCGACATCAACAATGGAGTTTGATCATTATGAGGCAACTCCTCAAAATGTTTCTGAGCAAGTTATAAAATCAATTAAAGGAGAAACCGAATAATACCAATATAATGAGTCAAAAAATTAGAATAAAATTAAAATCATACGACTTCAATTTGGTTGATAAGTCTGCCGAGAAAATCGTAAAGACTGTTAAAACTACTGGGGCAATCGTAACTGGACCAATTCCATTACCAACACACAAGAAAATTTTTACTGTGTTAAGATCTCCTCATGTGAATAAAAAATCAAGAGAACAATTTCAATTGTCTTCATATAAAAGATTATTGGATATATACAGTTCGTCTTCAAAAACTATAGACGCTTTAATGAAGTTGGAACTTCCAAGTGGAGTTGAAGTTGAAATTAAAGTTTAATTTAAAAATTTAAGAAATGTCCGGGTTGATAGGAAAAAAAATAGGAATGACAAGCATATTTGATGAAATGGGAAGAAATATCCCTTGTACTGTCATTGAAGCTGGTCCTTGTGTTGTTACTCAAATTAAAACAAATGAGGTTGACGGTTATAATGCTGTACAATTAGGTTTTAATGACAAAAAAGAAAAACATTCAAATAAAGCTGAAGCTGGCCATTTTTCAAAATCTAAATCTACAGTTAAATGTAAACTGGTAGAATTTGAAAATTTTGACCAAGAATTAAATCTTGGAGATTCGATTTCTGTTGATCATTTTACTGAGGGAGAATTTGTTGATGTGTCTGGAAATTCTAAGGGTAAAGGATTTCAGGGAGTTGTAAAAAGACACGGTTTTGCTGGTGTTGGACAATCTACTCATGGTCAACATAACAGATTAAGAGCTCCTGGATCTATTGGTGCAGCATCATATCCAGCAAGAGTTTTTAAAGGTATGAGAATGGCTGGTAGAATGGGTAATGAAAAAGTTACCGTGCAAAATTTGAGAGTTTTAAAAGTTGTTTCTGAGAAAAATTTAATCCTTTTGAAAGGATGTGTCCCAGGTCACAAAAATTCTTATGTAATAATTAGAAAATAATGAAAGTATCTGTTTTAAATATCAAAGGTAAAGAAACTGGAAGATCAGTTGAACTTTCAAAATCTATTTTTGAAATTAAACCAAATGATCACGCTGTGTATTTAGATGTTAAAAGATTTTTGGCAAATAACCGTCAAGGAACTAATAAAACTAAAGAAAGAGCTGAGATAGCTGGTAGCACAAGAAAAATTAAAAAACAAAAAGGAACAGGTACTGCTAGAGCAGGTAGTATTAAAAATCCGCTTTTTAGAGGTGGAGGCACAATTTTTGGACCAAGAGTTAGATCTTATTCTCAAAAACTTAATAAAAATGTTAAGAAACTTGCAAGAAAGTCAGCTTTTAGTATCAAGATGAAAGAAAAAGCAATATCGGTTATTGAGGATTTTGATTTTGATACTCCAAAAACTAAATCATTTATTGATGTTTTAAATGCATTAAAATTATCTGATAAAAAAGCTCTATTTGTTTTAGGTAATGTTAATAAAAACATTTTCCTGTCATCTAGAAATTTAAAACGAACTAGTGTGGTCACTAATTCTGAAATAAGTACGTATAATATAATGAATGCCCAACATTTAGTTTTGTTGGAAAGTTCTTTAGAGCAAATTGAATCAAATTTAAGTTAATATGAATATTTTACTTAAGCCTTTAATTACAGAGAAAGCTAATGCTGATAGTGAGTTGAAAAATAGATTTACCTTTTTGGTAGATACTAACGCTAACAAAATTCAAATAAAAAAGGCAGTGGAAGATACTTATGGTGTTTCTGTAGACAAGGTAAGAACCTTGAGATATGGTGCTGAAAGAAGAACAAGATATACAAAAACGGGAATTCAAAGAGGAAAATCTGTCACTACAAAAAAAGCGATAGTTCAAATTTCAGATGGGGATACAATTGATTTTTATAGTAAACTTTAAAATAATATAAGATAATGTCAGTTAAAGCGTTAAAGCCGATTACACCAGGACAAAGAGGAAAAGTTGTTAATGGATTTGATACCATTACAACTAATAAGCCAGAAAAAAGCTTACTTGTTCCAAAAAAACGATCTGGTGGTCGAAATAGTCAGGGAAAAATGACTATGAAGTATATCGGAGGTGGACATAAAAAAAGATATAGAATAATAGATTTCAAAAGAGATCGTCACGATGATAGTGCTGAGGTTCTTTCTATTGAATATGACCCAAATCGATCTGCATTTATTGCTTTAACTAAGTTTGATGATAATGAAAAAAGATATATCGTTGCCTTAAAGGGATTAAAAGTAGGTGATAAGATTATTTCTGGTTCAAAAAAGTCGCCTGATATTGGAAATTGTATGCCTTTATCTGATATTCCATTAGGGACTGTAATTTCATGTATCGAAATGCATCCAGGAAAAGGAGCTTCTATTGCTAGAAGTGCAGGATCTTTTGCCCAATTAATGGCAAAAGATGGAAAATTTGTTACAGTAAAGCTTCCATCTGGTGAAACCAGACTTATTTTATCTACGTGCTATGCTACTATAGGATCTGTATCAAATTCAGATCATCAGTTAACTGTTTTTGGTAAAGCTGGATCAAAAAGATGGTTAGGTAGAAGACCTAGAACACGTCCAGTAGCCATGAACCCAGTTGATCATCCAATGGGTGGTGGAGAAGGTAGAGCTTCTGGTGGACATCCAAGATCTAAAAATGGTATTCCAGCCAAAGGGTTTAGGACTAGAGATAAGAAAAAAGCAAGTAATAAATATATAATTGAAAGAAAAAAGAAATAAATGGGACGCTCACTTAAGAAAGGACCTTATGTCCATTATAGTTTGATTAAAAAAGTTCAGAGTAATTTGGATTCAAATAAAAAAACTGTTATTAAAACATGGTCAAGGGCTTCAATGATTATACCTGACTTTGTAGGTCAGACAATTGCTGTTCATAATGGAAAACAATTTGTTCCAGTTTATATTACAGAAAATATGGTGGGTCACAAGCTTGGAGAATTTTCTCCTACTCGCTCGTTTAGAGGTCATGCTGGAGCTAAAAACAAAGGAAAGAAATAATTTAATTTGCAATGGGATTAAGAAAAAGACAAACTGCTGATAAGAATAAGGAAGCAAAAAAGAATGTTGCCTTTGCTAAACTTAACAACTGTCCAACTTCTCCGAGAAAAATGAGATTGGTAGCTGATACTGTGAGAGGAAAAAAAGTTGATAGAGCTTTGGCAATTTTAAAGTTTAGTCAAAAAGAAGCATCAAATAAATTAGAAAAGCTTTTAATGTCAGCTATTTCTAACTGGCAAGCTAAAAATGAAAATTCTGATGTCGAGCAAGCTAACTTATTTGTTAAGGAAATAAGGGTTGACAGCGCGGGTATGTTAAAAAGATTAAGACCTGCTCCTCAAGGTAGAGCACACCGAATTAGAAAACGTTCTAATCACGTTACTTTAATTCTTGAATCACAAAATGTAATAGATAGTTAATATGGGACAAAAAACAAATCCAATAGGCATCAGATTAGGTATTATTAGAGGTTGGGAATCTAATTGGTACGGCGGAAATGATTATGGTGATAAACTTGCTGAAGATCAAAAATTAAGAAACTATGTTTTTGCCAGATTGTCTAAAGCTAGTGTTTCAAGAGTTATCATTGAGAGAACTCTTAAACTAGTTATTTTAACTATTACAACTGCTAGACCAGGAATTATAATAGGAAAAGCTGGACAGGAAGTTGATAAACTTAAAGAAGAACTTAAAAAAATTTCCGGCAAAGAAGTTCAGCTTAATATAATTGAGATTAAGCGTCCCGAGCTAGAAGCTCAACTTGTAGCTACAAGTATTGCTCGACAAATTGAAAGTAGAATTTCATATAGAAGAGCTATTAAAATGGCAATTGCTGCCTCAATAAGAATGAATGCAGAAGGAATCAAAGTTCAAATTTCTGGAAGGTTGAATGGAGCTGAAATGGCAAGGTCTGAATCATACAAAGAAGGAAGAATTCCATTGTCAACCTTTAGAGCTGATATTGATTATGCACAAGTTGAAGCTCAGACAACATATGGAAAACTTGGGATCAAGGTTTGGATTATGAAGGGTGAAGTTTATGGAAAAAGAGAATTATCTCCTCTTGTACATTTAACTTTAAAATCTACTAAATCAAAAGGAGTTAACAAACCTAAAAAACAAAGAAGAAGATAATTTAATTATAAAATAATGTTATCACCGAAAAGAACAAAATTTAGAAAAATGCAGAAGGGCCGAATGAAGGGTCTTTCACAAAGAGGTCATATCCTTTCAAATGGAATGTTCGGTATAAAATCTCTCGACTCAGCTTTTATAACTTCAAGACAAATAGAAGCTGCTCGTGTTGCAGCTACAAGATATATGAAGCGTGAAGGACAATTGTGGATTAAAATATTTCCAGATAAACCAATAACTAAAAAACCACTTGAAGTTAGGATGGGTAAAGGAAAAGGTGCTCCTGAATATTTTGTTGCTGTTGTTAAGCCCGGAAGAATAATGTTTGAACTTGCTGGAGTTCCATTTGAAATAGCAAAAGAAGCTCTTAGGTTAGCTGCTCAAAAGCTTCCAGTTAAAACTAAATTTATAATTGCTAGAGATTATCAAGCTTAAACTTAAAAAATGAAACAAAAAGAAGTGAAAGAATTATCAATTGATGAATTAAATGAAAAGTTAGTTTCTTTTCAAAAAGAACTTTCTGATCTTAAAATGACACATGCTATTTCACCAATTGAAAACCCAATGCAAATAAAAAATTTAAGACGAACTATTGCTCGAATTAATACTGAATTAAGCGTAAGATTAGTTCAATAAAAATTTAAAAATGGAAACAAGAAATTTAAGAAAAGAAAGAATTGGAATAGTTACCAGTAACAAAATGGAGAAATCTATTGTTGTTTCAGAGGTTAACAAAGTGAAGCATCCAATGTATGGTAAGTTCGTTTTAAAAACTAAGAAATATGTTGCACAAGACGATAAAAACGAATGTAATATTGGAGATACTGTAAAAATAATGGAAACAAGACCTCTTAGTAAGTTAAAACGCTGGAGACTTGTACAAATATTAGAAAGAGCTAAATAAATGATACAACAAGAATCAAGACTAACTGTTGCTGATAATACTGGTGCTAAAGAAGTGCTAACTATTAGAGTTTTAGGTGGCACAAAAAGAAGGTATGCATCTGTTGGTGATAAAATAGTTATTACTGTAAAAAACTCTACTCCAAATGGAACAGTTAAAAAGGGACAAGTTTCAACTGCAGTTGTAGTTAGAACTAAAAAAGAAGTTAGAAGAAAAGATGGGTCATACATTAGATTTGACGATAATGCTTGTGTGTTGTTAGATGCAGCTGGCGAGATGAGAGGAACACGTGTGTTTGGTCCTGTTGCTAGAGAATTAAGAGATAAAAAATTTATGAAAATAGTTTCATTAGCACCTGAAGTTTTATAATTATGATAAAATTAAAATTAAAGACAGGAGATCAAGTAAGAGTTTTGGCTGGAGACCACAAAGGCTCAGAAGGTAAAATAGTTAAGTTGTTAAAATCAAAAAACTTGGCTGTTGTTGAAGGGGTTAATATGGTAAAAAAACATAATAAACCTAGTTCTCAAAACCCAAAAGGTGGAATTACTGAACAAGAAGCCCCAATTCATATTTCAAATTTGTCTCTTTTAACATCAAAGGGAGAAACAACTAGAATTGGATACAAAACTGTTGACGGTAAAAAGAGTAGAATTGCATTAAAATCTGATGAAATAATTTAATTATGAGCTATCAACCAAGATTAAAAAAAGAATTCAACGAAAGAATTATTTCTTCACTTAAAGAAGAGTATTCTTACAAAAATGTAATGATGGTTCCAAAACTAGAAAAAATTGTAATAAGTAAAGGAGTTGGTGGAGCTGTTGCTGACAAGAAATTAGTTGATCATGCAATTGAAGAGTTAACAAAAATTACAGGCCAAAAAGCCATTGCTACACTGTCTAAAAAAGATGTTGCCTCTTTTAAATTAAGAAAAGGAATGCCAATTGGTGTCAAGGTTACATTAAGATCTGAAAGAATGTATGAATTTCTTGATAGATTAATAACAACCGCTTTGCCTAGAGTTCGTGATTTCCAAGGCATTAAAGCTTCTGGGTTCGATGGAAGAGGAAATTACAACTTAGGAATTACTGAACAAATCATATTTCCTGAAATTGATATTGACAAGGTTAATAAAATTTCTGGTATGGATATAACTTTTGTAACTAGTGCAAAAACTGATAAAGAAGCAAAATCATTACTTACTGAGTTAGGATTACCGTTTAAAAAGAATTAAATATGGCTAAAGAATCAATGAAGGCCCGCGAGGTCAAGAGAGCAAAAATGTGTAATAAATATGCTGAAAAAAGAAAAGCATTAAAAAAAGCAGGAGATTATGACGCTTTACAAAAGCTTCCTAAGAACTCTTCACCTGTAAGAATACATAATAGATGCAAACTTACTGGTAGACCAAAAGGATATATGAGGCAGTTTGGAATTTCTAGAGTAATGTTTAGAGAAATGGCAAATAAAGGTTTAATCCCAGGAGTTAGAAAAGCTAGCTGGTAAAATATAATATTTAATATGAATACAGATCCAATTGCAGATTATTTAACAAGAATTAGAAACGCTAACAGTGCTGGTCATAAGGTAGTGTCTATTCCTGCTTCAAATATTAAGAAAGAAATAACTAAAATCTTATTCGATCATGGTTATATTTTAAGCTACAAATTTGAAGAAGATTCAAATCAAGGAAGCATTAAAATTGCACTTAAATATGATTCTTATAGTAAAGAACCAGTAATTAAAAAGCTTGAACGAGTCAGTAAACCTGGTTTGAGAAAGTATTCAGATTCTGGAAGCCTACCAAGAGTACTAAATGGTTTGGGAATAGCTATTGTATCTACATCGAAAGGTTTAATGACTGGAAAGAAAGCAAAACAATCAAACATAGGAGGAGAAATCCTTTGTTACGTACATTAAAATTTAAAAAAATGTCAAGAATAGGAAATAATCCAATTACAATTCCAGAAGGTGTTTCTGTAGAGATTCAACCTAATCTTTTCGTTGTTAAAGGAAAACTAGGGGAATTATCTCAACCTTACGACGAAGTATCAATTGATCAATCTGAAAATATGATCGTAGTCAAAAGACAAAACGATACTAAACCATCTAAAGCAAAACATGGTTTATACAGAGCGTTATTTTTTAACATGATTGAAGGAGTATCTAAGGGTTGGACAAAAGAATTAGAATTAGTTGGAGTTGGATATAGAGCTAGTAATCAAGGTCAAATATTAGAATTGGCACTTGGTTTTTCTCACAATATTGTTCTGCAAATCCCCTCTGAAGTTAAGCTTGAAACTATTACAGAAAAAGGTAAAAACCCAATTATTAAACTAACATCTTTCGATAAACAATTGCTAGGAACAATTGCATCAAAAATCAGAAGTTTTAGAAAACCTGAACCATACAAAGGTAAGGGTGTCAAATATGTTGGTGAAGAAATACGTAGAAAAGCAGGTAAATCTGCATAAAAATTTTTTAACATGAGTATATCAAAAATTAAAAAAAGAAATAAAATTAAAAGGAGAATTAGAAATCATGTTTTAGGAAGTGAAAGCAAACCTAGACTTTCGGTTTTTCGAAGTAATAAAGAAATTTATGCTCAATTAGTTGATGATGTTAATGGTAAAACCTTAATATCAGCATCTTCTAAGGATAAAGATATAGCAGATAACAAAAAAAATAAGACTGAATTATCAAAGCTAGTTGGTATTTCAATTGGTTCTAAGGCTGTGAAATCAGGAATAGAAAAAATTGGATTTGATAGAAATGGATACTTATATCATGGAAGAGTTAAATCATTAGCAGAAGGCGCTAGAGAAGCTGGTCTTAAATTTTAATTTATGAGAAATAACAAAAACGAATTTGTAAAACCTGGAGGATTGGACCTGAAAGACAGGCTGGTTAGTATTCAACGTGTAACTAAAGTAACCAAAGGAGGAAGAGCTTTTGGCTTTACAGCTATAG
>Ga0129342_1001230_pt1 | contig 11409 bp, 10 predicted proteins | sample CPBDNA_5_FD_94426 | JGI IMG/M metagenome (GOLD analysis project Ga0129342, IMG submission 94426) | Freshwater to marine salinity gradient microbial communities from Chesapeake Bay, USA - CPBay_Sum_15_0.2_DNA | ecosystem: Environmental > Aquatic > Marine > Coastal | place: USA: Chesapeake Bay...
AGAACTGCTCACTTCTGAAGCCTGTTTTATTTACCGCTCACTGCGATATAGAGCCTGTTTACAACGAGCGTAAAATCAAACTAAATAAGTTATAATTAGTTCAGGTCAAATGGTTTGCCCTTATCTGAAAAACAAGGGGTCGGCAGTTCGATTCTGCCTCTGGCCACAAGGTTTTCATGAAAAATTATTTAATAAACATTTTAAAATTTAAGTTGTTTAAACAAAAAAAATTTTATTCACAAATTGGCGAGGATATCATAATTTATAACAACTTTATAAATAAAAACGAAAAAAATGGTACCTATGTTGAGATAGGTGGTGGTGATGGATATAATTTGTCAAATTCCAAATTTTTTAATAAATATTTAGGATTTAAAGGTATTTTAATTGAGCCGGTTCCCTCATTTTTTGAAAAACTGAAAAAAAATAGGCCAAAGGATATATTAATCAATAAGGCTATAGATTATAAAATAGGAAAAAGTAGTTTCATCGGCGATTCTCACACAGCAGGAATAAACAGATATTTATCAAAACCTCTAAAAGAAAGACATCTATCTAACAGTAGAGAATATTTAGTTGATACAGTTCCCATGTCACAAATAATTGAATCTACAAACTTAGATTATATTGATTATTTCTCAATTGATGTTGAAGGTGCTGAATTAGTAATTCTTGAAACAATGGATTGGAATATTCCTGTATACATAATTTCTATTGAATTAAATGAAAAAATAAATGAAACAGAAGAAAAAGATAGAGATAAAAATCAGAAGTGTAGAGAGATTCTTCTCAAACAGGGATTTATGTTTGTAACTAAAGTAGATATTAATGAATTTTGGATTAACCAAAATTATTTTCGAAAAGATTTATTGTACGATAAAAATATCAAACAAGTTAAAACTCTTGACGAAGCTGGAAAATTTTTATTTTTGGCAGAACATGTAAAAAAAGAAGTACAGGATAATTTAATCATAAGAGAAAATTGTTAAAACAAATTAAAAAGATAATGTCGTTAATTACGACCAAACTATGACACGATCACTTTTGAATAGTGTTTTATTCTACGCTAACTGCGACAGAGAGCTTCTCTTGAATCTACCAAAATTAGTTAATTATTACTTTTAAAAATTTATAACATTTGTTGGAACTTAGCACCTGAAAAACCCAATAAATATTGGGATAGTGTTTCCAATATTGGGTTTGGTATCATCGTTATATGGAAGTAATTGCACTCTTGGTTTTAGTAGGTACATATTTTGGGTACAGAAAATATATTAGTGGTGGGTTTGTTACATTACGAATCTTGGGTTGGACGCACCACTTTATTTGTTCAATATTGGCGTTCTAAAGAACAATTGTGGGCGTACGCTAAAAATAATGATGCGCAACATTTTCCAGCGTGGAAAGCTTTTAATAAAGCTGTTGGCTCGAATGGCTCTGTTGGGATTTGGCATGAAACATATGTAATAAAAAATGGAACCTATGAAAATATTTATGGAAATATGCCTCCATTTGGTTTAGGTGTAGCAGGAAAACTTGAACCAGCTGGGAAAGAACATTAAACATTGCAACAAGGACCAGAGACAAAATAAAACCACGAAAAATTACTAATAGCAGTAACAAGTAAAAGTTATTTATTTAAACTCATAAACCCTATTGATGGAGTTTCTTCAAACAGAATAACGAAAATATTTAAATCTTTAATATATTCAAGATCTCTTATTCTTTCTGAAGTTTTAAAGGTCTCAATTATATTTAGTGTAAAATCTTGAATGTTTATTTCAATTTCATACATTACTCTACCATTTAATGTTGCCACAAAATAACTTTTTTCATTTGTAAGTAAATTTTTTTCAATATCTGAAACACCATGTGGACCGACTAAGTGATAAGGGAAGTAGTGTAATGGCTCCTTAAATCCATAGTCTGAGTGAGAAAAATTTAATGGTGCAACATCTCCATAAAGATTATTATATTCTGTATCATAATGTTCTCCTTTTGATGAAATCGGCCAACCAAAGTTATCAAAGGAATTTTTATTTATCAAATTAATCTCATCACCCCCTTTTGGCCCATGTTCTGTTTCAATGAAATAATTATCTTCATATGCTTCAGTAAGTCCTTGAGGATTTCTGTGGCCTTTTGAAATTATTGTTGCTTTAGAAGAATTTAAATCAATTTGTACAATCTTTCCAAAAAAAGAATCATCATCTTGAGCTTTTCCATAATTAAGAAAATCACCGATAGTTAACAAGATATTTTCATTATCTATAATGGCAAGCTTACCGCCAGCAGCATGACTATTAAATCTAGGATGGCTTCTTAATGTACATTCATCGTATTCAAAAAGATTATTAAAAATTAACTCTACGTAATTTATTTCAGCAATTAATACCTCTACGTTTACACAGTCAGCACTCTTTTCGTTTACAAAACTTACTAAAATTTTATTGTTTAGGATAAGCAAATCTCTGACAGAGTCATGGCTTAACGCATATATATTGTTGTTTTGATTTATTTTTCCAAAATTTGTTTTTAAGTTTTGGAAATTTGGGCCATTTTCTAGCCCTTTTAAAGGCGAGTAAAAAACCTCACCATTTCCTGAAATATAAAATAAATTAGATTTATCTCTTGAAATATAGCCAATTGCCTTATTGCCGTAATTTTTAAATGAATATTCTTTACAGCATAATGTGTACTTCTGAATAAAGTATTTTGACCCCATATAAAAACTCCCTAGATAGGATGTACTAAATTTTTTTGATAAGTTAAGATACCCATCCAATTCTGCTTTTATTAAGGTTTCGTCTCCAACAATTGAAGACTCTTCTGTAAGGTTATTCTGGTCAATATTTTCATTTTTATTTTCATTACTAAAGTTTTGTTGATTTAAATATGCGAACATTAAAAACAGCAATACAAAAGATACACTGAATTTAAAATTGGATTTTGTATATTTTGATAGAACAATTAAATTTAAAAAAAATATTAATGAAGTCACCAAAAATATCATCCTTGATATTCCAATTATTCTAAAAATTGTTAAATATATTGCAAATGAACCAATGTATATAAAAGTTCTATAAATGGCTTCATACAGTAACAGAATATTTTTATCGGAAATTCTTTTGAAGAGCCAATCTGCAAAAATGTATGTTGTAGAGATGAATATCGAGCTTATTAAAATTAAATATATGTAATCAATTTTTACTCTAAATAGTAATTCCAAGTCATTCTCTAGATTTGTAAGGTTTAAATATTGACTATTGATTAATAAAAAAACGTTCGAACAAAAAGTTAATAAAAATAAAGAAATAGAATCTGTTTTTGAAAAATTAATCAATTTCTTTTAAATCTTTTCTTGAATAATATAGCTTGGCCTTCTTTTTACTTCTAAAAATATATTTCCTACATATTTCCCAATAATACTCAAAGCAAAAAGCTGAATACCTGATAAAAAATAAATAGAAGAAAGTCCGAAATCCCATCCTAAAATAGTTGTTCCATATCTTACTTTGTAATAAAAGGCATATGCAGATATAACCAAACTCCCAAATGAAATTATAAATCCTAATATTGCAATAAAAGTAAGAGGTTTAGATGAAAACCCGAAAATTCCTTGTATTCCAAGAAAAAGTAATTTTCTATAAGTCATTTTAGGCTCACCATTTCTTCGCTTACTCTTTACAACTTCAATGCTGCCTATGTTAAATCCTACATATGCCCTAATTCCATTAAAGTATTTAATCTTTTCACCAAAATTATTTATCTCATTTACTACTTTTCTGTCCATCAGGGAAAAATGCCCTACATTAGCAGGGATGTTTATTTCACTTAAGTAGCTTTGTAATTTAAAAAATACACCTATATAAAACTTGCGTAAGAAATTCTCTTTTCTCTTGATTCTCTTTGCTAATACAATATCGAAACCGTCATACCATTCTTTTATTAAGTCTTTCAAATAAGAAGGATCATCTTGAAGATCACCATCCATAATAATAACCGCATCCCCGTTGCTATTTTGTAATCCAGCATCAATAGCTGCTTGATGTCCAAAGTTTCTTGATAGCTTAATCCCTGATATGTTGTTATTTGCGCTAGAGAGCTTTGAAATTTTATCCCATGAACTATCTGACGAACCATCATCAATAAATATTATTCTAAAATCTTCCTCTAAATCATTGAGAACAGTACTAACTTCTTTTTGCAAAATGAGTATATTGTCTTCTTCATTAAAACATGGAACTATTATTTCAATCATTATTTTAAATTGTAGTAACTTTTTCTCATATTCAACCTTACATTCTTAAGTTGAATATTTAAAATGTTAAAATCTAAATATAATGTCTTATTTATTTAGTAAAAACAAATCAAACCTTATTTTCATTTTCATTTCTGTAATTATTGTTAGCAATTATTTACTAAGTAGCTCAAGTTTGAATATGTTTAATGGTGGTGTTTTAGAGCAAGAAAATTGTAGTCAAAATATTAGCATTGTAGATAGGAATGATTTAGTAATGAAAAAAGACATTTACATCATTCCAGATTTTGAAAATATTATTTGTCTAGGCAAAGTTGTAAATGTAGAAAAAAACCCTGATGGTTCAAAGATTGTTTTTATTGGCTCTAATCCAAAAGTTATTACAATTCTTAAAATATTTCTTGTAATTTTATTGGCTTCTATTTTAATTTTAAAAAAAACTTTTTTAAAAATCATATCCTGGGTAGGTTTTTTTGGCTATTTGTTTTTGTATTTAATAGAATCACCTGAAGACAGTTTTTTTCAACATTTCTATGCTGATAGACCTTACATATTATTGTTTTTATTGTTAATAAATATTTTTGACAAAAATTTAAATCTCTTTTTAATTTCTTTGACCTACTTTGTATTTATTGATTACAACTATTTTGGTATTTACATACTTATAATATTTTTAATAAATAGTTTCGAATATCAGATCAAAGAACAACACATTATTTTTATGAAGATCGGATCATTTATTTTTCTTTTTTTAAGATATTTGTATGGCTTTTTTGAAAACTTAATTGAAAGTTGGGCGAGGTTATCGCAAGTTAACTACTTAGTTCCTGTAAGGTTTTGGGATATTCAATGGTTCTTTTCAAAGCTCAGTTGTAATTCTGATAGTAGTCTTTTATATCAATACAAATATTCTAATTTATATTTTGAATGCCCCACAGATTATTCGTATGGACCTCTTTCTGAGATTATCAAACTGAATTTAGATATATGGAATTATTCACTTATCTATACACTAATTTCCTTTATCATACTTTATTCTATTTATTTTAAATTAATAAATTTTTATAAAAAAGAGAGTTTGTTCATCACAATTTTATTGTTTAGCCCACCAATGAATTTTTTACTAGATCGAGCAAACTTAGATTTAATAATAATGATTGGTTTACTTATTTTATTTCTTACAAACGTAAAAATTGGCAATTTTAAAGTTTTTATTTTATTCCTATTTTCTTCAGTTAAGCTTCATCCTATTGGAGCTATTGCAGGTGTTTGGCTATATGCAACAATACGCAGATCAAAAAAGTTGTTTACGGCATCGTCTTTTGGAATTATTTCTTTTGTAATAATTTATATTTATACATTGATAAATTTCAACTCACGAACAATTCCTCCAGCAAAAAGAGAGGACTTAGCATATGGATTTTTAATTGATGCATCTTATCTAGAAGAAATTACTGCTTTGAGCAATACATTATTTTATTCAGCAATTATTGTGATTTTTACTTCATTTCTATATATAAAAACTAAAAGACAAATTTCGTCAGGGCTTATTTTGCTAAAAAATTATGAGATACAGTACTTTTGTTTTGTTGTTTGGTTTATTGTTACAAATTTTTATGAAAACTACGCTTATAGATATCCAATTTTTTATTTTTTATTTTTCTTAGTTTTCTTGGAAGGAGATAGGTATCTAAAATTTGCAATATTAGGAATGATTTCTTTACTTCCTATACCCGTAACAAATGAAGTTTTACAGGTTTTAATATTTACATTGCATAGATTGTGCCATTATTACTTTTTAATTCATATATCATCAAACTTATTTGCAAGACTAATTAGTGATAAAAATTTGAAACATAATGCGTTATCTAAAGATTGAGAGGAAGATTGGATAAGCACAAACTAAACGCACACCTTGTTAATCAAATAGAAAGAAATGGTAATTTTTTCTGGTTGAACGTAAGATTTAATATTGTCTCATCAATAATTTCTAAATATAAATTAAATAATCTACTGGATGTCGGAGCTGGGTCAGGCAAACTTGGTAAAGATATAAAAAAAAATAATTCAAAATTTGAATATTATTTTGATGAGCCTGATATTGATGCAAACAAACAATTAATAAAGGAATTTGGTCAAAAATATGAAGTAACCAAAAATAACATAAAATTTGAATCTATTACCCTTTTAGATGTATTAGAGCATGTAGAAAACCCTAATAAGTTACTTGAAGAATGTTTTTTTAAGCTTCAAAAAAGCGGTATTTTGATAATTTCTGTACCAGCTTATCAATTTTTATGGTCAAACTGGGATGTGCTTTTGGGACATTATAAAAGATATACGGTAAAGTCAATGTCCGAATTATTAGAAAACTTTAATGTTGAAATACTTGAAAAGAATTACTTATTTCCAGAGCTGGTGCTTCCAGCTTTTCTTCGAAAAATTTCTAAAACTAAAAGTGAAAAATTTCCTAAGATACCAAATTTCCTTAATCAGGTTCTTTATTTCTTTTCTCTAGCAATCTCCAAATTTAGAAAAGTAATTCCATTTGGTTTAAGTGTATTTTTTGTAGTCAAAAAATTAGGCGATTGAAAAATCAATCTGTATTACGATTATTTTTCCTCTGAATAGTAAACGAAATATATAATCAGCTCCCTAAGACTTTTTATTATTAGGCAAGTTATAATTACGCATTATGAAGAAAAAATTGTTAATTACTGGCGGGAGTGGCTTTCTTGGAAAAAATTTAGCAAATGAATTAAAAAAAGATTATGAAGTGATTCTTACCTCCAGAAATCAAAAACAACTTCAACTTGCAGCAAAACTATTAAATGTTGAAAGTGCACCATCTGATATATCAAACTTTTATTCAATTGATGAAATTGTTAAAAAATTTAAACCAGATACTGTAGTTCATGCAGCAGCTACAAAGTTTGTGAATATATCTGAAGAGTTTCCAAATGAGTGTATTGATACAAATATAATTGGCAGTCAAAATATTTTAAGATCTTCAATTCAAAATAATGTGGGGAATGTTTTAGGTATATCTACAGATAAAGCAGCTGCACCAATAGCCAATATATATGGACTATCAAAATCGGTAATGGAAAAACTATTTACTTCTATGGATGCTCTAAATTCAACGAGATTTTCTTGTGTTAGATATGGAAACGTAACATGGAGTACAGGGTCAGTATTTCCAATTTGGCACAATATGGCAACTAATGAAACTGTAATTAAATCAACAGGGCCAACAATGAGTAGATTTTTCTTTTCTATAACTGATGCTGTTAACTTAGTCAAGACTTCCCTTGAAAACTTTGAAATAGTTAGCGGAAAAATTTTATCCTATCCTATGAAAGGTGTCAAAATTGAAAGAATTTTAGAAGAGTTCTGTGAAATATATAAAACTAAATGGAAAGCTGTCGAATCTAGAAAAGGCGACAGGCCATATGAACTCTTAATCTCTGAAACTGAGTCAAGCTACACAAAGGAAATTGAAATACAAAATAAGAAGTATTTCCTTCTGGATGAAAAAGAAAGAGGAGAGTCTAAAGACCTCAAACAAGCATATTCATCAATTAGCTGTGAGCAGTTAAATACTGAAGAGATACGAAAATTAATTCTTGAAAGACCAGAAAAAGAATTTCTTTAATGGCTGTTAAAGCTGTAATTCTTGCTGCTGGGAGAGGTGTTCGAATGCTTCCTTTGACAGAATCAATTCCTAAACCATTACTACCAACATTAAATAACTCTTTGCTCTTAAATCAGATTAACTTTTTAAGATCAATGACTGACGACATTACAATAACTATTGGTTATAAAAAAGAACTAATGCTTCATGCATTAAAAATGTATTCAATAAATCAATATATCTATGGTAAAAACAAAGAAAATGCATTTTGGATTAACTCGAACGAGTTTAAAGATTATTCTGGCCCCTTAATAGTTTGTACATGCGATAATATGCTTAAAATAAATTTAGAAAAATTGATTGAAGAATATTATGATAATGGTGAAAAAAATCTTTTAGTAGGGATTAAAAAATATGCTGAAGAAGCGGACAAAGTTAAATTAGAAAATCAAGAAGTTATTAAAATTGGAAAAAATTTAAAATCAAATATTATTTTGTCCGGTATTCAAGTACTCAATATCCACGAAATACAAAAATACAATTTAAACTTTTTAAATTTTCAAAACCTTTGGGCTCATTTAATAAGAGAACGTAAGCTAATTTTATCAAAATTACAAACAGATTCATGGTTTGCTGTTGACACCGTTGATGAATTAAATAATTACTTCAATTTATGAACAATATTAATGCTTATTTAGTTGGGTACAAAGACTCTAAGAAAATAATATCTGCGTCCGCATATTTAATTAGTAAATATTTACCTCGTAGCATAAATACTACATTTTTGAATTATGGAAATTTTAAAGATGAAATTTTTAGTAGTAACTACTTAATGCTTTCGTATTTCAGATATGGTGGCGTTAATAGTTGGGCTAATAATTTGGTCAAATTTTTTAAAAACTTAGATGAAGAAATATTAATTTTTTGTCTTGATGATTATCTATTAACAAAGAAGTTAAATGAAGATATGTTGAAAAAAATTATTCAGAAAATGACCAACTCATCAAATATTGCAAATGCACAATTAAGCACAACTACCAATCAGTTAAACAAGAACTATACACTTGATGACGATGGCTTTAACTACCTTAACCCTGATGCAATGTATTCAGCAATCACTCAGTGGTCTATTTGGAAAAAAGATATATTAATTACATTATTGGAAAATATAAATACTCCATGGGAGTTTGAACTCCAGGGTTCAAAAATTCTTGATAATCTAAATTTAAAAACATTAATTTCTGATCCGCCAATTTTGATTTATCCTGAAGGTTCCTCTTTATCAGGTAGGAATAAAGGAAAAATATCAGTATTAGGCAATCAGATTAAAGACATAGATAGTCTAATAAAAATGGGTCATCTCAAAAAAGAAGACTTGATATTAGGACAATTTCACAATCAATGTATTCCTTATGACGAAAAAATATATAATCTAAACTACTTATTGAATAAATTTGAATTTGATGAAACCGAAAAGAAGTATATAACTAATATATTTAATTTTTGTTTAGGTCAGACATAACCTTGATAAGATTAGATTATTAAGTTTATTTTATAAAACAATATTTTTAATTATTATGATTTTGATTTAATGGAATATATTTTATAAGTGCATAATAATTAGCAAAAAATAAAGAATAGACAAGCTTAGCTATTTTTTACTTGTAATGAGATATCCATAGTTGTTGAAACTTCCATCAATAGTGTTATAAGTTGCTTCAACTTCTTTTATACTGTAAACAATATTTCCATACTGTTTAATTATTGACTCAACTTGCTGTTTGCTTGGAATTGTAAATGGATAAATTATTTCTCTATCAGAAATTTCAAGATGATCAGGAATATCTCTTCCAACTCCATTAGTAGAAAGAGTCGAGGTTTGTAATCCTACAACTTCTTTATTCTCAGAATTCATAGCGGTGTTGGTTAAGAAAAACTTTTCAAAATTAGTTTGTAGTAACTGTTCTAAATACATAAGTGGATTTGGTGTATAGCAAAGCGCATAGTTCGAGTAAATAATATCAAAATTAGAAATTTTATTTGCAGCCTCATCTATGCTTGAAAAAAATAAAAGCTCTTCATTTTCTATCCCTTCATTTTTTGCTTCTTTAACCATAGACTCAGTTTCTACCACACACCACTTTAAAGAAATATCGTTACTAATAAGTTGTTTTGCTGTAAAATAATGAATCCCAGCACTCCCACCAAAATCCAAAATTGTTATAGTTTTTTTATTTATCCCAGCAGCAATTGCAAATAGAGTTCTGGTTGTTCGCGCATCACTTATGCTGTCAAAATTAATGAGCCCATTTATATTTTCTTTAGCTAAATATTTTTTTGTTTTAGCAACTATTACTTTAATAAGATCTTTTTCTTCATAAGAACCTGCTACTGCCAAAGCATCGTCATAGGATTTATATATAGGTTGTAAAATGTTTCTTCTCGATTTATTAACTAATTTTAAAAAAATAGGAGGAATTAGGTCCTTGAGTAATTTTTTAATAGTCATGGTTTATAATTAATTGTATCTTATGGTGAAATTTTTTGACATGCAGTTGGCAAATAAAAATATTGATTTAAATAAAGTGTTAATTGAAGTTTCTGAATCATTTGAATTTTCTCTTGGTAATTTTGTTACAAACTTTGAACAGAACTTCTCCAGCTATCTCGGTGTTAAATTTTGTGTTGGGGTAGGGAATGGAACTGATGGTTTAGAATTAGCTATGTTGTCAGTAGGAATAACTGAAAACGATACAATATTAAATGTCTCAAATGCAGGATTTTACACCTCTACAGCAGCTAACGCTATAGGAGCTTCAATTGAATATATTGATATTAATGACAAAGACCTACTCATAGATTTAGACATACTTAAAAATCTAATCGACAACAAAAATAACATAAAAGCTATTGTCATAACTCATTTATTTGGACAGGTTGTAGATATGGAGAAAGTTTTAGAGATTACAAAAAATACAAGTATTAAAATAATTGAAGATTGTTCACATGCTCATGGCAATAACTTCAAAGGGAAAAAAGTAGGTACATTAGGAGATGTAGGTGTTTTTTCATTTTATCCAACTAAAAATCTCGGAGCTATCGGCGATGGAGGTGCAGTAGTTACCAATAATAGCAACATATATGAAAAATTATTAAGCTTGAGGCAGTATGGGTGGTCATCTAAATATTATGTTAAGAATATAAGGGGAAGAAATTCTCGTTTAGATGCACTCCAGGCGGCTGTTTTAACTAAAAAACTTTTACATCTTGATAGCTGGAACATAAAAAGATTATCTATCTCAAGCAAATATAACAAGAAACTTAAGAATCTTCCTTTGAAACTTTTAGACAATCTGACTGTACAAAGTCCTCATCTTTATCCAATAAGAACAATTCATAGAGAAAGGCTCAAGAAATATTTAATTGAAAATAATATACAAACACAAATCCACTATCCGGTCCCAGATCATAAGCAAGAAATCATAACCAAAAAATACAAAAACTTACAAGTAAC
>Ga0129342_1001231_pt1 | contig 11408 bp, 10 predicted proteins | sample CPBDNA_5_FD_94426 | JGI IMG/M metagenome (GOLD analysis project Ga0129342, IMG submission 94426) | Freshwater to marine salinity gradient microbial communities from Chesapeake Bay, USA - CPBay_Sum_15_0.2_DNA | ecosystem: Environmental > Aquatic > Marine > Coastal | place: USA: Chesapeake Bay...
ATAACCTTTTTTTGTAATTAAACTTTTAATATTTTCCCGCATTTTGTGTTTTTTACTTCTACATGCTTCTAAAATATCTTGAGTATTTTCATTAACTAGGTTATTTTTTACACTATACATTAAGAAGCGATTTAAATTGTTTATGTTGCTGACTGTTTCCGTAATATGATTTCCAAAATCATCATAAACATATCCACCTTCAGATACATGACGTAACATTGCTTTTGCACCTGACAAATTAGTAAACGGTAGCTTATTTCTTTCTCCATTAGATTCTATAAAAATCTGAGATATATTTCTAGATCGTGATCCTCTAGATTCTTCGTTTACAGCGGATTTGTGCCTTATAATTAATCTAGCACCTTCACATGTTATGTAACTTGTTTTTGTGGATCCAAAAGGTTTTTGTATTGTTTCATTTAAATCATTCATAGTATAAGTATCCTGTTTTATTCTAAACGCAAAATCTTTAGGCACTAAATGTTTACCATATTGCTTAACTTGCCAATTGTAACCAAATTTCTTTACAGTATTTTTTATTTTACTTATCATTTCTTTTAAATCTTGATAATCAGCTTGTCTACCAAGATAAAATCGTACTGATTCAGTCTCAATAATTATCATGCTACCTATATCTGTAAGATATAGGTGTGCTGCTTCCAATGGATCAACAGTATATTTTCCTTGATCTGTAAAAAGTTTTACAGAATGAGAATAACTTTTTACTATATCAAATACATGTTTACCTACAATTTCTTCTGCAGCCATAATAATTTATCCTTTAAATTATTTATCAAATCATTGCAATTGGCATAGGCATAATAATATCATCATTAGCAATACTATCAGCTAATTTACTATATAAATCAGCCTCGAAATTCATTACATAATTTATTATTATAGTAATTAACAAAGTACTCATAACCAAATCATCATGTTCGCCTTCTTTTGCAGCAAAACTGGGACCATGTGCAACAAATGTTTTTATTTCTTTAGTTAAATTTCTACTTAATATTTTTATTTTTTCATGCTCTACAAAATATTTCAATCTTGCACAAGCATCTACTTTTGTTTTTAATGTTGTTGTCAGTCCCCGTGCTTTACGGGGATTATCATGTACCCAACTACCAGGAAAATTTTCTTCTCCCATTTCCATTAACATTTTAACAACTGCTCTACCTACACCATTATTTTCCAAACTCCAATAAACATGATTTTCTGGAATAGTTTCATTTAATTTTTGCAAAATTAATTGCAATACCTGTAACTGACCCTTCATGTCAGTTTTGTTGTTTTGCCATTCTGCAACTTGTACCATGTCAGGTAAACTAAAAACTTCTATAGCAGCATAATCACTACCAGTTCCAAAACTAGGATCAAGAGCAACAGCATAAATTTTATCTTTATAGATATCTTGATACCACCTAATATTTGCATCAACTCTAACAGGGTCAACTCCTTCCATTGTAACTAATTTTAATGGATTTATAAGCGTCTCATCTGCTGTAATAAACTCACAATTATGCTCACGTCTAAAACGTTCTTCTCCTATTTTTTGACGCTCATTTTCTGCCCAATCATCATCTCTATCTGGATGTTCGCTCCAGTGACACATATATCTCTTAAAACCGTTTTTGCCCTGTTCAGTTATATTTCCATATTCATCCTCAGGATTGCTTGCTTTCCATATTTGTGCAAATTGGTCATTATCCTGATTAGGCGTGCTAGTGATAATACATTTACCGCCAGTTGCTAAAGTAGGACTAAGTGATGTCCAAAACTCATTAGCTATTCTAGGAGGGACAAATGCAAATTCGTCTAAGTAAACTAGTGTCAAACTCATACCACGTCCAGTGTTTTCTGTTGTAGCTTGAGCAACTATTCTGCTACCATTATCAAATTCTATACTACCTTTGTTGTAACTTGTAGCACCTGCTTTAATCCATTCAGGCAATGTTTCGTATGCAAACCTTAATCTTGTCATAATTTCGCTAGCACCTAAATATTTGTTACTAGCTACCAAAATAGTACTATCAGGTTTAAACATGGCATACCATAATAGATATGCAGCGGCTGTAGTACTTTTACCAGTTTGCCTAGGCAACATTGCTATGCTATATCTAAAATCATTATAAACTTCTATTAGTTCTTTTTGAAATGGATATAGATGAAACTTCATCCTGCCTTTTACAGGATGCTGAACATTACAATATGTTTCTATAAAGTAGATAGGATCAGTCATACATCGTGCAAGCTCTTGGACTTGCACGTTTGTAAAGTTTTGAGTTAAATGAGGTTTTTTAACAAGAACTGTATCAGCCACTCTCATGCGGCCTCAGGTTGTGTTTCCTTTCCCAAATCAGCTTTAATTCTACTAGCTAATGTAAGGTCATTGGTTATTATATCAAGTAGTTTACCAAGAACATCAGCTAATACTTTACGTTGTGCCATTCCTGGTCTTATACCTTTTTCAAATTGATTAATTGCAGATCTAAAAGTTCCTAACTGTTCATCATTTAACAATCCAGCTTTTACTAATGGCATCATCCTAGTAATAATAGTTTGTACATTATTAGGATTCATTTCTGGCTGTGCTGTTAATGGTCCTGTCATATCTACTTCAGGAGCTTCATTTGTTCTTTTTTTTAAAGCTACAAGAGGATCTACGTCTTCACATTGTGCTTTAGCTCTCATTTTATTTAAATAATCTGGATCATTTCTATCTAAGGGCTCATTACAATAACCAGCCTTAGTTTTCATATGTTGTTCACGTTCTTTCATTCGCTGATCTAAACTTTTTCCTTTTGGGTCAACTTTATTTTTTCCTATACCAAAATCAACACCTGCTGCACCTAAAGCTTTTTTCCCTACAAAATCTAAAGCAGCCTGACCCAATTCTCCAAATTCAGATAAAGTATCTTCTTTCATATGACTTGCAAGCTCATCATAATCTTTATCTGATTTGGTTCTATCTTTTTGCTTCATTTTTTTCCTAGCATCTTTTTCTTGCTGAGATAAAAATTTTTCCATGTCTTGTTTACCTGCTTTTGTAGCGTTATCTAATTCTGCATAAGGATCAGATTCTTGTATAGACTCTTGTTTTTTCTTTTTGCTTTTGAAAAAATCAGAAATATCGTCTAAACTAACACCAACACTTAAAGGTCCTTTTCCTAAACTTAAACTAGGACTTACACGAGTTTTGTTATCTTTTCCTTTGCTAACTCTTCCTCCTAAACCTACATTCAAACCACTATTTCCCATTGCCTTTTTAAAAAGGTCTAGTCCTACACTCCAATCTGCTTCGCAAAATTCTTGATATCTCTTGTGCATATCAGACTCTTTTAAAGGATTATCTCCATACTGTGCAAAAGCATTAGGATCTGCTTGTTTGGCTTTGGCTTGATTTTGATATGAATATTCATCAAAATCATCAGAACTTACTACAACATCTTTTCTACCATGAAATCGATCTGTTGCATTTTTAAATTCTGTTCCTGCATCTTCCGTATGATCAGTTTCTTCATGCATACCTCCACAACCACAACTAGATACTGGCTCAGCTTCAGGTTCCATTTGGTCAGGAACAGGAATCATAACTGGCTCTGATTGTTGTGGTGCTGCTATACCTGCTAATTTAAGCAAGTCTTGTAAATCTACAACAACTTCCATCTCAACTTCCTATAGGACTTTTGTTCCCTGACTGAGGAACTTCAGGAGCAGCCGCTTCAGGTACCTTTGCTGCAAATTCCTGTTTTGTTTTCTTTTCTCTTAAACTTTTAAGAAATTCCATATTGTATTCATCACCATATAATTTTTTAGCAGGTTGTGCATCTACATTCCTGTCTTGGGCTAAAACATATTCCCCTTCTTTTTCTTGTAATTCTTCTTGATATTTTTCTAAGGGTTCATCAGGATGTTTTACTGCAACATTGCTAGGGTTTAACATTAAATGATCTACTAAATTTTGTTTAAGTACATGTGATGTAGTTGGATAGTTTAAAACACAATCTATTACATAAACTTCTGTACTTGCATTTTTCCTGTGAAAGTCAAAAGGTTGGGCTTGTGCCATTGTCTTTTTAGGAGAACTAACACTTACTACACCATATTTTTCTAATTCTCGTTCTAGTCGCTCTGAAAATCTCTCTGGTAAATCTTCACCAAAAGGTTGTGCAACTTTAATACGAAAGGGGTATTCTTTCTTTGTATTTTCAATATATTCGAATAAAGTGGCCATAATTTATTCCTGAATTCTTTTTATTATTTATCATTCTGTTCATTTAATTGGTTTAATAAACTATTACGATCTATACGTATTACTTTTTCCGTTTCTATTGTATCAGGTGTAGATGTATTATTAGTTTGTTGGTCTAATCGTAATTTTTTAAGTTGTAATTCAATTGCTCTTAACTTTCTATCAGCTTTAGAATTTTTAGCATCTATAGCATTTTTTAACATAGCATGAGCAGCAGCAAAAACATGTCCTGCATGTCTATCCTCTACATTAAATCCTAATTGCATTAAGTCGTCGAATGCCTTTACTGCTTTGTCAGCATATATGTCCATATCACCATCAGTAGATTCTACTCCAGTAATTTGAGGTAAAGCACTATCAATTTTTTTTGCTAAATCAAGTTGTTCTTGTGCTTTATCAATAGGAACATATTCAGTTATTTCCTCATAACCTTCAGTAAATTCCTCCTCTTCATTTACAGAAGGAAGATTAAATAATTCTTCTAATTTTTTTGTCATTTTTTGGTTTGTGGTTTGTTAAAGATATCTCGTTCTGTAACTACTCTAAACCTTACGCCATTTTTTTTAGACCATGCTTGAGCTGCTTGCCATTTAGCTAAATTAACAACACTAGCAAATTTATCTTTTTTGCTTTTAGCATTTTCTATTGAGGTTTGATTGTATGGTTTAATTTCTATTAATTCTGCATGTTGTTTACCATTTTTATCTTGATAAACAATAAAAAAATCTGGAACATAGTTAGTTATTCTTCCATCTAATGGATGTTTATATGGAATACGCTGCCCTTCACTACTCCAGTATATTATGTTAGGATGATTATCACACATTCGCATAAAAACCAATTCCCAACCTGATCTATATCTAGGTTTTGTACTACCTTTGTACTTATTAGGATTGCAACACTCGTAAATACCTTGTTGATAAGTCATTAATCATCTTCCTTATATTCACTTAGAAGATATTCTACATGCTGAGGCTGTACAGTAACAGTAATAATTTGTGGTTCACTACTAGAATAATTAAATACACTACCTGTAATTGCTGTTATTTTATTATACCTTAATTCTAATAAATCTACAGTATCATTTTTTTCTAAGTTATTTTCAGGTCCTACATACCCTCTAAAAATTTTTATAGAAGGTATAGAATAATGTTGTGAAGCTGGTTTATATCCATACCAACTAAATCCAGCCTGTTTGTCATCTGGACCCATTAAAAAATTAATTGGTGGAGTAATTCCTCCTAAATTATAATAATTATAAAATAATACTTTAGTAAAAAACTCATCAGATAAATTATTTTGTGTACTATATATAGAAAAACTTACAGGGTTAAATCTTAATCTTGTTTGGACAGTTCTAGGAATATTATAAGAATTTAAAGTAATGTTATCTACACTAATACCAGGATAATCTATTGAATGTACTAACGGACTATTAAAACTTCGCAACTCTTCTTGTACTGTATTTTGTTCATTTAGTGAATAAGACCAATACTGTATTCCAACAAAAAACTGGTATGACAACCTAGGTGTAGTATTAACATAACCTGTGTTGTCATCCCCTTGACCATATACTAAAGAAGCTAAGTTTTTAACCATTAGCTAATCAACCTGTAGATAAAACTTGCGGTATAGGATTTACAAGTCGTTGCATGTCTGTGTATATGGCTTGATCATATTGTATTGTTGCTGTAATTGTTAAAGCATCACTTGTAGCATAATTATTTTCTTGATAATTAATACTTTCTATGTAACAACCACTTAATGTCCAAGTATCAAGTTTTTCTATTTCTGCAGTTCCTGTATTACCACCAGTCAAAGTTGAAATTTCCATTCCAAATTTATACTGTGCTGCAGCAACAGGAGCACTTTGTTGCAAATGCTCTAATTGTCTTTGCATCTGGGCATTTAACGTTGAACTAACAAAGTTATTTATATCATCTCTAAATGTTACGTCAATAGGTTGCCATGTATGTTTACCGCCCATATATATTGTACTATTATAAGTATGAACAGTAACTTTTTCATGATTAAGGGTAGGTCTACCAACTGTATTTACATTTTGAGATAAGTATTTACTGCCTGTAAGTAAAGTTGAATCATTAAAAGCAAATTCAACTAAAAACCTATATTGCAATTTAGGCATCAATGCAATACTTGCAGCTTCAGAAGAAATTGGTACCCCAAATTTATCTAAATTATTAGCCATTTTGTTAATTACTCCAAATCTATTAAATATATTTAGCTTTTAATTAAGCTTTTTTATAAGTCGCCTGTGTTTACTAACCTTATTGGAATATATATAAACTCTGCTGCTTTTGTAGGTTCAACTGCAATATCTATATATAACTCGTTTCTATCTATTCTAGCAGGTGTGTTGTTGCTTTCATCACACACAATAGCATAATCATATATTCCACGTTTAGTTACAATTTCTTGCATAAAGCCTTCAAAAACATTTCTAATATTATTTCTAGTTAAACTATCATTAGGCTCAAAAATGAAAGGTCTAGCAATTACTGCAAATCGTTCACGTAAATAAATTACTAATCTTGATACATTTATTCTATCTAAAGATGAACTAAATGGATGTAAAGTTTTTTGTCCAAAAATTGCAATTCCTGTTCCTGGAAAATTAGCTATTGGATTAACTTTATTAACATACAAACTATCTCTTTGACCTTCATTTAGTGCAAGAGGAACAAACTCATCTTCACTATCTAAATATCCAACATTTGTAGCATTCGAAACAATACCTCTCGTAAGCCCGGCAGGAGCAAACCAAGGATAAGATACACTATCATTGTAAGCTATTGTTCTTAAACTAACATAACTAGGTGGCAATAATACTGTTTGACCGTCTATATTAGATCCTAATGCACTAGGATAATAAACTGCCATGTTTGCATTTTTAGGACTTACTAAACCATTTTCTCCGTTTTCTACTGCAGAAGTACCTAATATCCAATCTGTAATTTTTTGTGGTGTAGTTCTGAAAGGAGAATCTATAACAACAAATGCAGTTTCTTTTCTATCTGTGCTTAATGTGCTTAATTCATCAGCTAATTCAGGATATCCAGGACAAGCGATTAAATTAAAACTAAATAATTCAGATCTAATATCTACATTAGATGAAACTGCTTCTTGTAATTGTTTAACTATTACTTTTCTTACTGCTTTTCTACCAAACATTCCAGCACCGGTAGCAGAATTTCCTGCAGCATTTCTCCATTTCCACGTAGTATTTAAACTAGCATCATATTGTCTTACTGTATTAGATGTGTGACACATATTTACTGCTAGCATATTTGCAGGATAAAGCACTGGATTAGGACTATCATCATTCAATAAAGTAGCTCCTACACCTGCATTTGATACATCTGCCTTAGTTGCAGTAATGTCACCAAAAATAACTCCATTTGGAGTAGTTTGATCAGTATTATCTTTTAATACCCATTGACCATTACTATAAATTTTAATAGCTGGAAAATTATCTAGATCATTAGTATCTATCCAAACATCATTTGTAACTGGCGCACTAGGTGCTTCTGTCCCTACAGAAGATATTGCTTTAGGTCTCCAAAAACCTCCATTTTGTATATATAAGTCTATACTAGTATTATTGATAGTATTGTCATACCAATATCTTTTATCAACTGTATTACCTTCTATTGCATTAAAACTTGATGTTAATTGATATGCAGAAGTGCCAACTGCCAACGGGGTTGATGCTGTAGTTAATCCATCAAAAGTTCTAAACTCAAAAGTTGCATTTGTTCCTGATGCATATTTTAAATATATGCTATTTGCAGATGGTATTGTTCCTCCATACAAATTAACAATAATATTCCCTGGATCTGTTATACCAGTTATGCTTCCACTAGTCAATGAAATAGCAGTTACTTCTCCTTTTGAATTAATTGTAGAAGTTGCTGTGGCTGTGGATATTGTTAAACCATTTTGATTTGTAAATGTAACTGTAGGTGCTGTAGTGTATCCTGAACCTTTTTCAGTAATTGTAAATCCTGTAACTGTTCCCCCTACTATAGTAGCTGTAGCTCTAGCTAAAGTTCCATTGTTAAAAGTGCCAGGCCTAGTAGCATGTAGATCATCTTTTAAAACAGGTACTATTACATCAGCAAAACTTTCGGATGTACTATCATATCTTTTAACAACAATATCCATTCCAAAATTAAAACTTGTAGTTTTAATCCAGATATCATTTTCATTTATATTTGTAGGAACATTAACATGGCTAGTAATGTCTACTTCTCTACCTGTTGAATTTAAGTCTCCTGTTTGATCTATTAATGACCAAACTGTAGAAGTTGTTTTCAGATAGTATCTAATAGGATTAATAGTTGCATCTGTCGAATCCTTGGTTACTATTGCAAAATCTCCTACATTGCCATAGGTTGATAAAGGTTTTGCTAAAGCACCTACTCCAGTAACTTGAGCTGAAGTTAAAACATGAGATGAAACTGCTTCGAAATTGTTATTTTCATCTGCTTGACTTATACCAAATGCAGTTGACGTTAAATCAAACCATAACGAATTGTTAGCTGGTGGCCCTTTAGGCTCAGTTGAGGTATTATCTAATTGATCTAAATCTACATCTGCTCTTAAAACATACGCTCGATTAGCTAAACCTAAAAAGCTGTATGCAGTTAATAAACCGTATTCATTTCTTTCTCCTCCATGAACACTTGTTCCGCTTACTTGCTCAAAGAACGGTTCTCCATAGTATTGAACTAAATCTCGTTGAGATGTAATTAATTTTAACTTATTTGATTCAGATTTGACAGTATAAGCAGCAACTCCTGATCCACTTATATCACTTTTATTTTCACCTGTAGCTATTACAATTAGAGGTACAGTTCCAGTTCCGACAGAAGCATAAATGCTTTCATCAATAACTTGAACGTCAACTCCTGGAGATACTAATGTTGCCATGTTTAATAGTCCTTTATAGAAAAATACTTGTTAAAATATTTATCAAAAGAACTATAAATCAGCTTTAAAAGAAGATTTTATCCAATTACAAAACTATATGCAGATGATCCGTCTATATATAGTGTTAATTCTTGCTCTAATTTTTCTTTACTTGCCATAGCATCTTGTTTTAAAGCATCTCCATTTAGTTGAGTGCCACCTTGAGGACTGGCTATGGTAGCAAATTTACTTCTAGCTTCGCCTAACATCATTTTTGCTTCTGCTACTGACCATTCCTTTAGCCAAATGCCACTATAAGGATCTTGTAATAATTCATTTTCAGGACGAATATTAAATATATGGAGTATAACTTCTGTTTCACTTTTTATTCTTCTATGAAGTAAAAGTTTTTTTGTAACTGGATTCCAAGTATATTGTATTTCTGCACCAAATAGTCTACTTAAAGTTTCTCTACTTTGTGCAAGAAAATCAAAATTTGCCATTCCCCCACTTCTTGCAGTATTTAAAAAGTATAAATTAAGATAAGCAGCTTCAAATGGTTCTATTTCATTACCTGCCATACCTGTTACACTAGAAGTTCTAGTGTAAATATCTCTTACTTCAGTTATTTCATTAGGTAGAATGTATTCGTTTTGATCAACTTGTAATTGAAGTATTAAAAAGCTTTCTTCTACAGCATTTTCCGCTCGTTGCCTATATTTTTGTAAGGCTAGGTTTATTGCTAAATTATAATGTTCAGGATCAAGCTCAACATCAATCATGCCTCCACCTAGACTAAGTGTAATTTCATTTATAAGCTCTTGACGAGTAGTAGCCATATTACTTTTCCAATTTTAGAAATATTTATCAGAGAAATAGGATAAATTGCCTATTTCTTGTAATGTTTTACTTACCTATACGACCTTTGGGGTTTATTACCCTACCTTGACCTATTTTATTAGCATCATCAGTTTCTTGTTTCATCCACATATCCTGCTTAGTACTTCCTGTAGATATTGGCTGTGGAAACTTACTAGGATTTACTGACTTTTGCATATTTTTTTGAAAACTTTGATCATATTTTTGTTTAAACTTTTGTTTTTGCGCCATCATAAAATCATTTTTGTCTTTTTGTGTAGGTAATTGATTAAAACTTTTCCTGAAAGCTGGACTATTTATTAACTGATGGAACCTTGAATTAAATTCATCATCTTTTTCTGTCAAAGAACTGTTAAACATTTCATAAACTTTACTTACAAGATCGTCTATAGTTTGACTATCTTCTACCATAGACCGAATATTGTTTTTGATATGTTCTTCTTCAGATAACTCTTGTTCCTCTAAATCTTCTTTTTCTTCTTCTATCTCTTCTTCTGTTTCTTGTATATTAATTTGATTTAATAAATTTCTAATATCTGTTGAATTCATAACTATCTCCAAACTAGTTTATAATATTTATATAAACTAGTAAGGTGTGCTATTTATATGTTTTAACAATAACAATTTGATCACTCATAGATCCATTTAACGAAACATTTGTAGTTTTAACTTCATTTTCAAAATATTTTAATGCTTTAGTCCTAGCACTAGAAATATTTTTTAACTGTTCCTTGGGTTTGCGTAGGGTTTTTGCTTGGCTTGTCTGCTCATCATAATTTAGAATTTTAGTTCCTTTTACATCCAAACCACTTTCATCTTGTGCAATATAAACTCCCAACTTTCTTGTTTTCTTATTATAAACAAACGCAACACCTGCTCCTACTATATTTACAGGTTTTTCTCCCACTAATCCAACTGTAGGATCACTTACAGCATATTTGACTTTTGCAACCTTTTTGTCTACAGATACAGGCTTTTTCTTTCTAGGCTTACGTTGTTGTACACTTTCTCCAATTACAATATCACATGCATCAATAATGTCTTGGAGGAATACAGAATAATCCTTCATTTGCTTTTTGGTATAGCAACTATATCCTTCATTCAAATCAGGATCAGTACCTGCAATTACTTCTTGAATTTCTGTAAGTACAGTTTCATATTCTTTTTTTACAACTCTTGCATGAGCTTGGCTAACTTCATATTCTTTAAGAATGCTCAAACAATTACGTTTAGCCATTGCTAACCCAAATGCTCTAGGCTTTAGGAAAAAATAATCTCGTAAATACTCAAATTCTGCAATAACCTCGTTAGACTGGTCTTTAACTCTATCATAAACACTAGC
>Ga0129342_1001238_pt1 | contig 11372 bp, 12 predicted proteins | sample CPBDNA_5_FD_94426 | JGI IMG/M metagenome (GOLD analysis project Ga0129342, IMG submission 94426) | Freshwater to marine salinity gradient microbial communities from Chesapeake Bay, USA - CPBay_Sum_15_0.2_DNA | ecosystem: Environmental > Aquatic > Marine > Coastal | place: USA: Chesapeake Bay...
AGGAATTTTTTTATCACATATTCTTTCTTCTGTGGAACTGTGCCAATCTTTAAGTTACCGGTCAATTCAAAACGGATTCGTGTATCATTTACATTTAATCCATGCTGCCTAAAGGTATCTTTAAACATTGCATTAGAATCAAAATCAGCTCTTGCAGTAAGGAATACAACCATTGCACTTTTATCAGATAATACTTCCTTAACTCTTTTCATCACTGAACTGATTACTTTCGATGTATCTCTGAAAATCTTAGCATCACCGAATTGAGAAAAATCAAATTCTTCGTTATCTTTAAGTTTATAAGAATTAAATTCTTGATTTGTGAGTTGTACAATTTCCTTTCCTGTGCTTTTATCTTTCACGATTATCTTTGCAAAAGTATTAAATACTGTTTCATCAATATCAAAGAATGATATTGACTTTGGTTTTAAGGCTTCTGATAGATATGTTTTAAAAGATAACATTCCTTCTACTGTAAATTTCTTAAACGATTTTAACTTAGGCTCTTCAATTTCTAAAACTAAATTACCATTACCTGCTTTATAAATTCTATGATATTCCATTTTAGGGATATTCAAAACATCGCCTTCTTCAAGTTCATAAGGAATGTTATTATCCATTTGAAAGAACCAACCATTACCTTCTAATACCGTAACAATGCGATCAGCTTTATCTCGGTGCCAAACTAATTCATGTGAATCTGTGTTTGATTCAAATGTGCGTATTTTAAAACGCCCTTTTGCTTCGTCTGTATATGGTTTACTCATTACCAAAAAAACGAACCCCCGCCTTTTAAACCAAGCTCAGAAGCATATCGTGGAAGATTACATGACCAATATCCAGGTGATGTTTTATCTTTCTTTGCAGCGCAGTTGTGTCGAGCCGCAAATGATTTACGTGCTGCTGGATCGCTTATCTTTGCTTGTAATCCAGAAGTATCTCCAAACTCTACTTTAATTATGTTGCCTTTATCGTTTTTAACGTAAACATAAAATTTCTTTTTGCCACCACGCTTTGGTTTATTCAATTCAACATCTTTTTCTTCATCGATAAACGGATGGTCTAATGGTACTTCTTTACCTTCATATAGTCCAAACTCACCAATGTCGGTTGACAATAGATATTCATCGAACTCGCTTAATTGAATAGACTCCTTTAAACTTCTTGCGTGGCAAAATAGTTTATAGTAGTTTTCAGAATGAGGACGAAAAATGTTATGAGCCAGAGGTATCTGGTTTTCCTTATGAAATTGCAGAGCTCTTTCTAAAACGTTACTCACTAAATGAATTCTCCTGTGGACTTTGGTTTTTGGCCTTTAGGAAATACGCCAAGACGAACATTTTGAATACCGAATTGGCCACGGCTTCCTTGATAACGCGCTACGTAATATGCGTCATACTCACCCTTTGGTTCTTCACCATTATTTGCATGGTGTGTAGAAACAATCTTATATGATTTACCGGACTTTTTTAACTTCATAAATCCTTGGTGAAATTCATCTACATTGTCGCGACCGCGCTTTTTACCAAAGTCAATACCCCAAATTGATTGATGAATAACATTGGTATCTTTCACTTCTCTCCAAAAAGATTCTCCTTTAGATAAACCATCTGGTCGTAATTCTCGTACATCTTCAATAAATTTTTGTACGCCTTTAGACTGTTGTAAAACAGGATGTGTAACACCACCATATTGTTGGAAATCTTTTGATGTTTTACCTGCCTTATGAGATATCCACGCAACTTCGTTTCCATCAAGATCAAGTAAATGAAAATCTGCTTTAGGCACTCCTGGCGTAGATTCCATAGCAACAACATTTTTAATTTTGCGCTTTCCAACTATCATATCAATAGCTGCAACCTTTTCTTTTTTCATTACGTTAGCCAATTCTTTTTGAAATTCGCCTAAATGCATATCCTCAGCCGCGGTTCCTGCGCCTACACCTTTACCACCGAATTCTGGTGTTTTATAGAAATCTCGAGGATATTGTACTGTAGTTTTACCTTTATCTAAAATGGCATTAAATTGTGCACTAAATCCTTTTGAATTAAATGGATTATTTTTAGTAGCATCTTTGAATGAATTTTTATCAATAATTACGTTCCCCTGCGTTGTTAAGAACGGATCACCGTTTTTAACTTTATCTAAGAAAACATTTAAGCGAGCACCATTGCGCTTAGTAAGATCGTTATGCTTTAATGAAGCATATACTGTAGATTCAAAAATGAATTCTTTAAAATTTATTATATTAAGCATAAGTCTCGATCATTCGGGTGAGTTCGCCATCTGAAATATTTACTCCTGATTTAAGAGTACCTGCCTGCATATTTAAAGCGCGGGAAAGTTTACGTAAGTTAGCAGTTTGTTTAGACTTACCTTTACGAAGTAAGTCAACTGTCTTTTTGCGTGTAGCTGAATCTAATTCTAAATCACCATCTAATTTGATTTTATCAACGATGGATTCCATAAAGTCATAGATTTCACTTTCAGTTGGATCGATCTCAATCATAAATGCTCGAGTACGTAATGCGCCATCAGGATCAAGTTTATCCATCTTCAAATTAGAGATGAATATTACTTTACCCGTAAATTCAAAGAAGCGCGGAATCTTCCCATCATCAATAAGTTCTTGTGGATCTTCATATTCGTCAGGCTCAACAACATTTTTACCCATTTTATTCCACACGAGTTTTCTTACTTTCTTTGTATCAGTTGCTGCCTTAAACATATTACGAGATTCTTGATCCTTTAGGGCGTCATCTGAATCGTCAAAGAATACAATTCCATGTTGATTTTTAAATAGCAATGAATAGATACCTGCAGCAGAGGCAGTGCCGGTATTTTTAAAATAGCCATTACCATCAGAAAGTCCCATACCATTTAAAACCTTTTCAACCGTAAATGTTTTACCAATACCACCTCGGCCAGCGACGAATAGCGCATTAGATGCACCTGATACTGTCATCTTAACAAGGTTTTCTAAATCAGAAATCTGTTTTTCATACGTAAGCTTTTCACGACTTTGTTCTAACTCGTCAAGTTGAGAATCATAAGAGTATGTTTCCTTTGCAGAACCTGTGCGAATATTTCCTGATGTTGCACCAATCGCCGAAAGAATATTTGATTTTTGTGAAAGAAGTTTATTCACGTCTTTGTCGGTTCCATTCCATGTATATTGTCTTCCTGACTTTTGAATAAGTGCAGGATTTTGAGCTTCCATTTCATCAAAGATTTTAATACCTACTGACTTCCAAACTTTAAACACCTTTTGTTTAGTAAATCCTGGACTTGAAATAAGAGATACGACATTATCATAAGCATCTTCTGGATTAACTGCCTCTGTAAGAACATTTAGTTCTTCAACAGTTAACTCTTCGTTTAAAGAAATATCTGTTGGATAAGTGGTAAACTTGCCTGTTTTAACTTTACCACTTTTCATCATGTCAGCAACTTGTGGAAGAACTTGAACTAACGAAACATCGCGATCAAATGAGATGTGATATGTTGGGCCTTGGCTTGAACCATTCCACATATCGATCGATGATAAGTTTTGAGAGTTGGCTGAACCAACACTTTTCCAATTAAATCGAATTGATTCAATCTTTTTTCCAGGTGCATAATAACGAAGGCCATAACCTGCGCCATTTGAGTTTTTAAATTTTTCTAATCCTAAGTTTGCAAACATGGAGCTAAATCCAGTTTTCTTTCTTAAATACTTAAGGATGATGTTGCCGGCCTTTTCTAAAGAGCCTGTTGCGAGTTCTTCGGTAATATAATCTTTAAATTGCATGGTTCCCATATTATGTGTTAAAACTTATAGTTAAATACAATTCTATTTATAAGAATTAACACCTTCAATAGTTGGCCCATTTGCATTTTTTCCATTGACTTTGTTCAAACCAGCGTATAAATAGGCCTCTTTCTCGACCATGAGCTTCAATTTCCCAAGGACAATCGTAATAATGTGTTTTTACGCAATCAACCTTCTTACCTTTCCATTTACATACGTCTGTTTGTCGACTATAATCTTTTAACTCGCCTTTAGCATATTGCTTAACATGAACCATCTCATGGGCTACTGTTTCAAGCATGTCTTGTAATGACTGTGACGAATCAATTCGAATAGTAAATTCCCTTGGTCTATTACACACATCATCTTCCCAAATACAATCACCTGCAACACTTTCCTTTTCTTTTAGACGTACGATTAATTCAATATTAAGAATAATATCATGCTGAATCTTTTCCATCAAATGCAGTGCACAGAATTCTGCAATATTAGCAACCATTGCTTGCTTTTTATGTCCAGATCCTGTGACTGATATAAACATTAGATCTTGAATGCAGAGAAGTCTTTATTCGTAGGAGCTGATGTACTTATTTCGTCACTTGACAATGTTTGTGCTGAATCCTCCACATCATATAATCGCATTTTAGATCGATCAATTCCTACAACAAATCTTTTGTTTTGAGTTGGATCGTTATAGCGATTCTTTAATTGCTTTACCATAAGCTGATTCATGCCTTCAAGTTGTTCTGTTGAAATAAGAGCAAGCATCAAATCCGCAGTAGCTGGTAAGCCAAATGATTCTGATGTATCAGTAAGTTCTACATCGGTATTACCAAAACCAGTACGAGTTACTTGAGTCGCCGACCAAATAGGCACGTTATGTTCAACCGCAAGTCCTCGAAGTTCTTCAGCAATTGCTTTAACAAGTGAGTAGGTATTAATCGAACCACCTAATCCTTTCATACGAGAACTTCCGCAAATATTCAAATAATCAATATAGATTACGTCTGGTTTGAAATCTTTCTTTAGTTTAAGTTCATCTAATAGCGCGCGGAAGTGACCAACGTGCGCTGTCGCTGTTGGGTATTCTTTAACAATAAGTTTGCCTCTTGTTTTTTCTTTAAGTTTATTAACTTTGGAATCAAATAATTCGCGAGGCAACGTCTCAAGTTGATCAATTGGTACGTCAAATAGATTTGCATCGATTCGTTCAGCAATCCTTTCTTCTGCCATTTCCATGGTGATATATAGCACGTTTTGTCCTGCGGACAGATTGGCAGAAGCGAAGTGACACATCGCCAAACTCTTTCCAACACCAGTTCCTGCAAGGATAATATTAAGTGTCTTATTTGAAACACCACCCTTTGTAATCGTATTGAACATACTAAGATCAAAAGGAATTTTATCTTCCTGAAGATGATAGAAGTCGTATCGTTTTTCTGAGTTTTCAAAATAATCATGGCCAACATTAGTATCAAATGACACGCTTAATGCCTTTGATAAAATACCAGGGATAGCACCATCAGTTAATTGTTTATCCTTTCCATCTATGATGCTAATTGATTTTATGATAGCTAGGTATACTGCCCTTTGCTTACACCATTCCTCGGTCGAGTTCAGTAGCCATTCTCGTTCCACTTCCTCATAATTTTTCAAGTCAACAATGAGATTATGAATTTCATTACGATTGGACTTATTTATATAATCGGACTTTTGAAACTCGACCTCAAGCGCTTGAGAGTTTGGAAGTTTATTAAATTGTGTTAAAAAGCGTAAAATAAGTTCATAAACAGGTCTATGTTCATTTTCAAAATACTCGGTTTTTATGTGAGGTAAAGCTTTTCTGCAATATTCTTCATCATTAGTTAGTGTTTTGAGTATTATCGTTTGTAGATCTGTCATTGTCTAATTGTTCTTCAAGTAGTTGTGTCAAAATGTCTCCCATAAAATTTCTAAAATCTTTTGATTTTTCAAGCTTTTTTTGATTTAGATTTTTAGGAACTTCTTCAATTTTATAATCAAATTTTACCTTTAATTCATCGTTGGCCTCATCTTCGTGTAAAGTAACTTTTCCATAAGTATATATTACACCAAGATAAGGACCTTGTATAACCTTAAGTGAATAAAGTTCACTTGATGGTCTTTCAACGAATTGAACCGTTTTGTCAATATCAATCATCAGTTTCTACCAATGTTTCAACTTCTTCGCTAAGGATTGATTTATATGCTACCTTATAGCGCTTTTCAATCTGTGAGGCAAAGTCTGTTTTTTCAAAGATGTTACTCCAAAAACCTTTAGTTAATGTATCTTTCATACGAACATTGCCAGAGAGTTCTTCACCTGTTTCAGGATTTTTTGCTTGGTACCAACCATTTTTTGGTTTAACGACATACCCAAGATCAAGTGCAACTTCAGTAAGACCTGACCATTTTTCGATACCGCCTTCCCAAGAAACTGAAATTGGAATCTTCGATTTTTCTTTTACGAATCGTGACTTTTCAACATTTATGACAAAGTCATATCCTGTAACTTCAGTACCTGTCTTTTCTTGTCGACGACCAATAATCCATACGTTATCTGCTGAGTACATCACTCCCGTTCCTCCTGAAACAACGGCCTTTGGAAACAAGCCTTGTTCCATGTATGTGTGGTTGATTGCCAATAGCGGTACATCCTTAAGAGTAAGCATTGGTGTAATCATACGGAATAGACCCTTTAGTGCTTTTGCACGTGTCATATCAGCTACAGACTTCATGTTTTCTGCGTCTTCAACTTCTTTCTTCGAAGCAATATTGCCGACTGAGTCAATTACAACAACCACACGATCTTTTCGATCGATTTCATTAAGTTGATGCACAAGATCAAATTTAAGTTCTTCGATATTAGTAACTGGTGTATGAAGTACTCGACTCGTATCTACATCAAATGCTTCAAAATAAGATTGAGGTGAACCAAATTCTGAATCATAAAAAAGCAATACCGCATCGTCGTGTTTCTTCAAATAAGCACTTGCCATGAGTAGAGCAAATGATGTCTTAAAGTGTTTTGAAGGACCTGCTAAAACAGTTAGGCCTGAGGCCAAACCACCATTAATTGAGCCCGAAAGTGCAACGTTTACCATTGGCACCTGAGTAGTGGTAAGTTCTTTTTCTCCAAAAAGCTTTGATTCTGAGAGGACTTCAGCGCCTGATGTCCGAGATGATTTCTTTAGTTTTTCTAGTAGTGACATAATTTTATTTATTTTTTGTATAAAGCAAACGTAAATGCTAAAGCAATTATCAATAACATTACAACTTGTAAAAATATTTCAAGGTTTATAAGAAAGGTTTGCATCTTTTAAGTTAAGATATAATTATACTCCAAGTTACGATTGTTGTACACCTTAAATAAACGATTCAAGCGTTTGAGGTGCTTCTTCATAATTCACGGTTTTAGTTTTATTATCAAAAACCGCAAATGAGGCTTCTCTTGTATCTAGTTTTCCATTTAACCAATCTAGGATATTTTGAGCCATATCTTCCGCGGTTGTAACTGGTACGTTTTGACAAATCATATTAAGATTTTTTCTACCGCCTTGAAGTTGAAAATCGTCTGGCATTTTCATAATTGCTAAGCATTCACGAATAGTTAAATAGCGATCTTCATCAGGGTGTGTTAAACACATAGGCATATGACCCACAAAAGCACCAATGTAATCTTTAGGTATTTCAGTAGTTTTTCTCATGATATTACCACCCGATTTAAGCTTTTTATGAATCTCTAAACAGCGTTTAGCCTGCTTATCAAATCCATTAGCCGACATCCATTCAGCAACTTTGTCATATTGAATTCCACGATTTTCTAAGTAATCAAGCGGGTTAATCGTTTTATTGATTTTTTGTTGAAATTCCTTATGCGTAATACCACCTTCGAGTTCTTCAAGTACATACTTATAGAAAGGATTATCGGTTGGCTTTTTATCATTCGTAAGTTCATTCATAGGATCATCATTAGAGACGTATGCTGTTCGAATTACATCTTCAATTTTGTCATGCGACCGTTGATAGAAGTTCATATGTGGAATAACATTTCCTTTCCAAAAGAAGTAAAATGATCTATCCCGCGTTTGACTTAATCCATGTAACTTTGACTTTGTTTTATATAAAGACATGGTATAGCCATTTGCCTTTGCAATTTTACGTAGCTCTTTTACGATAGGTTCGCCCATTTTAGATGCAAGTCGAGGAGCGTTTTCTCCCCAAAAAACTTTTGGCTTTACTTTGCTTAAAACATACTTCGCAGATTCAATCATCCAATCATTAGCCTTATTGTCTGTTGAAGCTGATGGGCTAAGAGAAGATAATCCAGCGCATGGACAAGTTGCTCCAACGACGTCTACTGCTTTTAAAGAAGAAGGAACTTCATTTTCGTCGATTCTATAGTATGGTACATCCTTATGATAAGCACGGTATTGCGAATCATTAGCGCCAAACGTAGAATATGACAAAACGTATTCAGGCTTTTTCTTAAAAACATTTTCTGTTCCAAGAGGGAGACCACCAATAAGAGGTACGATTGCTGCGTGGCTATATGACATTTTCTATATTCTCCATAATATCTTTAAATGTATACGATGCGTCTTGATGTAGTTTATAAAACTCAAAGGCATTATTCCTCATTTCTTCACGCAATGAAGGACTATTTCCTACGTTAAGAATGGTTGTTAAGGTTTCATCGAAATCGTGTTCATCGAACCAAATAGTTCCAGAGTTTTCGCATTCGGTAAACTTTTTTCCATAGTGGCGATGTGTACAAGCATCACCATACTTTTTATTAAAAACAGGAATTGTACCTGTGCATACGACTTCACAATGGGTATACTCAATTGAACGTTGGATAAAATGTTCTTTCATTCGCGAAAGTTGATAGCCAAATCCAACCTTTGACATTCTTTCAAGCATATCTTTTTGAACGTATGGACCAAAGACGTGAACATCTTCGCCATAACCATCACTAAAGTCATACGTATTAATGTCCTCAGACAACAGATCTTTAAAATTAGATAGTTCTCTAAAACCTAAGTATGCTGGAGAACGTTCAATTCCTTCGAATGTTGTTAACATATCATTTGGCGCCAAATAACGATTATGGAAATCAAACATTTCCTTATAACCTTTCCAAGATGTAGTTCTACCAATCCATTTGTGATGCAGTGAATCTTGAATATTGATTTTAGTTTTCCAGTATTTTTCTTTTACTTCATCAAAAAACATTCCCGGCTGGAATGGAAGAATTGGTGTACCTTCTTCTTCGCCAAAAAGTGTTACTTGAGTTCCTACCTTTTCCTCTGCGTATTTCGCAAAATCATTCGTTGTCGAATGTACAAAAATCACATTAGCGCGTTCAATTGCTTCGTCTAATGCGCCATTTCGTCGAATAGACTGCATTGCATGATCGTGTTGAATAAGTGCAACTGGCACTTTAATCTCGCTAAGCATTCTTTTGAAGTTATTAATAGCTTCTTCCTTTAAGCTTAAAGCTGGCAAAGAATTGATAATTGCAATATCCGACGCGTTGATCTTCTTAATCATTGCATCAACTTCAACATCTTTTGAAAATTTTAGTTGAATAATATTATCGGTGCGGTGAGCATTCTTACGAGTCCATGACTTATCATTGGACGCAAATACAGTATAGTTATAATCATTACGATCATAATATTTGCATTGTTCAATAGTGAATTTTGTTACGCCGCATCCTTCAATTCCGCGGCCCATTATAATTGATATGTTTTTCATGATTAAAAATTATTTATCGGTTTATATACGTAACCTTTACGCCGGCCTCATCTAAGAATTCTTTTGCCATTAAACAGGAATCATTCCAACGAGGATCATTAGATGAGTGCATTACAATTTCTTTAATTCCAACCTGTATGATTGCTTTGGCACATTCATGACAACAAGGCAAACCATGAACGTACATCGTAGCATTCTTTGGTGAAACGCCATTAAGAGCTGCGTTATAAATTGCATTCATTTCAGCGTGAACAATGCGTTGATATTTTGTTTCACGCTTTTCGTATAAAGATTTATCGTCACTTATTCCTCGTGGAAAGCCGTTATAACCTTGTGCTATGACTTGTCCATCATCACCAATAATCACTGCACCACACGTTGTTGAAGGATCTTTAGACCATTCTGAGATATTGCGTGCTAAATCAATATACCGTTTGTGCCATTTATTAGTCATCAGCAATCATATCATTTAGTTCAATTTTACGATTAAGAAAATCGCGATCGATGCGTTGTCCTTCAATACCATTTCTCATATATGCAACAAGGAAAGAAGAATAGTTAATGAGATCACACCCCGAATCTTCGATTGACTCAAAGTTCGGTTTATAGTTTGGATCATTTTCCATTGCTTCTAATACGGATTGCATTCGTAAAACTTTTGCGTGAATAATGTCAAGAATAGATGCAATGCCTCGAGGATAATAATCCGCTTGCTTAATTCGACTATTTGGATTCTGATAATCGTTTGATTTTTTAAGTTGTAGTTCAGCGCATTGCTGTAATACCTTAATCGATTCTTTTTCTGATTTCATAATAATATTATACCGTATGTTACTTATTTTGTACACTAAATGTTTGTCCGTTCCACTCATAGATATCGTGTAACTCGTAATCTCCTGTTTGCTTATCGCCAATAAAGATATAAAGAATGTCTGCAAACTTTCTCCAAGTTTCTAACTTAGCAGCGTTTGCCCTCTTCAAAACGAATGGAACGTAATAATCGCCTTCAGTTGTTTTAACTTCAACAGGATTCCCGTTAGGATCTATAACGTCTTTATAGTTTTGGCAATCATCTTTAAAGTTATGATTTTCGATTAAATACACCTCAGGTGCGTGGCCATAGAGTGTGGTTTCAAGAATCTTTTGAAAACTTCTTTTTTTACGAGTATCCTCTTTTTTATATATTTGTGTAGCTTCTTTTTTAGCGCGGGCAAGAAAGAATTCCTTATTTAGCTCATTAGCGTTAAATTTCATGGTCATAGAATTCAGATACGCTTTTAAAATAGTTACCCATTGCTTTATCCGCTAGGTCAATAGCAGCCTTTTTCTTCGAAATTTGAAATAACGCATCTTCAATATAATTGAAATGTCGTTCATATATATGAAGAGAACCAACATTCCAATGGATTGTTCCAGCTTCTACTTTTAGATCATTTGCTAATTTATCTAACACATACTTTTGCCAAGCGTAATCATTGCGATAACCAAAGACAACATCGTTAGATCGCATTTGAACAACTGCATGTAGTTGATCGTTACGAATAAGATATTGAACTGCATTGGTGCAGATAAAGTCAGACATACCATTTACATTATAATCATAATGCATAGTAGGACGTTGATAAATCATAACAGCTCGACGTGTATTATGATCAAGCGATAAAGCTTCGCGAACTCTTATATACTGATTATGATTTTCAGAATTAAAGATCAAATAACCGTAGTTAGAATTGATGTTACCATAGTCGTCAGAAATTTGCTGCCAAATTTTTGGAGTTGGTACAAGATCATTTACACTAAGCGA
>Ga0129342_1001242_pt1 | contig 11364 bp, 8 predicted proteins | sample CPBDNA_5_FD_94426 | JGI IMG/M metagenome (GOLD analysis project Ga0129342, IMG submission 94426) | Freshwater to marine salinity gradient microbial communities from Chesapeake Bay, USA - CPBay_Sum_15_0.2_DNA | ecosystem: Environmental > Aquatic > Marine > Coastal | place: USA: Chesapeake Bay...
CCATGAGACGCAGATCCGAGGAAAAGGGAATTTCCTGAACTCTCTTCATCCGCGCGGCCTGCTCGATCACATCCGGGCTGGCCCTCCATGCGGCCTCGAGTAGGGCCAACTCCGTGGGATCTCCGATGCCCCCATCCACGCCCGGACCACCGAGGCGTGCGTCATTGCACAGGACGCCCGCGAGGAGGCAAGCACGTACCGGCGGCGGCACGGGTCCTGGGCCGATGGCACACCACTCTCGCGCGCAGAACACCGACTGCACGGTCATGCGGTTCTCCGTCAAGGTCCCCGTCTTGTCGGTGCAGATAACCGTCACGCTGCCCAGCGTCTCGACGGCGGGCAGTCGGCGGATGACTGCGCGCCTCTTGGCCATCCGGGATACACCGATGGCAAGCGTGATGGTCACGACCGCGGGCAGGCCCTCGGGAATGGCTCCGACCGCAAGCGCGACTGCCGCGGTGACCATGTAGGCGGCCGACTCGCCTCGGACGAGGCCGAGGGCGAAAGTCACAGCGGCCAGGCCGAGGATCAGATAGGTGATAAGTCGGCTGAAATGAGCCAACTGCCGCGTGAGCGGGGTCTGGATGGTCCTGGTCGATGTCATGAGTGCCTGAATGACACCGACCTCTGTGCCAGCGCCCGTCGCGGTCACCACCCCATGACCACGTCCTGCCGCGACCAGTGATCCGGCGTAGGCCATGCAGGTGCGGTCAGCCAGCGGTGTTGACACGTGCATCGCGTCGATCGACTTATGCACAGGCAGCGACTCCCCCGTGAGGCTCGCCTCGTCGATGCGCAATTCATGGCACTCGATGAGTCGGAGATCGGCAGGGACACGATCCCCAGCCTCCATAGCAACGAGATCACCGAAGACGAGTTCACTCGAATCAACCCGCAACGCACGCCCATCGCGGGTTACTCGCGCGGGGCCGACCGTGAGAGAGGCAAGGGCATCCAGGACGCTGCTCGCCCTCGCCTCTTGCGCGAAGCCGATCACGGCGTTGACGAGCAGGACGCCCGCGATCACGAGGGCATCGACGGGATACCCGATGACGAGCGTGGCGAGCGCTGCGGCCATGAGCACATAGATGAGCGGACTGCGGAACTGGTCGATCACAATCCGCCATAGCGCTCGGCCTCCCCCGCTCGGCAGGACGTTGGGTCCGCCTTGCTCGAGTCTGCGGTGCGCCTCGCGGTCGGTCAGGCCGGATTTCAGATCCGTTCGGGCCGCTTCACCGACCTCGATCAGCGTGCACGCGTGTGCCTCCCGTATTCCGCCCGTCGCCATCGACTACTCGGCGTCTGGACACCGCGCCAGCAGGACAGACGTCCCCACATGGTGGGTGAGGTAGTCGGCCGTCGACCCGACACGGATGCGCTCCCACCCGCGGAGCCCATGCGTGCCCATCGCCAGGAGATCGCACGGACGGCCGTAGAGATACTGCATGAGCTCGCCCCGCACATTGATCGTGAGATCCCACTCATACGGTCGCAGGATGGTCATCCGCACATCCGCGCATGCACCCTCCAGCGTGCTTGTGGCCTGCTCCGCGCCTGTGGCCGCGATGCCATCGCCTGTCTCTACGGCCACGACGTCGACCCTGCTCTGCGACAGCCAGGGGAACGCGCGCAGCCTGTCCACAACCTTGCTGGAGTGGGACGAGCCGTCAACGGCGACGACGACATTGTCAACCTTGCGAGCATCTCGCGCGATGACCATGGGGCTCGCCGGGCAATTGATCAGCCACTCGGCGACACTGCCGAGATGAAGTTTTTTCGCAATCCCCGCACCTCGGGGGCCGAGCACCAGCAGGTCAGCCTCTACGGCGCCTAGGACGACCCGAGCGTCACCCGGAGCACGGATATGGCGCACCTCTCCGAGCCGGGTCGAGCGATGAGGCACCCGGCGTACGGCGGGCTCCCATTCGCAGGGTTCCCCCTTGGCAGCTCCGGGCTCGTCGACATCTACGACGGTGACGATCTCGGCATCCCAGTCGGGCCACGTCTGGGCGCAGACCCAGTCCCATGCCGTGCTCGCACCCTCGGAGTGGTCATCTGCCAGCACAAGGAGTCGTCGCATCCGTCCACTAGAGCACTTACGCATGGGATGCGACAGCGTTCGCCGGTCAGCGCATGGTCTGACCCGACGGTCACATCTGGAGGAGTGACAGTAACTGCGGGTCGCCGAAGGAATCCTGCAGCGGCTTGCCGTTGACGAGCACCGTTGGAGTGCCGGTCACGCCTCTCGCGAAGGCACCCTGGGTGGTGGCTGAGACGAACGGGATGAAGGTGCCGGTCTCAATGCAGCCGAGAGCCTCATCGCTCGCGCCCGCGCCGCTGGCAAGGGAGAGGAGGGACGCAGTATCGAAGCGGGATGCCGGATCCTGCCCTGCCGGAAGCGCGAAGATCGCGGTGTTGAAACTCACGAAGGCCTCGACGCCGTCGGCATTGAGCACACACGCCGCAGCGTTCGCCGCGCGCGCGGAGGCAGCCGGCGGGCTGAGGCTCCGATTGGCCTCGCCGAGGAACGCCATGTTGTATTGCCGCACTGCCAGGCCGGAACCCGGCTGAAGGGCCCGCTCCATGAGTGCCGTGCCGATTTGCGCCTCCCACCTCTGGCAGTAGGGACACTGGTAGTCGACGTAGACCTCGACGACCTTCGCAGCCTCGGGATCGCCGACGACGATGGCGCCCGCCTTGTCGACCCCGGCGGGCACGTCGACGTCCGCTGGCGCGGCGGGAGCCTCTGGGGCACTGGCCGCGGAGGGCGCGGACTGGGCCTGCGGTGCCGTGGCACCGTCGGCCGCGGCACTGGGAGCGCTCACGCGAGCACTGAGGGCGTCAATCTTGTCCTCAAGTGAGGACACCTGCGATGTGAGAGAGGCGATGCCAACGACCGACCAAACCCCGAGGAGCACGACCAGGACGAGGGTGACGATGCCGAGCGTGCGTGCCCGACTCACCTGACGGCGCAACCTGACCGTGCCTGGAGCGTCGTGAGTGGGGAGAGGATTCTCGGGCAGGCTCACCCTCACGAGACTAACGCCGGTGGAGACGAGTCAGGGGGCGGACCCTTGCGGGTCCGCCCCCTGACTCACTGCAGATCAGGATCTTCTTGCGATCACGCACCCGAGCAGGGAGCGCTGTAGTCGTAGGCCGCCGCGGTCTTGCCGACGTATCCGACGAGAAGCGTCTCGACGCCGAGGGCGGCATCCTCCGAAGGAATGTTGATCGACACGGAGCGGTCAACGTCGGCGGGCGGGCCGCCGACGAGCGAGTTGGGCAGTGCACCCTCGTAGTCCACCTCGACACCACCCTGAACGGCGGCCACGAGACCCTCACGAGTGAGGTCACCGTTGGCGGCGGCCTTCTCGAGTGCGGCCTTCAGGGGGTACTGCCACACCCAGCCGTAGGTGTAGCCGTCATTGGCGGGGAGAACTCCCTCACCGAGTTGGGCTTGCATCGCGTCCATCGCCGCGGACGGAGTCCCGAAGGAGCCGGTCGTCCCGACGTTCGTGTACGCCGCGAGGAGTGCGGGCGCAGCCGCGGTCTGCAGCAGGAGCGGGTTCCAGGTGGGAGCGGCACCAAGGAACTGTCCCTTGAATCCCGAAGCGACCGCTTTGCCGATGATCTCCGCGACCTCAGCCGGGCCGACACCCACGGCCACGACATCTGCGCCCGACTCGATGATCGCCGACACCGCCGCGTCCTGATTGCCGGCAACAGCATTGGGTGCCGTTTCGACGACGCCCGCGAAGTCGACGCCGGTAGCCCCGGCCCACTTCTCAGCGCCAGCGGCATAGTCACCGCCGTAGTCGCCGGGGTAGCCGACAGCGAGCAGTTTTGTGATCGGAGCCTTGTTCTCGACCCACCAGTCAAGGCCTCCCATCGCGGCAATGCAGTACGACGCGCCGGACTCCAGGATGACGCCGCCATCGGTCTCCGGGAACTGCCAGCCCGACCACCAGGATGCCGGTGCGCCGATCACGTTGTCGGCCTCCATGTCTCCGAGGATCGCCTGGGTCTGCGGCGTACCGAGCGTCTGGGCGAGAGCGAGGATGTTGGGCTCGATGGCGCGGTACTCCTGGCTGTGTACGGCGGGGTCGTACTTGTTGTCACGTGTGTTCGCCGCCATGTTCACGTCGAAGCCGGAGATGCCGCCCTGCTCGTTGACATAAGTCCAGAAGTCCTGCTGGCCAGTCACGACCTGGGTCGCCAGAGGCGCGAAGGGACCTTCGGTGAGATCGGACAGCACGCCAAGGTAGATGCAGCCATTGTCCGGGTTGATCGCCTCAGGACACGGCTCCTCGGTGACGCCGATGTCGAAGACGATGCCGTCGCGGGGAGACGAGCCGCCTCCGTCGGATGAGGACTCCTGGGTGGGCGTGGCATCGCCACCCCCTCCGCTGCATCCTGCGAGCACCAGGGCAGCAGCCCCCGCGCCTGCAAGGACCTTCGCCATGCGCTTGGAAACCACGTCTCCTCCTCAAGCCATCGCCAAACCAGCGGCGTCTACGACGGGACCCCCCGGTCCCGTCGACCCACTCTGTCAAAGATTCCGACGTTCCGCAGGGAAGTTCCGCGCGCGCCTGGGCCAAACCTTGGCAAGATGGCTGGGCATCAGGGCGGTCCGTTCCGACAGGGGCGGCTTCGCCACCCCGCTGGATCAGTTCGTCAGGGCGGCTCCGCCGCCCGCCGGACGCGCACGTCGAGGGAGGAGAGGCCCAGGTGCTCGCTGTTGAGAACCTCGAGGTGGTCTACGAGGACGTCATCTTGGTCCTCAAGGGGGTCAGCCTCCAGGTCCCCGAGGGCCAGATCGTCGCCCTCCTCGGCCCCAACGGGGCCGGCAAGACCACCGTCATCCGGGCGATGACAGGCCTGCTCGACGTCCATCGCGGCCGCATCTCTAAGGGGCGCGTGACTCTCGATGGCGATGACCTCGGAGGACTTCCAGCACCCAAGATCGTCACCGCCGGCGTCGGCCAGGTCATGGAGGGTCGTCGGATCTTCCGTGAGTTCACCGTGGAAGAGAACCTCAAGGCCGGCGGACACACGGCATCCCGCGCCGACATTGCGGCAGGTCTCGATCGTGCCTACGAGATGTTCCCCGTGCTCGCGGAGCGCCGCAAGCAGACGGCCGGCTACCTCTCCGGTGGTGAGCAGCAGATGCTCGCCATCGGGCGCGCGCTCATGTCGAAGCCGCGCTACCTCCTGCTCGACGAGCCCTCCCTGGGGGTCGCGCCCAAGATCGTCCAGCAGCTTCGAGATCTCATCGTGCAGATCAAGGAGTCCGGCACATCGGTACTGCTGGTCGAGCAAAACGCCTCGATGGCCCTCTCGATAGCCGACCACGGTTACGTCCTCGAGACCGGCAGGGTCGTGATGGACAAGCCCGCCGACCAGTTGCGCGAGGACGACGACATCCGTGAGTTCTACCTCGGATTGCGAGGCGATGAGCGCGGCTCGCTACGCGATGTGAAGCAGTACCGGAGAAGGAAGCGGTGGTTGAGTTGAGCACGGAGGCTCTCCTGCGAGCCGAGGGGATCTCACTGTCCTTCGGGGGCACCCAAGCGATTCGCGACGTCAGCTTTGATGTCCGACAGGGCGAACTCTTCGCCATCATCGGACCTAATGGCGCGGGAAAGACGTCGATCTTCAACTGCATCTCCGGCGTTTACAAGCCGCAGCAGGGCGAGATCCTCTTTCGTGACACCAATCTCATTGGGCAGTCACCCGAGCACATTGCCAGTCTTGGGGTCGCGCGGATGTTCCAGAACATCGAGCTCTTCGACAATTTGACGGTCCTCGACAACCTCATGCTGGGCCGGGCACTGCACATGAACTACTCGGTGGCATCGGCCTTCCTCTTCAGCCGGAAGGCCAAGCGGGAGGAGGTCGCCAACCGCGAGGTCGTCGAGCGGATCATCGACTTCCTCGACATCGAAAGCCACCGAAGCTTCCCCGTGGGCATGCTCCCGTACGGCGTGAAGAAGCGTGTGGAACTCGGTCGGGCTCTGGCCATGGATCCGACCCTCTTGCTGCTTGACGAGCCCGTGGCCGGGATGAACGTCGAGGAGACCGAGGACATGGCGCGCTTCATCCTCGACGTACGAGCCGAGATGGGCGTGACGATGATCCTTGTCGAGCACGACATGGGTCTGGTCATGGACCTTGCCGATCGCGTGCTGGTCCTGGACTTCGGTGAGCGCATCGCGCTCGGCACTCCCGCCGTGGTTCAGGCCGACCCCAATGTGATCCGCGCCTACCTTGGCGAGGAACTCACGGATGCCGGAAAGGAGATGCGGTGACAGCCGTAGCCGAGCCCATCACGGGCACATGGACCCTGGTGAGCACCGTCCAGCAGCGTGCTCGCACTGCCCCCGACGGCGTCGCCATGCGCGCGAAGCGCCTGGGCATCTGGCGCGATATCACCTGGGCCGACTACGCCGATCAGTTGAGCCTCGTCGGGCATGCGCTGCTGTCCCTCGGCATCGATCCCGGGGACAGGATCGCCATCCACTCGGAGAACAGGCCGGAGTGGCTCTTCGCCGACCTGGGCATTAACTCCGTGCGCGGCATCACCGTGGGCCTATATCCCACGAATCCCGCACCCGAGGTGGCCTACCTTCTCGCCGACTCCGGTGCTCGCATCCTTATCGCAGAGGACCAGGAGCAGGTCGACAAGGCCCTGCTCATTGAGGCCGAGTGCCCGTCACTCGAGCACATCGTCTACCTCGATCCCCGCGGTGTCGCCACCATTTCGCACCCGAAGCTGATGAGTTGGGAAGAGTTCATCGCGCGTGGCCACGCGCACCGCGAGGCAGATCCCCGCGCGCTTGAGCGCATCGCCGGTCAGGCCGAACCCACCGACATCGTCACGCTGGTGTACACGTCGGGCACGACGGGACCGCCCAAGGGCGCGATGCTCAGCAACGCGAACGTCGAATTCGCCAGCAATGTCATCGTGGACGGCGGCGGCCTCTACGACCCGCCACCCAACCCGAGTGACGTCATCCTGTCCTATCTCCCGCTGTGCCATGTGGCAGAGCGCGCGGTCACCACGTGGACCAACGCCGTCTCCGGTGCGGTCGTCCACTTCGCCGAGTCGATCGACACCGTGACGGTCAACATCCGCGAGGTCCAGCCGACGCTCTTCTTCGCGGTCCCCCGGATCTGGGAGAAGCTCAAGGCAGCGGTCGAGGTCCGCATGGCCGCAGCGTCCCGCATCAAGAAGCTCAACTACGGGATCTGGATGCGCGTGGGCAACGGCATCGCAAAGTCGATGCTTGCCAACGGTGGCAAGCACACCCTCTGGAGCCGGATTCGCTACGGCGTGGGCTACGTCTTCCTCTACCGCGCGCTCCGTGAACGCGTCGGGCTGCGCCGCGTGCGCGCGGCCGCATCAGCCGCCGCGCCCATCTCACCCGATGTGCTCTTCTTCTTCTTCACGATGGGCGTGGTCATCAACGAGCTCTACGGCATGACCGAGAACAGCGCCGTAGCCACGAGCAACCGGCGTGGCCGCATCAAACTCGGCACCGTCGGTGAGCCCCATCCCGGCGTCGAGGTCGTCCTCGCCGATGGCACCGGCGAGATCCTCACGCGCCACCCAGGCACCTTCGCCGGCTACTGGGGCAAACCCGATGCCACAGCGGACACCGTCGATGCCGACGGCTGGCTCCACACCGGAGACGTCGGGGAATGGGTCGACGGCACCCATCTGAAGATCGTCGACCGCATCAAGGACATCATCATCACCGCCGGTGGCAAGAACATCTCACCCTCGGAGCTGGAGAACGCCCTCAAGGCGTCGCCCTTCATCCGCGAGGCGATCGTCATCGGTGACCAGCGTCCCTATCTCACCGCCCTCGTCGGCATCGAAGAGGACACCGTCGGCCATTGGGCGCGAGCGAAGCGCATCCCCTACACCACGTACCGCGACCTCTCCGAGCGTGAGGAAGTGCTCAGACTGGTCCAAGGGATCATCGCGAAGGTCAACGAGGGCACAGCGCGCGTGGAGAACATCCGCAAGTTCCGCATGCTCACGAAGGCTCTCGACCACGAGGACGGCGAGCTCACCGCGACCCAGAAGGTCAAGCGGTCCGCTCTGACGAAGTCGTTCGGCCCACTCATCGAGGACATGTACTCCGGGGCCGATCGGCTCCCGGGCGGCGACCAGAGCGACGTCATCGTCGTCGAGCACGTGGAGGCCTAGGTCATGGAAGACCTGATCTCATCCCTTATCCGCGGACTCGGGCTGGGCGGCCTCTACGCCGTCCTCGGCGTCTCCTTCGTCATCGTCTACCGCGCGACCGGCGTCATCAACTTCGCCACTCCAGCGCTCATGATCCTGGGCGCGTTCTTCACCGGATCATTCGGCAATGCGATCGGGCTGCCCTTCTGGCTATCCGTGCTCCTGGGGATGGCCGTGATGGCGATCATCGGCATGGTGATCGAGCGTGTGGCGCTACGACCCATGGTCGGCAGACCCGCCTTCTCGGCTGCGACCGTCACCGTCGGTGTCTTCATCATCCTGCTCATCCTCGCCGGGCGCCTGCTCGGCTCTGAGCTGCTCACGGTCAACGACCCGTTCGGCCTGAACACCATCAGCGTGGCCGGGGCGACCGTCTTCACGATCGACATCGCTCGGCTGATCATCGCGCTCGTCGCCATCGGCATCGTCGGTCTCTTCCTCACCCGCTCGCGCACCGGCCTCGCGATGAGAGCCACCGCACTCGACCAGGAGACCAGCCTCGCCCAGGGCATCAACGTCGGTCGGATGTTCGGGCTGTCCTGGGGCATTGCCGCAGCGATGGCCGCCCTCGCCGGGGCGCTGCTCACGGCCGGAAGCTCGGGCGTCGAAACAACCATTGCGCTCGTTGCACTCAAGGCGCTCCCCGTGATCATCCTCGGTGGCCTCGACTCCATCAAGGGCTCGGTGATCGCTGGACTCATCATCGGCATCGCCGAGTCCCTCACCCGCACGTACCAGCCGCTCTACGCCCCGTGGCTCGGCGCCAACTTCGATGTCATCGTCCCCTACCTGATCATGATCATCGTCCTCATGGTCAGGCCCTATGGCCTCTTCGGCACGAAGGAGGTGGTGCGGGTATGACCAGCGTGACAAAGGCCTCAGAGCGCACTGTTCGCGGTCGCCCGCAACTCTTCACCAGCTACGCGCGGGAGATGCGAATCTTCAATACGCGCGTCAAGCGCAACTGGGTCATCGTCGGCATCATCGCCATGGCAGTGATCCCGTTCTTCCTCCAGCGCGACTGGGTCGCGCTCCTGACGACGGTGCTCATCTTCGCCATCGGCGGAATCGGACTCAACATCCTCACCGGCTACGCCGGTCAGGTCTCACTCGGCCAGGCCTTCTTCATGGGTGTCGGGGCCTACACCGCCGCCGTACTGGGCGGAGAAGCCCAGGGCGACGTCATCGGCCTCGGCCTCGACATGGTCATCTGGCTCCCGCTCGCGGGGCTCGTGCCAGCGCTCGTCGCCTTCGTGCTCGCCCCGCTCGCCGCCCGCGTGCGCGGGCTCTACCTGGCCATCCTCACCCTCGGACTGGTCTTCATCGGTGAGCACATCTTCAAGGAGGCCAAGCCCATCACGGGCGGCGCCGGAGTCGGACGCGCACCCGCCGAGCCGGTCTTCCTTGGCTTCGATCTCTTCTCCAACCAGACGATCCTGGGCTACCGCATCGATCGCTTTACGATCTTCTACGTCGCATGCCTGGTCATCTTCCTCATCATGGCCTTTGGCGCTCGCAACTTCGTCCGCTCACGTTTCGGCCGCAATTTCGCGGCTGTACGTGATCGTGACGTGGCAGCAGAGGTCATGGGAGTGTCACTCCTGCGGACCAAGACTCTGGCCTTCACGGTCTCATCGTTCTATGCCGGGATCTCCGGTGCACTGCTCTCGATCGTCATCGGACGCATCTCTCCGGAGACCTGGAATATCTTCTTGTCGATCGACTTCCTGGCCGTCGTCTTCATCGGCGGCCTCGCCACGATCTCGGGATCCATCATGGGTGCCGTCTTCGTCGTGATGCTGCCGAAGTTCGTCAATTCGCTGACCGGCTTCATTCCCGGCTTCGGCGGCATCGGCGAGGGCGGCCTGCTCAACGTCTTCGAACTGCAGACCATCATCTTCGGCCTGCTGATCATTCTCTTCCTCATCCTCGAGCCTCGAGGGCTCTACGGGCTATGGCTTCGATTGCGCAACTACTTCAAGGCGTGGCCCTTCAGCTATTGACGCTGCTTCCCTGAGCGTCCTGCTGCGCATACTGGTGAAGAAGCGCGATCTCGCCCTGCTTATCGGGGTACGCGAAGCGCACGAGCACCACCGCCACCAGGCCGGCCGCAATCGCGGCCGCGTAGGCCCAGTTGGCACCGGCCAAGAACGACTCGCGCGCCGCAGCGACGATCTCGGATGAGTACTGCGGGTACTGCTGACTCAATGCGGTGGCGCTCGTGAACGATTTCTGGAGTGTTGCCTCCGTCGATGCGGCGATCTGCGTGGAATCGGAGCTCTCGCCGATCTGTCGGAGGATGGCGGTCGCGTATCCGGCTGTGAGCAGCGATCCGAGCAGGGCCTGCATGATCGACCCACCGAGGTCGCGCTGCAGGTCTGAGGTCGCCGATGCCATGCCCACGTGGTCCACGGGCACCGAACTCGTGAGCGCGCGCGACGCGGGTGCGAGCGCGATTCCGACTCCGGCACCGACCAGCGCGTAGGCGATGCCGACCTGCCAGTACGGCGTGCTCTCGCCCCAGAGGACGAGCATGATCACGAAGGCCGAGACCACGAGGCCCGATCCGATGAGCAGAGTGTCGCGCGAGCCCAGGGCATTGATCAGGCGCGCGGATATCGGGGATACGGCCATCATCATGAAGGCCGCAGGGAGGATCGCCAGCCCTGCCGACAGGGTGGAGTACTCCAGGACATCCTGCAGGAATTGCTGGCCGACGAAGAGTGAGCCCATCAGGGAGCCGAAGACGATCATGCCGCTGACGGCAGCCACCCAGAAGAGGCGGCGAGATGCGTAGTGCAGGTCGTAGAGCGGATTGCGTGCCCTTCGCTGCCTGAGCACGAAGAGGCCCCCCACCAGCAGTGAGAGACCCATCATCGCGAGGGACGGCAGCAGTTGTCCGGGGGCGGCAATGGTGCTCAGACCGAGGACGAGTGTGGCGATCATGACGATCGACAAGATTCCGCCGAGGTTGTCGACCGGCTCGGTCGACTCATTGACATGCGCCGGGACGAATTTCCACACCAGCACAAAGGCGATCACCGCCGGGGGAACGGCGATGAGGAAGACCGACCCCCACCAGAACCACTCCAGCAGTGCGCCAGCGATAA
>Ga0129342_1001243_pt1 | contig 11361 bp, 4 predicted proteins | sample CPBDNA_5_FD_94426 | JGI IMG/M metagenome (GOLD analysis project Ga0129342, IMG submission 94426) | Freshwater to marine salinity gradient microbial communities from Chesapeake Bay, USA - CPBay_Sum_15_0.2_DNA | ecosystem: Environmental > Aquatic > Marine > Coastal | place: USA: Chesapeake Bay...
CTCTCCAGATTTATACTTTCCCGCTTCACAAGGCGCACAAGTACCATCTCCAGTGCTATCTTTATAAAATCCTGCTTCGCATGCTGTACACTCACTTCCATCAGAACCTGAATAACCCGCATTACATAGACAATCAGTTTGTGACATGCTTCCTATCGGACTTGTCATATTGGGAGGGCAATTAGCACACCGGTAACCATATTTTGTTGTAAAGTAATCATATTGTTTAAAATATATTTTAGTTACTATTAAAGTAATTAAAATATAAATTAAAATAATTAAAATTATCTTCATATTAATATTTTATAAGATAATAAATATTACGATGCAATCATAATATAAATATATTAAATAAAAATAATAAAAACTACTAAATTAATAATTGGTTAAAACATTTTCATTTCCTATTAACTTTTTATTTAAATAGTATATTTTTTAGATATATTTATAGGGTACAGACGTTGTTTTTATATATCTTGAAAATAATTATCTTAATTCTATATTTAAATTTGCAGAAAATATTGATCTATGAGCTTGTATACGAAATATATCACCTTCATTATAATTATACCATAGTGTTGTTTCGGTAGGTGACAAACCTGTTTGCCTGCTTATTTCATTTCCCCCAATTAGTACTTTAACAAAACCGCTAGAATAATCATGAACATTTCTATATGTAACTCTTATTTGACTATATCCACTTGGTAATCGTAATTCAAAAAAGCGAACGGTACCGTAACCGACGCCATGTTCTCTACCAGCAGTTTCTAGATGTGACCAATAATTTCGAACATTAGTCGAACCCCCAGGTATTCCATTAGCATAACTTGTCCATTCTGTTAAACTAGTTTTTGATGAGAAATCATATATTAAATTAGTATTATAAGTTAATTCTAACCTCAAATTAGCAGAAAATATTGCTTGATTAATTTCTTCAATTTTAAAATTGGTACCATCACTATAACTAAACCACGGAGTTGTTTCGGTTTCTGACAAACCTTGTTTTTCTCTTATAATATCGTCCCCAAGATATAACCTAACAAAACCCTGCATATTATCATAAACATTTCTATATGTAATTCTTATCTTATTATATTCACTTGGTAATGTAAATTCAAAAAAACCAGCATCCGACTCTCCTTTAAAAACACCAGGTTCTCGACCATGAGGCTCTTGTAAATCATCAGCAGTGTAATAATAATTAATATTAGTGTCTCCCTGAGGTCCCTCAGCTGATTCTTTCGCATAACCTATCCAATCTTGTAAAGTAGTTTTTCCTGAAAAATCATATACTAAGTTATCTTGACATGATGTATTTCCTGTACCAAAAGCATATGTACCCTCTTCACATTCTATACATATTCCTTCCATTCCAGCTGTACCAGCGGGACATACCTCACATTCAGTTTTCTGTTGATTTGGTTGTTCTCCATCTGGACATTGATTACATTCTCCTATTCTTCCAGCTGTACCCGCGGGACATACCTCACATCCAGTTTTAGAACTATTTGGTTGTTCTCCATTACCACATGGCGTGCATTGTCCTTCCATTCTAATCGTATTATCAGGGCATACATCCCAATCACCATAACTTTCTAAAAATAAACTATGGTGTCCTCCACATGATATTTCAGTAATTTCACTATTACTAGTAATTTCGATTAATCTAGGTGTCGTTATTTTATCCTCATTAGAATCTAAACCAAGTTGTCCCTGATCATTCTTTCCACAACCAAAAACCTGATTGTTACTAGTTAAAAATAAATTATGATAATGGCCAGTTGAAATTTTAGTTATTACAATACTACTATAATTATCTGATTCTGAATCAGTAGAATATGTTTCTATTAATGTAGGACTAGATTTTTCTTCACCGGACCCAGATGTACCTAAACCAAGTTGTCCCCAATCATTCTGTCCACAACTATAAACTTGACCGTCTCTAGTTAAAAATAAACTATGCCTTTCGCCAGTACTTATTTTATCAATTACAATAGTACCATAATTAGTTGTTACACCATTATTACCATAATACGTTGTGATTAATTTAGGACTTAATTCTTTCTTACCGCGCCCAGAGGTACCTAAACCTAATTGTCCATCATAATTCAATCCACAACTATAAACTTGACCTTCTCTAGTTAAAAATAAACTATGACTGTCGCCAGCACTTATTTTTGTTATTGTAATCAAATCATAAGTTATTTGTTGTGAATCACTATTATAATATATATAGATTAATGTAGGTGTTATTTGTTTATCTGTATTACCTAAACCAAGTTGCCCCCTATTATTCGATCCACAACTATAAACACGGCCGTTACTAGTTAGAAATAAACTATAATCATGACCTGCAGAAGCTTTTGTAACATTACTGAAACCACTAATTAATATAGGTTTTTTTTTTTGTAAATTTTCAGAATTTAAACCAAGTTGTCCCCAATAATTATATCCACAACTATAAACTTGATCGTTACTAGTTAAAAATAAACTATGTTTGTAACCGGCACTTATTTCAGTTATTGTAATCGTATCATAATTTATTTCTTCTAAATCACTGTTATAATATTTTTGGATTAAAACGGGTCTGATATGATAAGGGTTATGATATGAGTCCCATTCCCGTCCATCAGTAAGGTCATCGTCATCTTCCTCTCTTCCACTATCAAAACCAAGTTGTCCATACCGATTCCATCCACAACTATAAACATGACCTTGACTAGTTAAAAACAAACTATGTCTGTAATCAGCTGATATTTTAGTTATTTTAATGTTATTAAACATATTATTTTGAATTCCGACTTTTATTAGTTCTCTTTCAGACTCTGTACTATTAATACCAAGTTGTCCATAATTATTCCACCCACAACTGGTAACGCCCCAGTTATCTATACACTCACCAGCATTTCCCCCACCACAACCATTTAAATATTTACCCGCTTCACAGTCAGAATCACATGGTTTACATGTTTGACTACCCGGAACATCTTGATATTTACCCTTTTCGCAAGGCTGACAAGAACCATCTCCAGTGCTATCTTTATAAAATCCTGCTTCACATGCTGTACACGGACCTCCATCAGGACTTGAATAACCCACATCACATTCACAATCATAGACACTATCACTCCCAATGGGACTTGTCATATTATCGGGACACTGTTGGCATGTGCCCATCCCTCTATTTGCATTAAACGTACCTGCCACACAAGGTGCGCAAGTACCATTTCCTGCATCAGTTTTATACTTTCCTTTCTGACATTTATTACAGTTACTTCCATCCCTTTCATAACCCGCATTGCATTCACAATTATCTATACTATCACTCCCAAGGGGGCTTGTACTATTACTTGGACAATGTTTACATTCAAATTGACCCGACTCATCTTGATATTTATTATCTTCACATGGGTTGCATGTACCCGCCCCACTATTTGCTTTAAACGTACCTGCCTCGCAAGGTAGACAACTACTACTATTTCCTGCATCAGTTTTATAAAATCCGCTCTGACATGCTCTACAATAATCTCCATACCTTTCATAACCAGCATTGCATAGACAATCATCTATACTATCACTCCCAGAGGGACTTGTACTATTAATAGGACAAACATTACATTCAAATTGACCCGTCGAAGGTTGGTATTTGTTTGGAGGACATAATGCACATGATCCAGAATTATCTACACCACAACCATTTAAATATTTACCCGCTTCACAGTCAGAATCACATTGCTCACATGTTTGACTACCTGTATTATCTTGATATTCGTTTGGTGGACAAGTTGCACAAGTACCCCCCCCTGTATATTCTTTAAACGTGCCTGTTGGACATGGTGTACATAGACCTCCATCTGGACCTGAATAACCCGCATTGCATCTACAATCGGTTTGTTTCATGCTTCCTGGCGGACTTGTCATATTGGGAGGGCAATTAGCACACCGGTAACCATATTTTGTTGTAAAGTAATCATATTGCTTAAAATATATTTTAGTTACTATTAAAGTAATTAAAATATAAATTAAAATAATTAAAATTATCTTCATATTAATATTTTATAAGATTTTAGTTTTAAAAAATACATAGCAAAATTAAATATAAAACAGATAAGTTATTTATTATATGTTTAAATAATAACCTTTATAAATTTGCCATATTGAACCTGACTCCCATTCTAAGATTTCGTCCCCACCAACACCTTGTAAACTTGTTCGAAATACAACACAATTTCCATTTGTTCCAGCACCTAAACTTTTAAAAAAACGTTTATAATCATATTTAGGTCCATAATTATCAGAATCATTAAATATGATGTAAATTTCTTCTGTACCATTAAAATTTTGAAAACCCCATCTTCCTTCAGTATCCAAATTATCATGTGCAATATCTACTTGATTTACTCGTATTTCTAGATATTGATATCGAAAAGTTCTAACTAATCTTATTTCCATTTTAGTGTTATATCTAATGACATTTAAAGAAGAATCCCTCGTTTCGCGTCGCTGATGTACTATAAATCTTTTAATAGAATAATATGGTGATGTTGTATCTACATCAAATTCTACTAATTTAACTAATTCTCGCGTATCTTCTGCTCCTATAAAAAACTTTATATTAAATTCATTGCCAAAAATCAACTCCTGATTTATAGACCAGTAAATATTATTACCATAATTAACATTATTTACATAATAATCTAAATCTGTTGTATCTAGTTTATATATTGTTTGTTGGCTTCTGTCTAATATAGTTATTGAGTTACCACCAGTTTCAACAATATTAGCTAAATGATTATTATTAACACTGTCTCTATAATAAGTCAAATAATTATATAATACACACTCATTAGTAGGTTCATGAAAATAATATTGTTGTAATACGCACCCCCCCATCCACCATGCGCATTCGAGCGAAATACAACTAAAACCTATATTTTCTCCCGCTGGTGATTGAATAATTATTGAATTTGCTGGTTTATCTAAACAAGGAGTATTATCAATTGTGCTTTTATATTTATTACCTTCACATCTTTGACATTCATTATTAATTAATTCATATCCAGCATTACAACTAGTACAATATGAATCACCGTGTCCTGGACAATCGGTTCCCGTTGTATTAGGTCCGTTACTACAATTGCATACTTTCTCATCACATGTATGAGGATTATTTTGAATATTTATATAATATCCATTTAAACATCTGATATATTTGTTATTTACTATAGCTTTCGCATTATCTGGTACAGGAGTACATTGTGAATCACCTATAACTGATTTATATGTACCATCGGGACATCGCGAACATTCAAAATTACCATCCGGACCACTGTTTCCTTTATCACATTTGCAACTACTTATATCCTGTTGACCTGTTCCAGATGTTGTTTTAGAATGCGGACATGGGGTACATTCAAGACTATAATCAGTATTATCTTTATAAGTATTCTTTGGGCATTCTTCACACTTACCTTCTAATGGTAAACTTGCAAAATAATTATGTGAAGAAAAATCATAAACTCCATAAGGAGCCCATTTAGTTGTTTTATTATATGTTCCTACTGGACATTTACAGTCTATTACATCAAAAGTATTTCCAACTCTAACACTACCTTCCCAGGGACAATTAAGACACTGATATCCGTATTTTGTAAATCCTTCTTTTACATTATTATTTAATAAAATTATAATAATTATTAGTATTATAAGTAATAATAAATTTTTCATATACACTTAATAATAATTTAATATTTTTAAAACTGTAAGTTTAATTATTTTAAATATTACTATCTCAATAATAAAAGTTACTTTCCTTTTTTCCTTATAATTGTGATACATAAGTTTGTTATTTTTCTAAAAGGTTTATTGATTTCTAACACATGTAATGCGTACTTTTGGTGACAGAGGGTTTAGGGTTTTGCAGGGTATGCAGGCGCGGGGTTTGTAACGACGCATGTATAACCGTCTTTTACATAACCAGAATTACATACAAAACCAATATTAAGAGTTTCCCCGTTTTTGACCCTTGTTAGTGGGGTAGAATATGGTGGTAGTTCTCTGCAACTTTCTCTATTATAATCCATTTTCCACATATTATCAGGGCATGGACTACATGTTCCTCTTCCACCATCTACATTACAACCTGTTAATTCAAATCCACTTTCACATCTTGCGCATGGAATACATATGCCACCACTTTGATATTCACCATCCGGACATCCATCTGGTATACATGATTCTCCACGTAATATATAACCTTCATCACATTCAATTCCAATATTTAATCCATCATCATTCTGTATTATCTGAGAATTTGGTGGTCTTTCTTTGCAAATTCCTCTATCATATCCGGATTTCCACATAGTATCATGGCATGGTGCACAGAAACCCGGGTGGTCATCTCCACATCCCATTAATTCTTTTCCAGATTCACATGCAATACATAGTTCACAACTTTCTTTATTTCCAGTTACTTTAAGATAAAAATTATCTTTACAAACCCAATCATAATTAACAAGTACCCCATTACTCATCTTTTGCTTTGCACGCGATCTAGGAGGTAGTGTTTTACAAGGTGCTTTACCAGAAGAATCGTTGTAATAATTGCCTTGGCATGGTGTACAAGTACCAGAACCATTTAAGCCATCTATATTACAATCTGTTAATCCCCAACCTTTTTCACATGTCTTACAATCAAGACACGAATCCGCGGATTTATAAAAACCATTCCTACAAATAAAATCTGTATTATCCTCATTTATATCTGCATTTGATGGTTTAGGTTTACATAAATCTTCAGATTTATAATAATCATCCCGACAAATAAAATCTGTATTATCATCATTAGAATCTGAATTACTTGGTAAAGCCTCACATACACCTGAAGGCGCTAAATACTGTGTTGGACCACAAGATTCACAAGGACCTGGTCCTATTTGATATTTATAATGACCTGGTCGACAAACAGTACATGGTGCTCCTGCTAAACTCTCAAAACCTTCATCACACACGCACTCAGTACTTCCAGAAACACTTGTCATATTACTTGGACACTGTTCACATTCACCGCTACCCGCAAACTCTTTAAACGTGCCTTCCTCACAAGGTTCACATGCTTCATTACTTACTTCATTTTTATACCATCCCTCTTGGCATTCTGTACACTTACTTCCATCCCATCCATAACCATCCATACATTGACAATCAGAACTTAAAGTGCTCCCTTCAGGACTTGTCATATAAATATCACAAGGAACACATGGTTCATTTCCTACTTCATTTTTATACAATCCAGATTGACATGGTAAACATTGTCCTTCATGATCATTAAAACCAGCATAATAACCAGCTAAACAAAGAAACTCACTATCATCTGTTGGATTAAAAGTAGAATATTGTGGGATATCGCTACATACTGTATCACTTGTTATAGTACAATCACTAACATGTAATTTAAATATATCTTTACATACTGTACAACTATTGCATCGTGGTTCTTCTTCATCCTTATAAAATCCTGCATCACAATCAGAATCATCTGGTATGTCATAAACTAATTTACTTATAAATATACTTGATTCTCCTGTAGGGTCTCTATACCAAGCTAGTGAACTATTTGCATAAATATCTTTTATAATATTTAAACTCTCAATTTTTCTAGGTTCATAAATATAATCAACATCATTAATACCTATTGCACCATTTATGTTCTTTCCACAACCATAAACTTCACCTAAATTAGTTAAAAATAAACTATGGTAAGATCCAGCAGCAATTTTTACTATAACTATATTTTTTCCTGATAATGAACTAATTAATATAGGCGTTGAAACGCCACCACCACTAAAACCAAGTTGTCCATATTCATTCTGTCCACAACTATAAACTTGTCCAGTTTCGGTTAAAAACAAAGTATGTTGGTTTCCACGTGCTAATTGTATTATTTTTTGGTCTATGTTAACTTGTCTAGGAGTTGATATGATGTAAGGGTTCCTAGGTTCGCCTAATCCATGGTCACCCAAAGACCACGGTGCAATGTTGTACGTACAACTATATACATTACCATTATCAGTTAAAAACGTAGTAACTGTGCCATAATTAACTATTTGCTTAATATCAGATATTTCAGTATTTAATTTCCATCTATGTTCAATATAGTTATAACCTAAAATAATGCTTGTTCCTAAACCAAGTTGCCCTTCCGTATTGTATCCACAACAATATAAATACCCGCTCTCTGTTACACAAAAACTTGTTTTATCACCAGCATACACATATCTTATTTTTCCTATAGTATCAAAAAATGTAAGTTTAATAGGGTTTATTTCATCATTTTTGTTATTATCTTCTCCTAGGCCTTTTCTTCCCCAATCTCCTTTGCCTGAAAAATATACTGAACCTGTTTTAGTTAAAAATAAACAATGTTCATACCCAACTGATACTTGTTTAATTATAACATTTTCTGTATCAAAAGTTGTTATTTTTGTTATTATGGACTGATTTCCTGTATTACCCAAACCTAACTTTCCATTAGTATTATTACCACATGCATATACTTCTCCCAAGTTAGTTAAAAACATCGAAGAATTATTGCAAACAGAAATTTGCTGAATTTTTTTTTTAAAATTAGCAAGTTGTATTGGTGTAGAAGTGTTAGATGTTTCACCAAGTTCGCCATTTAAGTTGTTACCCGTTACATATAAAAGTGTATATGTATCTTCGCATATAGTGTCCGTATTTGGAGTACAATCCTGATAATGATATTTGCCTAGATCTTTACATACTGTACAACTATTGCAACGTGGTTCTTCATAGTCCTTATAAAATCTCAAACTATTACTACATACAAAACCATCTGGTATGTCATATGCTAATTTATTTATAAACATACTATAACTTTTATTTCCATCTAAATTTGAATATGTAAATATATCTTGTTTATAATTTGTTGTAATTTTTATAGGATTATAATATGTTGTATTTGATCCAACGTTTTGAATACCAAATTGACCAGAATCATTCTTTCCCGAACCATATACTAAACCCGATCTAGTTAGAAATAAACTATGAAATGCCCCCGCAACAACTTTTATTACATTTAAATCATCAAAAAAAGTTAATTTTTTAGGTTCTATTATAGTATAATCTGTTGCTTCTGTGCCTAAATCTCCTAAACCAAGTTGGCCATCATTGGTTCTTCCGCAACCATAAACCTTATAATCACTAGTTAAAAACAATGTATGATATTTACCAATAGATATTTGAATAATTCTAATCCCATTTTCATGAAAAAAGGGTATTTTTTGAATAGTGTTTTCTTCATAGTCAAAACCGAATCTATCGTAGTTTTTACCTGCAACATACACTTGACCTTGATCAGTTAAAAACATAGTACATGATGATTCTTGATATACTTTACTAATTCTAATACCATTATTATAAAAATAAGTATTTTGAGTAAATTGATATATCACAATTCTATTACTATTGTCATTAAATTTATTGAAATTATTTTGTCCAGTATAATACACATCTCCATCATTAACTATAACAATGCAAGAAGAATTACTTGTAGATATATAGTTTACAGATAGTTCATTGAAAAAATCTAGTTTTTTAGGTATATTATATTCTTTTAATACGTTGGTACCATCCGCGCCATTTGCGGAATAACCGCAAAAATATACGTCACCTCCTTCAGTTAAAAATAAAGAATGAGTATTAGAAGTTGATACTTGTATAATTTTTCCTACATTATCAAAATAATCAATCTTTTCTGGCGTTAATACATTTGTTGTTTTAGGTCCTAAACCGAGATTTGGTCCATTTATTCCACATGAATATACATCCCCTGCTTCTGTTAAAAATAAACTATTTCTAAATGCCATAGATATATCGACAATATTTTGTTTAATATTAACCAATGCTAAATTAAATGTAGTTGAAATTCTAGGGTCATTATTACCATGTGATCCACTATCAGCATAACCTGTAACATATATAGGCTTATATTTATCGGCACATATAGTATCATCTGGTTTTGCACATTGACTAATAGTAACTTTTCCTATCTCTTCACAAATAGTACAATCTTTACACTCATAACCATATTTTGTAAAATAATCAAATTGTTTAATATATATTTTAGTTATAATTAAACTAATTAAAATAATTAAAATTATTTTGATAATTATCATATTATTTTAATATAAGATTTTTAATTTATCATTAGAACGATAATTACTTTATATCTAAAACTCTAAGTATTTTATTTATATACCTGCTTAATAGTATCATAATATCCTAAAAACAAAAAAATAATTTATTTTATTCTTTACCAAAGATTATTCAGGTACACAAGTACCTGGACCAATATTCAAAGTACCAATACAATTTATTAATCTTTCCCCTGGACCACATTCTGTACATGGAAAACATTGTCCCCATTTTTTATAAAAACCCGGATAACATTCCCAAGTAATAAACTTTGTATTTGTAGTATCCGTAGTTGCAAATGCATTTTCGGGAGGTTCTCTACATAATTTTTTATTCCAACCTCTTTTATAAAGACCATCTCTACACAGAGTACAACTCCCTCGGCCATTGCCAATGCCTTGATTATTACAACTCAAGTTTTCTTCTCCATCTCCACACTTTTTACATGATGAACATCCTGTTCCTGCTTCATTTAAATAATAACCCGATTTACAAAACCAAGCATCTTTATTTTCTGTTACTTGGGAGTTAGAGGGTTTTGGTTGACATCCATTTTTATTAGTTCCCGATTTCCACATATCGTCAAGGCATGGACTACAAGTACCAGAACCATTGCTTCCATCTTTATTACAATCTATTAATTCTTTACCTGGTTCACAATTTATACATTCAAGACATAAATCATCACTTTTATAAAAATTATTATCACATGTTTGACATAAAACACCATCTGGACCAGTAGTATAACCAATATCACAATAACAATCAGTTAATTCATCACTACCAGTAGGACTTGTCATATTTCTTGGGCAACTAGAACATTCATGTGCTCCTTCACTTTTATTATAAGTTCCTTCCCGACAAGGTTGACAAGTACTATCACCTATTAAATTTTTATGATATCCTTCAGGACAAGCTTGGCATGATTCACCATCAAGACCTGTAAAACCCATATTGCATTTACATGAAGTTATTCCAATACCTCTAGATCTTGTCATATTACTAGGGCAACTAGAACATTCATAACCATATTTTGTAGTAAAATAATCAATTTGGTTAAAATATATTTTAGTTATAATTAAAATAATTAAAATATAAATTAAAATAATTAAAATTACCTTCATATTATTTTTTTATAAGATATTA
>Ga0129342_1001244_pt1 | contig 11356 bp, 9 predicted proteins | sample CPBDNA_5_FD_94426 | JGI IMG/M metagenome (GOLD analysis project Ga0129342, IMG submission 94426) | Freshwater to marine salinity gradient microbial communities from Chesapeake Bay, USA - CPBay_Sum_15_0.2_DNA | ecosystem: Environmental > Aquatic > Marine > Coastal | place: USA: Chesapeake Bay...
CGAGGTCTTTTTCAGCCTTTTCGCGGGCATTCTTTTCGGCGTTTACTTTTTCAAGATAATCTTCGTTGGCCTGCTTGATTTCTTCACGAAACTGAGAGGTGAAACTAGCCTTGACTTCTTCGAGAGTTTCTTTCTTCTCGACTGCGGCAAGAATGCGATTGAGTACTTCTTCTGGATTCATACGTTTGTTAAGTGTTACACAATTTTTTTTAGAATTTTCGCTGGCCGTTGGATTTACAATAGTAAATGTAGATTTTTTTGATAAATCGTCTGAAATTAGACCCGTTTTCATGCGGGCGGCTGGATTTGTTACAACGCCACCTCCCATTGGATAACATTCGCCGTAAACCAAACGATAGACTTCTTCTTCGTGATTTGTTTTGCCAGAACCACCATAAGCGCGAAGATATTTTTTTAGCTCGTTGACTTGTTTTTCGTCAGTAATAATTTGAGCTTGGCTAAGGTCTTTGCTTCCAATGGCCAAGCCAATTTTCTTCATAGCCACTTCCCAGCTATAACTAAATGCGCCGAAAGTTTGTGATCTTGGGTCGGTGCTTTTTTCGACCATTTCAATATATTCGCGGTCCACCATTTTATAAAGCACGCCGCCAGTTGAAATATGAAAAGGTTTATTCAACGCCAGTGCTTCTTCGGCGGAAATAATGCGGTTGTCATCCATTGAGGAAAAACCTGCCGTGATAATGTGGCCGATAATTTTTTCGCGGTCGTGTTCTTTGTTGATGAACTTGTTTTTGAAAAGTTTGGCGACGTTGATTGCTGTTTGAGCATCCATTACGTCATCATTCTTATTGACAAGACCAACAGATGCCATGTTGCCGCCGATTCCCAAAAGGTCGATGTTTTCCTCAAGGTTGGCTTCTTCGTAGGGAATTAGAGAACGAATGTTTTCCAAGTTGGCCTTAGAAAAGAATGGCGTCTCCTCAAATGCTTTTCCATAAGCGATTTCGCACGAAAAAACAGAACGGTGCGGAAAATCTTTTTCGATGTCTGGCATATAGTGTTTTTACACTTTTGCCAGTAAAATGTCTTATTGCCCAGCGTGATATTTCAACGCCGCCTCATAAGGCCCAAGATTATTAGCCAACATACAGTCTTCAATTTCCTGAATAGGATACAGCGATAGCAACCTGCTATTATCTTCCAAACATTCAGCAGCCAAAGATTCCCACTCGGGCATTTCAGCCGAAGAGATAATCTTTTCGTGTAGTTCGCCAAGAACTTCTTTTTGATTGTCGGTTAATTCGCCGACTTCATATTTCTCACAAAGCATTTCAGCCAATTTGGTCGCAAAATCATGTGATGCGCGAACTACTTCTTTGTAATCGTCAAGAGATGCCTTGGTTGTGGTATCAAATGGACGGCCTTTAGGATTAGGCGGCGCTTTAGCTCCAGATGGTCCAGTGGGTTTTGGCGCATTTGGATCAAAAGGTGGCGGTAAAACTGGCGCGGGTGAAAGAGGGTTGAAATACCCATCTTTTCTTTGGTCGCGGAATTTTTGTTGGAATTTACCAATTTCTTCGGCGGGAGGAAGCTTGCCAAAGTTGAAGGCGTCCATCAGCTCTTCGGGTGTGAGAAGATTTAGTTCGGCCAAGCGAGTTGCAATACGCAAAAATTGAGTATTGTCCTTGGCGTCGATTTCCTTGAACTTGACTTCTGGATATGAGCGAAAACCCATTTCTTTGGAGATTCGCTTGATTTCTTTTTGCAGAAAATCATTAACAAAGGATTCCCGCGCTTCACGAAGTTTGTCCAAGAATACCTGAATCTTGGCCTGAGTGTTCCCGTACTTTTCTTCGCCAACAAGAACGTTCTGCAAACCTTCCTTAATATCTTTGTCAAGAATTTCGTATTTTTCGGCCCCAAGAATTTTGTTCAAGTCGGGAATGACAAACTCCATTTCGCTTGTCCAGTCGGAAATAACAACGCGGCCAGTGCTTTCGGATTTGAAAAGGTTTTGCATTGCCGTAACCATTTTTTCGAACGGATACTGAACATTGCCGTTTTTATCGGGCGGCGCACCAAGTTTGATATGAAGAACGGCGTTCTCAACTGTGCGAGTAATTGCGGCGTCCATTTTTTTAAGCTCCAACTTGGAGTTTAGGTCTTCCAATACGCCATAGCCGAACGGAATCGCAAACGGCTCATAGTCCATCTTTTTGCGGAACGAGGTAAGCAAGTTTTTCTCGTTCAACTTCATAAAGATGCCGTTGGTGGTAAAAGTGCCGTCTCGAACTTGCTTCTGAATATCAGGAGGAAGAGCTTCAAAAGCCGCTTTGTCTTCTTCGGGCGCGTTCTTATCTTTGGCCGCATTTTTTAAGCGCTGCAAATCATACTGCGACAAAACTTTCTCATAAACATTGCCCGAAAAAGAAGACGCCAGTTTACCCGAAATGAAATAAGGATTTAGAATGATATACCTAACGGGAATCTTATTGACTTTGGCAATAGAGTCGGACATTCCGCGCTGAAACTTATAAAAACTTTCGGCGTCAAACTGACCTTCTAATTTGTATAGGAAAATGTTGCTCGAACGATAATACTCAAGAAAGTATTGCTTTTTCAGGCTCCAAAGGTCGATCTTTTTGAACCAAAGATTAAAGAAGTCGCGGGATTTTTTTGTGCCCGTGTTTTTGTCTAGGTAAATCTCTGTATTGGAAAACTCTGCCATCAAATCAATGGCGTTGCGAAACACTGGAACACCAGCATACGCTCGTTGGCACAAGTCAATAGTGTCCCGAATACTTACATACTGGTTGCCATATTCGTATGGAAGTGGCAAAGACCTAATGGCCGAAAACCTGTCCTGTTTTGTCGTAACGGCGGCACGATTGATTCGATTTCCGCCATTTGCAGCTAGAGAGTTGCTTGACCCCGACCTAGAAGCAACTGCATAGCTCAAATTTGCCGTCGAAGTATAAAAGGGTTCGCCAACTGAAATTGGCTCAGAAATTTCCATTTGTTCCACATGTGGAACATTTCCACTAATTTCTTCACGCCCCTTAGATAAGTTGTTCCAATAGTCTAGGTCTTTCTTTTTGTAGGGGCGGGGCATATTCTTATATTACACGAAAGTTGGAAAGTCACTTTCAAAGTTTAAAATTAAAACATTACGGGCGTAAATCCAATCTCCTTCGGATGTTCTGGCTGAGCCAACATATCAAAGAAGGTTTTTGTCATCCATGCCCCTAATACAAGCGCCGAATAAGAGTCTTTGCGGGCTTTGTTTGCGTTACGCTGCCTCTTGAGATTAAGCGGCAAATCAAAAGTTTGCGAGCCTTGTGGAGTGGTCGAAACTTCAATCAGGGCGCATTGAGTTTTTGTCATTTCAATGTTTACTTTTAGGTTTTCGACAAAATCAACAGTTGTTGTTTCTTCTTTGGGCGTGCTGTCCCTGAGAAACTTTAGCTCTTTAACTGGAACTCTTTTGCGCGTTTCAACTTGGAAGTCTTCATCAATAGCGCCACATGCAAACCAGATTCTCTTATGGTCAATGCAAGATTGTAAGTATTCATTGGCCGACCTGATAAATGCGCCCGATGGTTTTCTCAAAATGCAGATTCTTTTGTCGGTGAGGTTGTATTGATTTCGCACTTCTTGAATGTCTTCCCAATACTTTGTTGGGTCTTCAATATCCACGTCGATTGTTTTAATCTCGATTTTATCCTTTTTGAAAAGGTCGCTCTCGTTACATGCCGCCAAAAATTGAACGCCGCCCATAAAGTCCATTACGATTCCTTCAACATTAAAGTTCGTCAAAATAAAATGAAAATATTTAACGTGTTCTTTAAGGGGCGTGCCAGGAAGAGCATAGCTGTGAACAAGGGTCATGGATTGGGTCGCCTTGTTGATTTTAAGAACCTGAATGGCAAAATCGTCAGACGAATCGCTTTCCGACCAACTTGGGTCAACAGATACCAGATATGAGCTTCGCGGGTCGCCAGTTGCTTCGACGCAATCGCCTTCGCCATCAACATGAGTGCATTCCTGCATCTTGGACATTTTGAAATATCCACTGCTGTCATCCGCGAATTTGCTTCCGAATTCTCGCTCAAATTGCGCTTCACTCATTTCTGCCTTACCTTTTGCAAGCAAAGCTGGATCGTATAGCTCTTTTGGCAAGGCATCGTAGGCCATGTGAAATATGGAATACTTAGCGTGCTTATCTTCGCCCGTATGAATCATCTTCTCATACTGGCACATCATTCGATACAAATACTCAAACTTATAAGACGCTGAAGAAAGACCAATGAGTTTGTTGTTCGGCCAAATCATTCGATCCTCTTCCTTTAAGTCGCCGCGTTCAATAAGTCGTGTTTCCGCGTCAGCCATTTCTTTTCGTTCAGTAGGGTTGGTAACAACAGCCAAGAACGGCAAAATAACTTCATTCAAAATCTTTTCGGGCATCAAGAGAAGTTCGTCCAGAACCATGACTTGAAAGCGATAACCACGCAACCGCTCCCCTTGGCCCAATGGAAGGGCGATGAGCTTGCTTCTGCCAATTTCAATTACCCATTCATCATTCTTTAGGGAAATCTTAGTGATACATGAACGCAAAAAGCCAGACTTTGGATCATTATACAAGTCAATAATCTTCTGCATCAACAGGCGCGATTGACGAAAAGAGTTGGCTAAAATACCAACCTTGATACCCTGATTGATCGCCGCATATACGATAAGAAAAATAGCGCAGATAAAACTTTTTCCGCCGCCTCTCGATAGGATAGCCAAGAAGTAGTCAGACTTCATCATGGCCTTGACCATCATACTTTGGAACGGAAATAGCTTAATACCAGTAAGCATTCTCACCAAGAAATAGATGTTCTCCATCAAGAACTTGGCCAGCCAAACCTTTGCTTCTCTTTCGCCCAAAAAACCTTTTGCCTTTTCTAGCTCGGCATTAACATCGACATGCTTTTTCTTGCGCTGGTTTCCTTCGTACCACATAATTAAAAATCCAACTCTCCTTTCTGTTTTGGAATCCAATACTGTGCATCAGACAACCAAAGTTCGTCGCCCAAGCATAACAGCTTTGGAATTACATCTTGGCTTTGTTTTCGCCCGCCAGAAAAATAAAACTGCAAATTGCCGCGATATTCATGTTGCAGAATTCTCATTTGATGGCCGACAAAACTTAAATTGTGTTTGTGCGCGGAAGACTGGTTTAATCTCTCCAATGATTCTAGTTCAGCTTCTACCACAACCCATAGAAATGATTTTTGTGCGGCGCATCGTTCAATTTCGCGGCGAAACCTATCAAAGTTTTCATTAACCAGTGTGGACGCCCAATCTGCAAAACTTTTTCTATCCACGAACGTATATCGAAAATCGTTGCCAGAAACGGCATAGTCTCCAATGTCTAATTTTAGCGCCTCAGAGTTTTTGAAAGCTAAGGGTTTTTGCTCCCTCGAATCAACATAAATTTTGCGGCCCGAAAAATCTTTGGACCACTTATCCGACCATTTGCCAGTTAAAAGAGGATCGACGCCACAACTTTTTGTCGCCGTGGAATAAGAACCAAAGCAGTCTTTATACTCTTGAATCGGTGGAAGTTCGGCAAAGAATAATTCAATTTCCGTTGGCGCGTGAGCAAGCTGTTTAGACTTAACTCTATGCTCAAGCATATCAAGCAAGACGGACGCTTTGTGTTCTTTTGGCGTTTGTTTTAGCCAAGAAACCAAGTTTTGCCGCGAATTAAAATGTTTGGCAAAATAATCCTCGCGCTCTTTGAACTCAATCAAGTCGCCACTAAATTTATCGCGCCGTGGAAAATGTTTGACATAATAATCGGGCACATAAATCTTATGAGCCTTCAAATGCTTGTGGAGGCCAGAAAGAGAATTAAATTCAGCCCCGCATTCTTTACAAGAGATCAAATCACCTCCTCCTGTGAGACTCCCATTACGCGGCAGAACAAGTCATCCAAGCCTTCAAGTCTGTTTGCCTCCTCCGTGATAAGTGCGCGTTGCATTTCTGCCAAGCGAAGCATGTTTTTACGCTCTTCTTCGTCTTGAACTAACTGGACAATGGAAATGAATGAAGTCTCATCCTTGGCTTGGTTCTTTAAACGCTCTGAACGGTCGCCTTGAAGTTTTTTAGTAACATCGCTAATCCGCTTGGAAACTTGGTTGTATTCTTCGACGGCTGCCTTTAAATTTTCGCTGAAGCGCTGATTTAATTCGGAAGCGTCCTCAATACTTAGAAACATTTCGTCTAAAAAATTCTTTTTTTGACGCAAGGTTTCTAAATTAACCATATCAACACATACATTAATGTATAAATTGATTTCATCTGCGGTTAAGTCTGGTTTGTCAAACGTCAAGCGGATAAATTCATCCAAGAATAGCGAACGGTCGTTTGTTTTTGTATAGGTATTGCAAACACGAACAAAGCGCGAATTTCTAAGATTGACAAAAAGCTTATCAAAACAAGCCTTATACTTGCCAGAAATTTTTTCGCCGTCAATCTTTGTTCCAAGAGCGGCATTCACCTTTCTCGCCACACCAACCATATCACTTGGCGGACGATAAGAACCAGCAACCGAATCTTGTTCTTGAATCAAGTCTGGACACTCTAAATACAAGAACGCATGAACCGTGCGCCATTCACTCGAAAGCTGATTGATATTGTCGTTCTCAAAAACCAGCCGCGCAATATCTCTAACATTAGCGCCGCTTCTAGCCTCAGACAAAATTAGCTCTTTTTGTTCGGTGCTTAGCTCGATTTGAGTTGGTTCTTTTTTGACGGTTTGGTATTTAAGGCCGTTTTCGACCAGAAACTTTTTTACCTGCCTGCCAAGAGCATGACGGCCATCAATGGGTCGGCCATTGTCGTCTTTTTCGCCGTAAATCTTTTGCGTGAGCAAATTAAGGTCAGGTGTACGCTGAAATTCCCCCAAGAGAAACTTCTTTTGGTCATCAGTCAGCGGCGGAATCTTTTTTTTGGGAGTCATAGAATGTCGTATTCTCGAATCACCTTTTTCACTTCGATAAATAGTTCGTCTTTGAGGTCTTTAATCTGTTTATTACAAATGCTCTTGCAGCGTAGATGAGTTTTGTAGCCCATCATTTCGGCAACTTCCATGTCGGACTTTTTATCGACAAACAGCCAGCAAAACGCCTGAAACTTATCGTGCGGCAATTTTTCGGACAAAACATCCTTAATTTTCTCAATGGAGAAATCAAAATCAATTCCCTCATCAACCTTTTCAAAAACTTCTTGCGCGTGTAGTTCAAGTTCGAGCGGCAATTTAATGTCGTATCCCAGCTTCTTTTTGTCGGCCCAATCTTTATACATGGGGCATTCATTGCATTGTGTTCCAGACGGCGTAATATCGCACATATCTCCGTCAACTGCATACTTACACTTGATGCACGGGCGGGCATAATTGGTATAATGGTCACGCAAAAGATTGATGATTCGTCTTGAGGCAACCGTTGAAACCCAATTTTCTAGCTTGCGCTTTTGGTCGTAAAGGTGCCATTTTTGGCTGATGTGGTTAATGATAATCCATTTAACGTCTTCAAAGTCCATCCAGCGAACGGCATCAAGTTTCCACCTAGCCCTCCTTTTGTTGACTTCGCGCTCAATAATTGGAAATGCCTCTTCAAAAGTCATGTTAGCGATTGATCCGTTTTGCGCGAAAAGGTTGCGGTTGGAAAAACGGATTTTTAGGATCGCCGCCGATAGAAAAAGTTGCGCCGCCAATTCCTAAGTCATCAAAAGAAGTTTCTGATAGTTGAAGTTCGTCAATGTTTGGCACTTCAAATACGTCGGTGCCATCTTCCTCCAAGTCGGCAGAGGCTCTAGCTCTTTGGGGCGAGGTTTTAGATTTCGCGCCAAATGGAGTTCCGCAACTTGGGCAAAATTTAGCCGTTGGAGGCAGCTTTGTGCCACAATTCATGCAGTATTTATCAGCCATATTAAAATAATAACTAGGACTGACAGAGAATTACACTAAAATTTGGCAAAACCAAACTAAACAGCTTCCACTTGGCCAATGTAGCCTATTACTTCGTTTTTATCGTCAGTAATTGGAGTGGCGCGAATTAGTAAACGTATTTTATTGCCCTGAGTATCTGTATATGTAACGGCATAATCAAACTCACAACCATCCTTAAATGCTGCTTGCCAAACTTTTGAATACTTTTCCAACTCGTTAGTGTCAATAAACCTTCGCCATCCAAAACTTAGAAGCTCGTTTGTTCCACAACCAAGCCACCTAGCGTAAGTGCGATTTACCCAAAGATTCGAGCCAGTTATGTCACAGCGAAAAATCCCCTTTTCATCATCTTGAAGCAGCGCATTGTCTGTATGTTCGCGGACAATCATGCGGGTTTCGATTCGATTGATTTTATCCAAAAGAGTTGAGCCGCCGTTGGTTTTTAGCTGACTGTTAATTTTAATGAGACTTTCGTTAATCTCGGAAAGGTTTTTGAAAATTTCGATGTTGTCGTTTTCTAGTTTTTGGGCGAGCTTAAACCATTGGATGATCTTTTTAATCGGCAAGTATAATGCCTTTCCAATTCCAACGAAAAATTTCACCACTTCTCTGTAACGCCACAGCGCAATAATCAGCGCCGAAATCGCGCCCATTAAACCAGAAACTTCTTCAGTAGTCGGAATGTCCACACAGAAAATTACACGCCGCTGAAATATTAATTAGTTTATTTGCTTGGCTTAATAATTTCCAGCCTTTCGAGAACAAATCTGACAAATCCGCTTCTCACAATATCAGCAGCTTCGGTTAGCTCAAAACAATGGATGCCGTTTTTTTTGGACTCTTCATCATTAAACTTATCAAAGATTTTTCTGAATCCTGAGTTTTTAATGTCCGCCTGATTAAAAGAGTCTCCAATAAAGAAAATCCTAGTAAATTCACCACATCTTGTGAGCAAAAGCACAAAATCTTCGTAAGTCATTGACGATGATTCATCTACAATAACTGCTTTACATGCCCAAGATTTTCCGCGAGTAAATCCAAGGGGAATTGCCTCCAACCTTCCGTCATTAACCAGAAAGTCAAAATCTCCTTTTGGCAAAAGTTCTTCTAATTTATCATACAAGATGCTTGCATAAGGCTCCATCTTAGAATCCAAATCTCCTTTGAGGTAGCCAAGCCTTCCAGTTGTAGAACTCTCCACGGGGTTCCGCACGTAGATAATTTGATCCACCTTCTTTTGATTCATCAACTTGAGCGCCGCCAAAACCGCCGTATAACTTTTTGCCGAACCATAAATTCCATCAACCATAATGCAGCGTGTATCTTTATCCATCGCCGCCTTTAGAATGGCAATCTGTTTTTCTGTTAAATCGTCGCGCTCTCGAATGTTTAGTTCGTGGGTAATTTTTTCGCGCTGATAGACCTTGGGAGAAGTATCCTTCTTGCCAACCTCACTGGAAGATTTTTTTCTAGCCATTCTCTTTATATTACAGCAAACCCTCAAAAACTTTCACAAATCGTCAAAGTGTGACGAAAGATTTTTCTTTGTGCGACGTTTCTTGTTTATGAAACAAGAAATTTGGCACGGAGACTGTTTGGAGTTGATGAAGGATATTCCTGATGGGAGCGTGGATATGGTGTTATGTGATATTTTTTTACACATCAGATTGTATTTGGTATAAATATAGGTATGGACAATAATATAGAAAAAGAAATAGTTGCCAAATATTTAAATGAACGATATACTTTGCGTCATCTAGCAGAAATTTACGATACAAACCACCATAAAATTAAAAGAATTTTAATTAAACACGGAGTAGAAATAATTCGCAGAAACACATTAAAAAAATTTACAGATGAACATAAGCAAAAAATTTCAGAGAGCAGAAAAAGATTAAAAGAAAACGGATGGATTCCCTATAACAAGGGATTGAAAACTGCTGATAGGATTAACGGGAAAGAACTTTTATACAAAAATATGCTTTCTCATCTAAGGTTTGATATTAAATTGGAGTGGTTAATGGGGTTTGATGATTTTGAAAAAGTTAAATGCTTAAATCGAGCAATAACGAATAGAGAAGATAGGTATTTAGTCAATGACGAATGGTATATTTCATATATTGAAAAATTTTACAATGACAAACAATTCAATAAGATTTACGAAAAATGGAAAAATAATAAAACAGATAAATACTTAAGGCCCACCTTGGATCATATTGTTCCAAAGAGCAAGGGTGGCAATAATAATTTAGAAAATTTACAGTTCTTAACTTGGTTTGAAAATAGAGCTAAAAATAATCTTTCTCAAGTCGAGTGGAACAAACTCAAACAAAATATAAACAATTACTTGATATGAACAACAAAAATAATGAGAAAGGAGGGCTATTGAAGGTCAATAACGTGTATTTGGGAGATTGTCTCGAACTTATGCAATATATTCCAGACAAATCTGTGGATATGGTGTTATGTGACCTTCCTTAGCTTTATGGAACGACAGCTTGTAAATGGGATGTAATTATTCCGTTTGATAAGCTATGGGAACAGTATAACAGAATTGTCAAAAACAATGGCGCGATAGTAATGTTTGGTCAAGAGCCATTTTCTTCATTACTTAGAATTAGTAATTTAAAAGAATGGAAATATGATTGGTATTGGGAAAAAGAAAGATTAACAAATATAGCTCAGGTAAAAAAAAGAGCAGGTAAAAATGTTGAAACAATTAGTGTTTTTTATAAATCACAATGTTTATATAACCCACAAATGATAAAACATGAAGGACCATTGAGGACCAATAAAGTTAAAAATGGAAAAATGGGTAAGTTGACAGATTCTAGCGAGAAAAAGGTTTTTGAGTATAAAGACAACGGAACCAGATACCCAACGCAAGTTTTAAAATTTCAGAGAGATTGTTTAAAGTCAAATTTACACCCAACCCAAAAACCAGTATCTCTTTGTGAATATTTAATTAAAACATATACGAACGAAGGAGATTTGATTTTAGATAATTGCGCTGGCTCAGGCTCAACACTAGTTGCCGCTAAAAAATTAAACAGACAATTCATCGGCATTGAAAAAGAAAAAGAGTATTATAACATTTGCCTTAAAAGGCTCCGCCTCGACAATCAGTAAACATTCTCAACAATTCTCACTTCGCCGTTCAAAAATCCATCTGGATCGGCGGAAAGATTTTGCGAAACTACTTTGCCCGTCACATCCATAGTATAAACATAGCTGTTCACACGGTCATAGTTTGATCCCGTTATAAAAGCTCCCATTGGAGAAAAGCGAAGATTAATAATTGCCTCGCCGCCAGAAAAATTCACAATCTGGCCGATATTTTCGCCGCGAATAGAAACTACCCTCTCCACTGAATCAAGCAAAGTCGTAGAAGCCTCA
>Ga0129342_1001245_pt1 | contig 11346 bp, 13 predicted proteins | sample CPBDNA_5_FD_94426 | JGI IMG/M metagenome (GOLD analysis project Ga0129342, IMG submission 94426) | Freshwater to marine salinity gradient microbial communities from Chesapeake Bay, USA - CPBay_Sum_15_0.2_DNA | ecosystem: Environmental > Aquatic > Marine > Coastal | place: USA: Chesapeake Bay...
ATCAACGCTGACAATTTCTTGTGCAGCCAACAAGCCAATTGCAATCGCCAGATCTAAACACGCCCCAGACTTTCGATCGCCAGTCGGTGCGAGATTCACCGTCACACGTCGCGTCGGCCAAGGCAAGCCTGCAGATAGCAACGCAGCCCGCACTCGATCGCGACTCTCGCGGCACACTTCGTCTGGTTGCCCTACAACCGTAAAACCTGGCAAGCCGATGCCTGCGTGTACTTCGACATCAACACGCGAGCCACGCACACCCAACAAAGTGGCCGACCTAACTGATGCAAACACTTTTACTTCCTTTTGTATTTTCGACTTGTAATTCGGCCTGAATTTTGATGCTGCGACCAACTAGTGACATGACGCCAAACTCAATGACCAACCTGAGATACTTGAGCGCAATGACTTTTTATAAAATCACGGGCACTAATTCGTTTCGCCAATGTGTGCGAAGTCAAACCCGCATGGCAACCCGAGTCGCCGCAACAGTCTTTACATTTGCCGCGCTCACTAGCGCATGCGCAGATACACCTCGAACTGCGACAAACTTTTGTCGACAACTGGCCCTCGAAGTACCCGAAATCACTCAGCCAACTGCGACGCCCGCCGAAGTTTCACTGATGCTTGACCGCTACAAACGACTAGCCAAAGTCGCACCACTGGCAATCGAAGATGACTGGAAGTCACTCACCGAGTTACTGACAGTCGCTTCTCGCGCTAACCCGAACGACGCCGAAAGCGTGCAAGCGGTTATCGATATGTCGTATTCAACTCAAAAAGCCGCCGACGCATCAGCACAATGGATACGTGAAACTTGCGGTGTCGACATCTCAACTGGGTTAAGCGTCGGCCCAACCCCGTAACAAATAATTGTTGTTAGCGAATTTCTCCGCGCTTGACAATAACTTTGTCGACCAAACCGTAATCACGGGCTTGCTCGGCTGTGAACCAACGATCTCGTTCTGAGTCAGCCTGAATCTCTTCAAGTTTTCGACCAGAGTGATGAGCTGTAAGTTTTGCCATGCTCAACTTTGTGTAAGCAAGTTGTTCGGCTTGAATCGCAATGTCAGACGCCTGACCACGCAGACCGGCAAGCGGTTGGTGCATCATGATTCGCGCATTTGGCAATGTGTAACGCTTGCCAGCAGCGCCGGCGGTCAACAAGAACTGACCCATCGAAGCAGCAAGACCCAAACACACTGTGGCGACATCGCACGAAACAAATTGCATCGTGTCGTAGATCGCCATACCTGCGGTCACCGAACCACCAGGACTATTTATATATAGCCAAATATCTGCTTTAGGGTCTTCGCCTTCGAGAAACAGCAACTGGGCGCAAACCTGATTGGCAATCTCGTCGTTGACGTCAGTGCCGAGCATGACTACTCGACTCTTGAGCAGTCGCACGAAGATATCGCTGCGTGCATCGAATCCGCCCTCGAGGGCTACAGGAAGAATGTTTGACATGCCTTGCAGGCTAGTGCGCGCGCAACTATTGCCGACGGACGCCACTGAAAATAACAATCACACGTTCGTCGTCGGCGATTTCTTGGCGCATTTCTAACAGCCCGGCAAGCCCAGCGGCGCCAGTCGGGCTGACATCAATATTTGTCACACGATGCGCCAGTTCAAAACTTTGGCGAACCTGATCTTCACTTGCGACAACAGGGCAACCATCACTGTCGGCCATTGCATTACACGCACCAACCCAGTCGTATGTTTCGTCGTCCAAGATTCCGTCAGCAAGCGAGACAGGCGTGGTCTCCCATGGCCACATGCACTGCGACCATCGCGAACCAGCGTTTCGTGCGCCACCGGTCTTGTGCGCAATCTCGAAAGCGCGAGCCAACGGTGCGCATCCCTCGGTTTGCACGGCATGCAGTTTCGGTTTAGTTGCGCCCGCGAAAAAACCATTAGCAGCACATGTCGCAAATGCACCGCCACCTGCTTGCACGAACATTCGACTGAACAACGCGCCCGCCAAGTTTTCTGCAACGACTGCCATCTCCCAGCCAATGGTGCGACCGCCATCCAGACACCACGCATTCTCTGGCCCTTGCACGCCAAAAGGTATTGCGCCAGCGACAATTGCTTCGCGAAATCTAAACACGCATGGATCACCAGGTGCGTCGGTCGCAAGTCTCGCACAGCGCACTACGTTCGCATCTAGCGCACTCAAAATTTTGAGTGTCGGCGCATCTGCGTGCTCAGGCACAAACACTTGAATTGGCCAGTCAACTGCTCGCGCCAAAGTGCTGGCAGCAATCGCTGCATTGCCACATGAAGCAATCGCTAATTGTGGTCGCTCGTTCTGATTTCGCCAAGGTGCCCGACCTACATTTTCAACAGCGATCAAATGCAACAACTGCGTAAACAAATGTCTGGCTTTTTGCGAACCAGCAACATTGTGCGTCTCGTCTTTGATCCACACACCTCCCTGCTCGGCAAAACCCAAAGCATCACTCAACGAGTCGTTGCGCAAAAACGGAGTAGTTCTAAAACCGGTGCCCGCAACTTTTGCAACTGCATCATCTAGATCACGAATGATTTTTGTTCGCGAATCAAACTCGAGACCCAATGTTGCAGCAAATGCATCCCAGGCCAAATATCGTTGAAAGCCAACAAACGGATTCTCATCACCATTGCTACGTAGCGGCGCAATCGCATTTTCGATTTCAAGCACATGATGTCGATCTGAAGCGCTCGAATTTGGGCATCGCCACGAAAAAACATCACTAATCGCTACGCGAGTACCACAGGCAGCACATCGCCAACCAGTCACCACTGGCTTTTGAGCATTCACGGTCGCAATACCGTTATCGACAACTAATTTTTGGCGGCAACTCGACGATTGAACTCGCCGATGAGGTCATCCCACACTGGCAAATACTTACGCAAATCGCGCCAGAACGACTGTGAGCGCCGTGCTTCAAAAACTTCGAGTGGCGTGTCTTGTTGTTCAACCCACGTGTAATAGCCAAGGTTAAAGATGCGCGTACGGTCTCGCTCGGTGCAGTCGATCATCGCATCTGTATTTACAGTCGCCAAGTGCTCAGCGAAAACTTCAGCGGCGTCGATCTCGGTGAACGAATCGTTAAATCTGCGGCTCAAAGTTTTGACCCGCTCGCTCGGATACAAATCGGCGCCGTCTGTGGCAATAGTGATCAAGGCTTCGTTTTCACCAAGCCCGAGCAACTTTGCCGTCTTAATCGCTGCAATTACATTGCAAATTGCCGAAAAACCAAAATGTTTTAGCGTCTCGACGATCTCTACTGGCACACCTTTTCGTTCGGCCAGATAACGACACCCAGCGTCAGTATTAAACATCACATCAAGTTCGTCTGTGGCCCGATCTGAAACACCAACTACAACGTCAGTATTCATCACGTTATGAATCAGCGGTATGTGTTTGTCGCCGATGCCTTGAATGTTGTGTTCACCAAAACCATTTTCGAGCATCGTCGGACACTCAAGCGCTTCGACCGCGACAATCTTTGCGCCGTAATCGTCTTTCAACCTGTCACCTGCACCAATCGTGCCCGCCGAACCAGTCGCCGAAGTGAACGCCGCGAGTCGCAACTTGCCGCCAGCTGATTGGTTGACGTGTTCAAATACATTTGCCAAGGCACGACCAGTCACTTCATAGTGACCAACATGATTGCCAAATTCACAGAATTGGTTGAAAATAAAATTCTGCGGGTCAAGTTCCATCTCGTTACACGCGTCATAAATTTCTTTGACATTGCTCTCGGTGCCAGGCGTTCGCACAATGTCGCTCGGGTCACTCACCCATTTGTCAAGCCAATCAAATCGCTCTTGTGACATGCCCGCTGGCAACACCGCAACTCCACGCGATCCCATAATGCGACTAATCGCCACGCCACCACGCGCATAGTTGCCAGTCGACGGCCAAACCGCACGATGTCGACTCGGGTCGAACTGCCCGGTGATTATTCGCGGCGCAAGACACGAATACGCCGCCAAAACTTTGTGTGCGGTAATCATCGGAAACCGATCACCAAACATCACGATGATCGGGCTTGCAACGCCAGTCAGGCTGCTAGGCAACACCACATGGTCTGGCACCGACACTCGGTCGCCGCGCATGTTGTTGTACCAATGCACACGAAATAAGTTGCGCGCATCAGGTGCGTTTTTGTCGACGCCTTTGGCATAGTTGGCATCAATTTTTGAAGGGTCGGCTAATTGCGCAAATGTGGGCAAGACAACTTTGTTTTTTGCGCACAGCGCAACGCTGTTTTCAAGCGCCTGCGAATCTACGACTTTGTCCGCGAGGCCCAACTGCCCAGCCAGTGCCGAAGCATCCAACTGATGCTTTGGGCTTTGATATGCCGTCGCTATTGAAGTCAAGATTTACATTATGTCAAAGAACCGATATGAAGCACTACTCTTACGACCCAAGGCATACGCAAGCCGACGTAGCCCAATGGCAGAGGCACGGCGCTTAGGACGCCGCCAGTGAGAGTTCGAGTCTCTCCGTCGGCACAAAATGCAACCACGCACGACATCTCAACTCGCAACGCCCGCGTTGCTAATCGATCTTGACGCACTCAATGGCAACCTGCGAACAATGTCACTACGCCACCCAGGCACAAAATTGCGTCCACATACGAAAGCACACAAGTGCACCAACCTCGCGAATTTGCAATCGCAATACGGACACAAAACCTTTACATGCGCCACGCCTCGCGAAATAATCGGCATGGCCGCAGCCGGTGTTGGCCAAGATTATTTACTGGCTAACGAAGTTGTTGACCCTAACCGACTGAGTGCACTGGCAAAAGTTTCGCAGTCGGCGCGCGTGACAATTGCAGTTGATTCTGAAACAACAGTCATGGCAGCCGCGCGTGCGGGTCTGCGCGATGTACTCATTGACGTCAACGTTGGTCTACCTCGCTGCGGTATTGCGCCCGCACTTGCTGGTCAACTTGCCGACTTTGCGCGCACACAAAAACTAAATGTGCACGGTGTCATGGGTTACGAAGGTCACCTGATGATGATCGACGGACATGAAAAACGAAAACAGCGTGTTGCTGAATCAATGCAACTTCTCGCGCGTGCAGCCCAAGACGTTGGCGGCGAAATCATTTCGGCGGGCGGCACCGGCACATTTGATTTGCACGATGAAACTTGCATCAATGAATTGCAAGCCGGCTCATATGCGCTAATGGATACCCACTATGCAAAACTAAATTTGCCATTCGATCAGAGTTGTTTTGTTTTAGGTACTGTAATTTCAAAATCAACCGACTGGCTCGTAATTGATGTGGGTTTGAAATCGCTCGGCATGGACCACGGCAATCCATCTGTCCAAGGCTTCGATGTGATGTTCTGTTCAGACGAACATACGACACTCGCGCCCAAAAAAGATTCAGTAAACAAGAACGTTTCTGTCGGCGACAAACTTCGCGTGATTCCTGCACACATCGACCCGACAATGTCGATGCACGAATTGGCATTTCTTGTGCGTGGCGACGAAGTTATCGACTCGTGGCCGATTGATTTACGCGGTTGGTAACTCGCCGAGTCGACTGGCCAACAATCGAAACGCATTTCCACGATGCGAGACCGCGTGTTTATCGGCGATTGACATCTCAGCGAAAGTTCGACCGTTGCTCAAAGCAGGTATAAACACCGAGTCATAGCCAAAACCGCGTTCGCCACGCTCGGTGTCGCTAATTGATCCTTCACATACGCCTTCAGCAACTATTTCTTGTCCGTTTGGCATACGCAAAAGTGCAACCGTTCGAAACCGAGCCGCACGGTTCGCAACCCCGATAAGTTCTTGCAACAATTTCTTTCGATTTCGCTCGTCAGTCGCACCAACGCCAGCAAAACGCGCAGTAATCACGCCAGGCCGACCATCTAATGCATCAACTTCAAGACCCGTGTCGTCAGCAAGTGCCGGCATGCCAGTTGCGGCACAAACAGCCACTGCTTTAAGACGTGCATTGCCAGCAAGCGTGTCGGCATCTTCGACTACATCAGCAAGTTCACCAGGGCGTGGCAGCAAATCGACTTGAGCAATTTCTCTGATGATTTCGAATATCTCGGCGACCTTGTGAGGGTTTGCCGAAGCGCAAACTACGCGCAACATATTTTCAACACACTTTTTAAGGTCGTGGTTTCGGTGGCACGGCAAGCGTCTGCGTCTGTAAAGCAAACACCTCGCGCAGACCAGCAGTTGCCAAAGCCAACAACTCGCTCAATTGTGTTTGACTAAACGCCGCACCTTCGGCGGTGCCCTGCACTTCGACAAATTTTGGCTCGGTCGAATCATGTGCTTGCAACATCACAACATTCATGTCGACTTCAGCCGAACTGTCTTCGACATACGGTAAATCAATTATCGGCACACCATTGTGAATGCCAACGCTCACAGCCGCGCACAACGAGTGCAGCGGATGTTTCGTTATCGAGCCGCTTTGTTGCACCCGCGTCAACGCATCGTGCAACGCAATGTATGCCCCACAAATGCTGGCAGTGCGCGTGCCACCATCGGCTTGCAATACATCACAGTCGACAATCACTTGTCTTTCGCCCAACAGCGTCATGTCGCAACACGAGCGCAGCGATCGGCCAATTAATCGTTGAATTTCAATCGTGCGACCACCCTGTTTACCTTTCGCTGCTTCACGATCGTTGCGTTCAGGCGTAGAGCCAGGCAACATCGAATATTCAGCAGTAACCCAACCTTTGTTTTTGCCTTTCATCCATCGCGGCACATCTTCGTCGACCGACGCGGTGCACAAAACACGAGTCTTGCCAAACGAAACCAACACCGACCCCGCCGCCATCTCGGTGAAGTCACGCTCAAACTTAAGTTGGCGCAATTCGTTTGTTTGTCTTCCATCGGGTCGTGTCATATTCTCTCCGTTTTTAGCAGTTTGTTTGTCGATTTACTTTGGCCATTGTTTTGCAAGTGATAACTCTGGGCCCAAAAAACGGCGACCGAGTTCGGCAAAATGCTGAACATCACCCGACGAATAGAACTCATGTGAACTTTTAACTTGATCCTCAACACTACGAGAAATATTATTTTCAGCCAGCACATCACGAACAACCGATGCAGTGGCATCAGCGCTGTTGATCAGCCTTACGCCAGATCCCATTACTCGGCCAATTACTTGGCTCAAATATGGATAATGCGTGCACCCAAGCAAAAGCGTGTCAACGTCGGCGCTTTTTATTGATGCAAGCAAATTTTCTGCCAGCTCAGTTACGGCTTGACCCGAAGTTTCGTTGCGTTCGACAAACTCGACAAAACCTGGACAGGCAGCAGCAGTAAGAGAAACTTCGCGCGAAACACTGCGCGACGCGCCCGCAACTGCACTCTCATACGCTCCTGACGAAATCGTGCCGACTGTGCCAATCACTGCGACACGATTATTTTTTGTCGCATCGACCAATGCTCGCGCACCTGGCTCGACGACCCCAATAACGGGCACCGAAAGCAGACTTTGCAGCTCGCTTAATGCGACCGAAGCGGCAGTGTTACAAGCAACAACTATCAACTTTGCGTTGAAGTCACGCACCAGGCTTGTTGCTAACTCGATCGCATAACTTCTTACTTCGCTGGCCGGCTTTGGCCCGTACGGATAGCGCGCAGTGTCACCGATATATATGAGATCTTCGCTTGGCAGCAAGTCGATAACTGCGCGCGCAACAGTCAGACCACCAAAACCAGAATCAAACATTCCAATCGGGCGATCAACCTGGGCATTCATCTCTGACAACGCTACGCCTTGGCCAACATCGAAATCAGGCAACTGGCTTTAGCCATAACGATTCATCGGCAAATGCTTTATAGTCGCGGTGTGATTCTTGCTGCCGTCCTTGCTCTTTTGGCAGCGTTCTTGCATGCGAGCTGGAACATCGTCGTCAAGCAAACAAGCGATCGGTTTCTCGCACTGTGGAGTCAATTTGCTTTTGCAGGCTCGCTCGCACTGATCGCATTAATCGGTTGGACTCTCATTGACGGTCAACCAAACATTTCTTGGTGGTGGTCAATCATCAGTGGATGTGGACACCTGCCATACGTGATACTGCTCGCCAAGGCATATAACAAAAATGATTTCTCGCTCACATACCCAATCGCTCGTGGCGCCGGCGCACTCAGCGCAGCGATCTTGGGTTTAATTGTTCTTGGCGACAACCTCTCGGCACTCAGCATGGCGGGTATCGCCACAGTTGTTTTTGGACTTTGGGTTTTAGTTTCGGGTCAGCCGATGAACAATATTCTTCCTGCTCTCGGAGTTGCAGCAACGATCGGCGTCTATTCAGTTGTCGACGCATATGGCGCTCGCAACTCAAACGCAGTCGCATTCGCACTCAGTGTTTTTGTTAGTTCAGCCACAACAATCACAATCTGGGCACTGATTACTCGCCGCAAACAGCTCAAACCTTTTCTTGCTGCTGAATGGAAGCCTGCCGCCTTTGGTGGCACCATGTCGATTGTCGCCTATTCGATGGTTGTCTACGCCTACACACTCGCGCCAGTTGGCTATGTTGCAACAATGCGCGAATCAAGTGTGGTTATCGCCGCACTGGCCGGCTGGAAATATCTCAAAGAAGATGACCACAAGCGTCGGCTGACTTCAGCCACGGTGGTCGTTGCGGGTCTTTGCGTACTCGTCGCGGGTCGTTAAAAGTAAATTATTTTCTCGGCGGCGGCTTCGGCCTGATCTAGGTCATCGGTATAAGCGCCAGTTGACAGATATTTCCATCCACCATCGCAGACGATGAACACAATCGTCACTTCTTGCTCACTGTCGGGGCTGATTTCGCTTGCGACTTTAAGCGCACCAGCCAAAGATGCACCAGATGAAATGCCCGCGAAAATTCCGCACTCGCTCACAAGTCGACGCGTGCATTCAATGCTCTCGCGTGGTCGCACAACTCGCTTGCGATCTAAAGTTTCGCGACCATGCCACTTGTCGAACACAGGCGGAATGTAACCGTCATCTAGATTGCGCAAGCCCTCAACTCGCTCGCCTAGTGGTGGCTCAACTGCAATGATTTTTACTTCGCTGTTTTTCTCTTTCAAGTAACGGCCAACACCCATCAGCGTGCCACTCGTACCCAAGCCGGCAACAAAGTGCGTCACCTCGGGGCAATCGCGCCAAATCTCTGGTCCAGTTGTTTCATAATGCGCAGTCGGGTTCGCTTCGTTTTCGTATTGATGCAAAAAACACCAATCCGGGTTTTCTTTGGCCATTTTTTCGGCTCGCAAAACTGCGCCATTCGAGCCTTCGGCGCCAGGCGTGACAATTACTTGTGCACCAAACACTTCAAGCATCTGTCGTCGCTCAATCGAAACATTGTCAGGCATCAAAATGATTATCGGATACCCCTTGAGTTGCGCGATAGCCGCGAGCGCGATGCCCGTGTTTCCACTTGATGGCTCGATAATTTGCTGACCAGGCAAAAGTTTTCCGTTTTTCTCTGCTTGCTCGATCATTGATTTGGCGATGCGATCTTTTACTGAACCAAAAGGATTTTGATTTTCTAGTTTCGCCAGCAGTCGCACGCGAGGGTTCGGCGACAAATTCGAAACATCAACCAACGGCGTATTGCCGATCAAGTCGAGTACATTTTCGCCAATCATCACCTAGTCAGGATACCTGACCAATATGGTCGGATTTATCTCGGATTTAGTGAAACGACTGTGAATTACGCGATAGTCAAGCCGTGACGATTTGGCTTTCAGAAATCTGCGAATCGATAATTCGGTAACTGCGGGTCTTGGGCTCGGCGTCTTTTAATCCAATAATCACATAGTGCCAACCTGGGTCTGGGGCTTGCGCGACATCGGTTGCGCTCGGATAGGGCTCAGTATGCGTGTGGCTATGCACGACGCCAATGATCGCTAGACCACGAGACTCAGCGTCTAGTTCGATTCGCAGATGATCTCGCGGATCAACCGTGTAAATAATTTTGCTCTGCGCGATGTTTCGACACGGGTGAAACTCACGCGCCACATCGCTGCCGAATTCGCCCACCAGAAAACCACAACACTCAAGCGGAGTTTCGGCGAGCGCCAACTGCTTGATCTGCTCAAGTACCGAATTTGGTAACACGATTTGTGACGGCAAATTTTGATTTGACATTGCCCTAAAAGGCTACAGGTACGCTTAAAGCACACTATGAAACACGACAGCCCAGAGATCATCGCCAGCAATCGCAAGGCGCGACACAACTACACAATCGTTGATGTCATTGAGGCTGGCATTGTGCTGCACGGAAGCGAAGTCAAAAGTTTGCGCGAAGGCCAAGTTCAGATTGCCGAGGCCTATGCCCATGTCGTTCGTGGCGAGATGTGGCTCGAAGGTGTGCATGTCGCCGTTTATCGGTTTAGTCACGGTGTCGGCTCACACGAACCAATGCGTTCACGCAAACTGCTGTTGCATCGCGAGCAGATTCGCAAACTTCAAGAGCGCATGGCCAAAGAGCGCCTGACGCTTGTACCTCTATCTATGCTGCTTAAAAATGGTCGCGTCAAAGTTGAACTTGCTCTCGCCAAGGGCCGACAGAAAGAAGACCGTCGTCAAGCCATTGCTGAGAAAGAATCAAAACTTGAAATGCGTCGCGAAGCCGGCCGACAACGCAAAGGCACTTCATAATTATCTAGCCCGCGATCGGGCAAGCAATCTCGCACACGCTTGCCGTAGACTGCAGGTGTTACGTAAGTTCAAAGGGGCTGACAGGTTTCGACGTCAGATTCGATGTTCGAGCGTGCGACTCGAGTTGCTCAGACTCGTAAAACGGGGCAAAAAAATAACTGCCAACAAGCAGTTCGCTCTCGCCGCCTAATTAAGTGGCAGAGAGCAACCGTGAGCCGCAAGGTCGCACGGGGCCAATTCACCGCAGCCCGGCAACAGAAGCGGGGAATGACATTGGGAAAGACCGATGACGTCGAGAAAGACCGATGACCGTGCAGAAAGTTGCACCGCGACTTGTGCACCTAGTGCACTTGTAACCGACCCGTCGGCGTTGCTGCGTAGCGACAATACGGGAATAGTCGTATCACGGGCGCTCAACGGCTGATGGACGGGGGTTCGATTCCCCCCAGCTCCACCATTGTTTGGCGATTTCAGGCGAAAATTTTTGATCGCTTTGAAATCGTAGATTAATAGTCATGAAGTTCGCACCAATTTCTGATCGCCTTGCAGGATTAGGCGCCGCCAAGTGGGCAGTTCACGCTGAGGGCTTGCGTCGGGCAAATTTGGGCGAACCAATAATCATGTTGTCAATCGGCGAACCAGATTTGCCGCCACCCGCAAGCGTTCTCGACGCGGCGGCTACAGCCATGCGCAGTGGTCG
>Ga0129342_1001247_pt1 | contig 11338 bp, 9 predicted proteins | sample CPBDNA_5_FD_94426 | JGI IMG/M metagenome (GOLD analysis project Ga0129342, IMG submission 94426) | Freshwater to marine salinity gradient microbial communities from Chesapeake Bay, USA - CPBay_Sum_15_0.2_DNA | ecosystem: Environmental > Aquatic > Marine > Coastal | place: USA: Chesapeake Bay...
AACGCTCGGAGATCTCGCGGTAAATCGGATCTTCGCGCATCGCCATATCGGCTGTTGTCATCATCGTCGGGACACGGATTGATGCATCCTCGGCATCTGGCGCAAGGTCGCCGTCCTTTGGATTGACCGCGTGCCAGATATGGGCGCCAGCCGGGCTTTTGGTCAGCTCCCACTCATAGCCGAGCAAGAGATCAAAATAGCCATTATCCCATTGTGTTGGATTGGCTGTCCACGCACCTTCGATGCCGCTGGTGATCGTATCACGGCCTTTGCCCGATCCATGGCTGCTCATCCAGCCAAAACCCATTTCTTCAATCGCTGCCGCTTCAGGCTCGGCGCCGACCAGACCAGCATCACCGGCACCATGTGCCTTGCCGAACGTATGACCACCCGCGACAAGCGCCACAGTTTCTTCATCATTCATTGCCAGCCGGCCGAATGTTTCACGAACGTCTCTGGCGCTGGCAAGTGGATCGGGGTTGCCATCCGGGCCTTCCGGATTGACATAGATTAGCCCCATTTGCACGGCGGCAAGCGGGTTTGCAAGCTCGCGGTCACCTGAATAACGCTGATTGCCAAGCCATTCATTTTCGACACCCCAATAGATATCTTCTTCAGGTGCCCAAATATCTTCACGGCCACCGCTATATCCAAAGGTTTTACCGCCCATTGACTCGATTGCGACATTGCCTGCAAGGATAAGCAGATCAGCCCAGCTGATTTTGTTGCCGTATTTCTGCTTGATCGGCCACAGCAGACGGCGCGCCTTATCAAGGTTACCATTATCCGGCCAGCTGTTCAGTGGTGCAAAACGCTGGGCGCCTGTGCCCCCGCCCCCACGGCCATCACCGCTGCGATAGGTACCAGCAGCGTGCCATGTCATACGGATGAAGAACGGGCCATAATGACCATAATCGGCAGGCCACCAATCCTGTGAGTCAGTCATCAGGTCGGTAAGGTCTTTTTTCAACGCCTGATAATCAAGCTTTGTAAATTCTTCACGATAGTTAAACCCCGCATCCATCGGGTTAGACTTCTGATCATGCTGGTGAAGAATGCCGATATTCAATTGATTAGGCCACCATTCACGATTTGATGTGCCGCTGGTGCTGTTGCGTGTGACAGCGCCATGCATTACCGGGCATTTGCCCCTATTATTTCCGTCCATCTGTGTCTCCGATCATGATCAATAGCACCGGCATATCCATGGTCGATAAAGTGACCATGACACCGCAATTGCTAGGTTTGCTCTCCAAGTCTGCTCTGAGGTGAAGATAGGTATGATACCAAGTTGGGTCAAGGCTGTTTAGAATGATTTTAAACTGGATGATGGCAGAATGCGCCAGCTGTGACAGATTAAATTGCGGGCTCAATTGCGGAAAATTGCGGGCAAGATTACGGGCAAGATTTCTTTAACCAAAAAAGGCCGCTTCGGCGCAAAATTTTAGCGTTATTTTGGCGCCGCTTTGCTCTGGATATGGATAACAACATCGACTGCCTTGATTTCATGTCCCGCAGGCGCATTTGGCAATTGCGCAAGGATCACATCATCGTTCGGAATATCGACAAGCTGGTCATTTTCCGCTTCGTAAAAATGATGGTGATGGTCGGTGTTTGTATCAAACAGGCTGTATTCATTATGCACCACGACCCGCCGCAGCAAACCAGCATCGGTAAACTGGTTCAGCGTGTTATAAACAGTGCCGCCCGATACAGAGAGACCTGCCGCGGCAATTTCTTCGGTCAGGCTGTCAGCGGTGACATGACGATGCCGACCATTCAAAAGCAAGGCCGCAATCGCCAGTCGCTGGCGTGTTGGCCGCAATCCGGCAAGACGCAATGTTTCGGCAAGATTAGCCTGGTCTGGCGTCTTGGTTTTTTGGCTCAGCTTTTGTTCAGTCAGTTTTCCCATTGCCCGGTAAAAATGGGCGGTCAGCGGCTAAATGTCAATAATGCCTTGGCTTGGAGGGGTGTTTCGTGCTTTCTATAGGGCGTTTAGTGCTGTGGTTCAGGCTGTGGCAATAAACATAAAATCATGTGGTTTTCCATAAGCGGATAGACCGTGGGCGGTTATATCGCGGGCAGTCATATCGTGAGCAGTCGTGTCGATCTGTGATTCTTGTCCGACATTGGTCATGCGTCCCTTTCGACCCGCCAAATTGGAAATCCATAAAACCGGTAGGCCATGCAAGGTCAGCTTTTGATGTTGTCCCGTGCCAGCTTGTAACAAGGAAGATAAGATGTCGCCTAAAGACCAGAACTCTTTTACCTATGATGAATTGATCAGCTGCGCCAAAGGCCAAATGTTCGGCCCGGGAAATCCCCAATTGCCAATGCCGCCGATGCTGATGTGTGACCGTATCACCCATATTGACGATAATGGTGGCGAATTTGGCAAGGGCCAGATTGACGCCGAATTTGATCTCAATCCTGATCTCTGGTTCTTTCCGTGCCATTTTGAAGGCGATCCGGTTATGCCGGGCTGTCTTGGCATGGACGCGCTGTGGCAGCTTGTCGGCTTTTTCCTTGGCTGGTCAGGTGGGCAAGGGCGGGGACGCGCATTATCGGTTGGCGAGGTAAAATTCACCGGCCAGATTTTGCCAAGCAACAAGCTTGTCAGCTTTCGCCTTGATCTAAAGCGCGTCATCATGCGCCGCCTTGTTATGGGCATTGCCGATGGCAAGGTGCTATGCGATGGCGAGGTTGTTTTTGAAGCCAATGATATCCGCGTTGGCCTGTTTACCCCTGAAGGAGCTTAAAGATCATGCGCCGTGTTGCCATTACCGGAATCGGGATCGTTTCCTCGATCGGAAATAACGTCAGTGAAGTGACCGCTTCTTTGCGGAACGGAACCTCGGGCATCGTTGCTGCACCGGAATATACCGAACTTGGGTTTCGCAGTCAGGTGCATGGTACGGTAAAGCTGGATGTCGCCGATCATGTCGACCGGAAGCAGCTTCGCTTCATGGGTGAAGGTGCGGCCTATGCGGTACTGGCGATGGAACAGGCGATTGCCGATTCAGGCCTTGAAGACAGCGATGTATCGAATGTAAGAACTGGGCTTGTTGCCGGATCTGGCGGGCCATCAACAGCCAATCTTCTTGCGGCATTTGACATTACCCGCGAAAAAGGGCCAAAGCGTATTGGGCCTTATATGGTGCCGCGCTGTATGTCATCGACCGTGTCTGCCTGTATCGCCACCTTTTTCAAAATCAGGGGCATAAATTATTCGATCTCATCAGCCTGTTCGACCTCAGCACATTGCATCACTGCGGGTGCTGATGCCATTCGCAGCGGCAGTCAGGACATTGTCTTTGCTGGCGGCGGTGAAGAGCTGCATTGGACATTATCTGTGTTATTTGACGCAATGGGCGCAATGTCATCAAAATATAATAATACGCCTGAACTGGCATCACGCCCCTATGATGCTGATCGCGACGGGTTTGTAATCGCTGGCGGCGGCGGCATGGTGGTGCTTGAAGATATGGATCACGCCATTGCGCGCGGTGCCAAAATCTATGCCGAGCTTGTTGGCTATGGTGCCAATTCTGACGGTGAGGACATGGTTGCCCCCTCCGGCGAGGGTGCAGTGCGGTGTATGGAACTGGCGCTTGCCGGTTTTGATGGTAACGCAGTGACCGAAAAGGTTGATTACATCAATGCGCATGGCACATCGACCCCCGTTGGCGATGTAAAGGAACTTGACGCGGTTCGCACAGTGTTTGGCCCGCGTGGCCATCTGCCAGTGGTCACCTCAACAAAATCACTAACCGGCCATTCGCTTGGCGCGACCGGTGTGCAAGAGGCCATCTATACAATCATTATGATGCAGAATAACTTCATTGCCGCATCCGCCAATATCCAGACACCTGATCCGGCCATTGGTGATATTCTGGTTGCCCAAAGCCGCATGGATGATTTTTCCATTAATCTGGCATTATCCAACTCGTTTGGCTTTGGCGGCACCAACGCCACATTGGCTTTGCGGAAGGTGTAAATATGCAGCCCGGAACATTATTGGCTGGCAAACGCGGCCTTGTCATGGGCGTTGCAAATGACAAATCCATTGCTTGGGGCATCGCCGAAGCCGCCGCCAAGCAAGGCGCAGAGATTGCCTTTTCCTATCAGATGGAAGGGTTTGGCAAACGGCTAGCACCGCTGGCAGCCTCGATTGGCTCGAACATCATGATCGAATGTGATGTTGCCAAGGAAGGGGCAGTTGATCGCTGTTTTGCCGAACTGGCAACCCATTGGCCAACAATTGATTTTGTCGTTCATGCGCTGGCATTTTCCGACAAGAATGAATTGAAAGGCGCCTATATGGATACCAGCCGAGAGAATTTTGAAAACACCATGATGGTATCGGCCTATTCCTTTACCGAGGCCGCGCGTGCCGCCAGCACCATGATGCCAAATGGCGGTGCCTTGGTTACGCTTAGCTTTCTTGGCGCACAACGCAGCACGCCAAACTATAATGTGATGGGGGTTGCCAAAGCAGCGCTTGAAGCATCGGTTCGGTATCTTGCGGTTGATCTTGGTGGTCAAAATATTCGGGTCAATGCGCTATCTGCCGGGCCCATGCGCACCCTTGCCGGTGCGGCCATTACCGGTGCAAGACATATCTTTCGTCATGCCGAACACCATGCCCCCTTACGGCGCAACCCCGGTCTTGATGAGGTGGGGCGGGCTGGTCTTTATCTGGTATCTGATCTGTCATCAGGCGTAACCGGCGAAGTGCATTTTGTCGATGGCGGCTTTAATTCGGTTGGTATTCCGGGCGAATCATAAGCCGGCGTTTTATAGCGTATAAAAAAGGCGGTTCTTGTGGCACCGCCTTTTGCGTTTTTATACTATTTGTTCAGCTTCAGTTATTCAGCTTCGCCAGCTGTCTCAAGATCGTCACCAGTTTCCTGATCAACGCGCTTCATTGACAGCTTTACCTTGCCCCGATCATCAAAGCCGATGACCTTGACCTTTACCGCATCACCTTCTTTACAAATATCGGTGGTTTTTTCGGTACGGCCATTTTGCAGCTCGGAGATATGAACCAGACCGTCTTTTGCCCCAAGGAAATTGACAAAGGCGCCAAAATCAACGGTTTTCACGACGGTACCATTATAGATCACACCCAGCTCAGGCTCGGCAACGATATCACGAATCCGCGCAACAGCGGCTTCACCTGACGGGCCAGATACCGCTGCAACCTTGACGGTTCCATCATCTTCAATATCAATCTTGGCACCTGTTTCTTCACAGATTTCACGAATGATCTTGCCACCCGGGCCAATGATATCACGGATTTTATCAACCGGGATTTTCAACGTTGTGATCTTTGGTGCGCTATCAGCTAGATCGTCACGCGCCGAGGTTAATGCCTTGGCCATTTCGCCAAGGATATGCAGACGACCATCGCGTGCCTGATCAAGCGCGATCTGCATGATCTCAGGCGTGATCGAGGTAATCTTGATGTCCATCTGCAACGAGGTTACACCATTTTCTGAACCGGCAACTTTAAAGTCCATATCGCCGAGGTGATCTTCATCACCAAGAATGTCAGACAGAACCGCAAAATCATTGCCTTCTTTGATCAACCCCATCGCAATACCGGCAACCGGCCGTTTAATCGGCACGCCTGCATCCATCATTGCCAATGAGCCACCACAGACGGTTGCCATTGATGATGATCCGTTTGACTCGGTGATTTCAGAAACCAGACGAATAGTATAGGGGAACTCTTCCTTTGTCGGCAGCAAGGGGCGCAATGCACGCCATGCCAATTTGCCATGGCCGATCTCACGACGACCCGGCGAGCCAACCCGGCCAGCCTCACCAACTGAATAAGGCGGGAAGTTATAATGCAGCATAAAGCTGGACCGGCTTTCGCCAACCAGCGCATCAATGATCTGTTCGTCCTGACCAGTGCCAAGCGTGGCAACAACCATCGCCTGGGTTTCGCCGCGGGTAAACAAAGATGATCCATGCGCACGCGGCAGGAACCCGGCCTCGGCGACAATCTGACGAACTGTCTTTGTATCCCGGCCATCAATGCGGACGCCGGTTTTCAAAATGGCACCACGAACAACATCGGCTTCCATGCCTTTGATCAGGCCACCAACAAGCACAGCATCATATTCATCACCAAGGGCTTCTTTTGCCTCGGCGCGAACTTCGTTCAATGCTGATTGACGATCGGTCTTATCGGCGATCTTGTAAGCCGCTTCAAAGCCTTTGGCAAAACCTTTTAAAACCTTGTTGATGTCAGCGATTTCAGCTGGCTCTTCAGGCAAAGGACGAGGTTCCTTGGCACAAGATTCGGCAAGCTCAATAATCGCATCAATCACCGGCTTGATCGCCTGATGACCGAAATTCACCGCGCCAAGCATGATGTCTTCGGATAGTTCCTTGGCCTCTGACTCAACCATCAGCACGCCTTCATGCGTTCCGGCCATCACCAGATCAAGTTCGCTTTCATCCATCTGGTCAACGCTCGGGTTCAGCACATAAGAACCATCAATCCAGCCAATACGTGCAGCCGCAATCGGACCAAAGAATGGCACGCCTGACAGGGTCAGGGCAGCCGAGGCACCAATCATCGCAGCAATATCGGGGTTGTTTTCCATATCATGCGCAAGCACCGTACAGATCACCTGCGTTTCACATTTGAATGATTTTGGGAATAACGGGCGGATTGGACGGTCAATCAGACGGCAAACGAGGGTTTCATTTTCCGACGGACGGCCTTCACGCTTGAAAAAGCCGCCGGGAATCTTTCCCGCGGCAAAGGCTTTTTCTTGATAATTAACGGTCAATGGAAAGAAATCCTGACCCGGCTTTGGGCTTTGCGCCGCAACAGCTGTACATAATACTTTTGTTTCGCCAAGGCTGACCATAACGGCGCCATCGGCCTGGCGGGCAACTTTACCGGTTTCCATAACCAGCTTTGTACCGCCCCATTCCAATTCTTTGCGGAATAACTTGAACATCTATTTCATCTCTTTCATTTCATCTCAACGCCATCAATCCGGCGAGAGAACAGCAAAAATACAACGCACATCCTCATGATGAGCATTGCTGTGACTAGGGACTTAAATGTTTTGAAGGTTATCTCGTCGTGCCAGCGCTCTGTCTGCATCTGGTTGTCGGGGGCACCCTCAATCGGCCTTGTTCGTGCCCTGTTAATTCATAATCCCTTTGGTCTCGGGCTTTTCTCGCACGCAATGTCGTAAAAAGCAAATAAAATGCGCCACATGCAAAAACCGCCGTGCCAATTGGCACGACAGCCAAATGACAAGACGGTTTTTTAGTCTTCGATTTTGTGAAATCTAGCGGCGCAGGCCCAGCTTTTCGATAAGCGCCTTATAGGTCGCCACATCACCAGCCTTGATATAGTCAAGCAGGCTACGGCGCTGACCTACCATGGTCAAAAGACCGCGGCGTGAACCAAAATCTTTCTTATGGTCTTTTAGATGCTCAGTCAGATTACGGATGCGCTCAGACAAAATAGCCACCTGAACTGATGCAGATCCTGAATCCTTGTCGTTTTTACCGAACTCTTTGATAAGCTCAGCTTTACGTTCCTGTGTAATCGACATCAAAACCTCCTATAAACGGGTTTAAGTTAAATATTCAGCACACGAACGGGGCATACCGCACCAGCCTTGATCACCACCAGCGCCACAGGACGGTCTCCGTCCATCGCGATTGCGGTTGCACCGGTCAGAAGCGCCTGAAAGCGATCTTGTGCTGATGCACTAATCGCAGGGAGCGTCTGGCCGTGGCGAAGCTTAGCTGCCTCATTCCCTGAAATGGGTAGCGCCGGGATGTCGTCCAGCGCACTCACAACAGGATGCAAATGCTCGAAAGCGGCCGCACTATGCGGTAGGCTCTCCAAAAAATCCAGCGAAATCGCATGATCGGCGTGAAATTGTCCTACCGAAAGCCGGCGCAATGCCGTTACATGGGCCGCCGTGCCAAGTTCACGGCCCAAATCTCTTGCCAGCGCGCGGATATAAGCGCCCTTGCCGCAAGCCACATAGAATCTGGCATGATGTTCATCCGATGTGATCCGGCGAAATGATTCGATATAAATCGGCCGTGATTCCAGCGTTATAGCCGGTGCATCATCCACCGCCTTTCGCGCCAGATCATAGGCGCGTTTACCATCAATCTTAATTGCCGAATAGACCGGCGGTACCTGCTCGATATGGCCTTGGAACTTTGCCAGCGCTGTATCAATTGCGGCATCATCTGGCCGGTGATCCGACTGGTGCGTGACGTCACCTTCGGTATCATCGGTGCTTGTCTCACTGCCCCAAGCCAGCTCAAATTCATAGGATTTCTGTTGACCCATGGCAAAGGAAACGGTTTTGGTCGCCTCGCCAAGCGCAATCGGCAAAATACCGCTTGCCAGCGGGTCAAGCGTGCCGCCATGACCTGCCTTTGCTGCATCAAAGACACGCCGGACAATGGCCACCGCCTTTGCCGAACTGACACCCTTTGGTTTATCTAGATTAACCCAGCCATGAACCGGCTGACCGCGTTTGCGTGCCATTGCGCCATTACTCTTGGCGGATTGCGGCAAAAAGCTTGTTCATCCGCGCCGCATTCTCAAAACTGTCATCAAGCAAGAACCGCAGCCTAGGCGTGCGCCGTAAATGAACCTTCTTTGCAACAAGCGACTGGATCACCGGTGCAAGACGGTTCAATGCTGGCAGCACAAGTTCGATATTAACCCCGCCAAGCGGCATTGTATAAACGCGCGCATTCGCCAGATCTGGGCTAACAGAAATTTCCGAAATTGTGATCGACACATTGGCAAGGTCAGGATCAAAAAAATCCTCCCGCATCAATATTTCCGACAAGGCGTGCCGCAAGGTTTCACCAACGCGTAACTGACGCTGGCTTGGACCGGTTGCACTTTGCGGACGACGCGATTTTGATGGCATTACCCTGATCTCCGCAGCTAGCACGCATCAGATCGGTGCGCACTGCAACATTATTTAGCCGGTATTTAGCCGGTTTTAATCGAGCGTGCGTGCCACTTCACGAAGCTCAAAACATTCGATCATATCGCCTTCCTGAATATCGGAATAGTTCTCAAATCCCATTCCGCATTCAAAGCCTTCGCGCACTTCTTTGACCTCGTCCTTAAAGCGCTTGAGGGTTTTGAGCGATCCTTCATGGATGACCACATTATCACGCAGCAAGCGCACTTTGCAGCCACGCTTGATGACGCCTTCGGTTACCAGACAACCGGCAATTTTGCCAATTTTCGACACGCCAAAGACCTGACGAATTTCGGCATATCCAATGAAGTCTTCCTGCGTGTCCGGGCTCAAAAGACCGCCCATCGCCGCTTTCACTTCGTCGATAAGTTCATAGATGATCGAGTGATAGCGTATTTCAACACCATCACGCTTGGCCAGATCACGCGCTTGCGGGATTGCCCGCACGTTAAAGCCAACAACAATCGCATTCGACGCCGCCGCAAGGCTAATGTCTGACTCACTAAGCGCGCCAACACCGGCCGATAGCAACCGCACCTTTACCTGTTCGGTTCCAAGCTTTTCAAGCGCCACACGGATTGCCTCAAGCGAGCCGTGAACATCAGTCTTGATCACTACCGGCAGCTCTTCAGCCTCACCAGCAGCAATTGCCGACAGCATCTGTTCAACCGATCCACGCGCACCGCGGGCGGCCTCATGGTCACGGTTGCGGCGCGTCCGGTATTCGGCAATTTCACGCGCACGCGCTTCGCTTTCAACAACAACGCAATTATCACCGGCCATTGGCGTGCCATTAAGGCCCAAGATCTCAACCGGCTGGCCCGGCCCAGCGGATTCCAATTTTCTGCCGCGATCATCAAGCAACGCACGAACACGGCCGCTTTCGGCACCCATGACAAAAATATCGCCTTGCTTCAGGGTACCGCGTTGAACCAGCAATGTTGCAACCGATCCCTTACCGCGCTCGACTTTCGACTCGACAACAACACCCTCAGCCGGACGATCAGGGTTGGCTTTCAGCTCGAGAAGCTCAGCCTGCAACATGATGGCTTCTTCCAGCTTATCAAGGCCCATTCCGGTATGCGCCGAAACATCAACACAAAGCACATCACCGCCAAAATCTTCAGTGATGATTTCATGCTGCAACAAATCACTGCGCACGCGCGCCGGGTCTGCGGCAGGCTTGTCGCATTTATTGACCGCCACAATCGTCGGACAACCAGCTGCCTTGGCGTGATTGATGGCTTCGATGGTTTGCATCATAACCGAGTCGTCCGCAGCGACGACCAAGACCACAATATCAGTGATATTGGCCCCACGAGACCGCATTTCGGTAAAGGCCTCATGGCCAGGCGTATCAATAAAAGTGATAACATTATCAGCCGCAGTCTTAATCTGATAAGCACCAATATGCTGGGTAATACCGCCAGACTCGCCAGCCGCAACATCGGTACGACGGATCGCGTCAAGAAGGCTGGTTTTACCATGGTCAACATGGCCCATGATGGTAACGACAGGCGGGCGCGGCTGTAGGCTTTCTTGCGCATCATCATCACCGCCAAGACCAATTTCAATATCTGACTCAGACACACGTTGAATCCGGTGACCAAATTCACCCGCGACCAACTCGGCGGTTTCGCCATCAATTGTCTGGGTGGCGGTTGCCATGATGTTTAGCTTCATGAGCTCTTTGACCACATCGGCGGTACGCTCGGCCATCCGGTTAGCCAGCTCACCAACGGTGATGCTATCGGGGATCACCACATCGCGAAGCTGCTTTGCCTGCGGTTGATCCTCACGCATGCGAGCGCGCTCACGCTGGCGTTTGACCGAGGCCAGCGAACGCTGGCGGCGGCTGTCATCACCCGATAATGCCTGGGTGATGGTCATTTTACCAGATTGGCGACGACCTGACGCATCACGGCGCGGGGCCGGACGGCGCGGGGCCATTTCTTCGGCTTCGCGGCGGCGACGCGTTTGCAGCTCGGTTGGGGTCGGCCCAAATTTATTAGGCGCTGCCGTATCATTTGATGTGTCATCAGCACTTTGCCGGCGGGCGGCGTGTGCATCGGTATGCTTTTTGTTTTCTTCGCTGCGACGGCGCTCTTCAGCGGCTTCGATTTCCTGCAATTCAGCCAGCTCGGCAGCACGACGCGCCGCAATCGGATCAAGCGGCACGGCAATTTCTGCAACAGGTGCTGGCGGCGCGATTTCAGTTGGTGTTTCAACCGCCTCATTCGCGGCTTCATCAGGGGCATCAACGGGATCGGCGGCACTGTCAACTAAGGCACTGGTTGGGGCACTGGTTGGGGCTTCGGCCTTTGCCAGCCCTT
>Ga0129342_1001250_pt1 | contig 11330 bp, 17 predicted proteins | sample CPBDNA_5_FD_94426 | JGI IMG/M metagenome (GOLD analysis project Ga0129342, IMG submission 94426) | Freshwater to marine salinity gradient microbial communities from Chesapeake Bay, USA - CPBay_Sum_15_0.2_DNA | ecosystem: Environmental > Aquatic > Marine > Coastal | place: USA: Chesapeake Bay...
GTGAGTTGAACACGGCATATAGATAGTCATTCCGTTTTCATCAATCGTATGAGTTCCTACACAACCAATTTCTTCAGCTCGTTCTTCTGCCTCAGCTTTAGTAGTAAACATATCTGTATCTATTACAGCTTTTGGCTCATCTGCAAATCTTGATATTTGACGCAATCTTATTTCTGCTAATTCTCTTGTAGGATAACAGCCCATATTTCTTCCAGACTCTTCAGCTATTACGCAAAACTCACCGTCAATTTCTTGAACTACTTTAAACTCAACTTTGTAATCTGCTTTATTATCTTCGTCATCTTCGGTTATTACTTCTTCAACTTCTTCTTCAATTACTATTTCATTATTTGGTTCTAATTTATTTGGATCGAGATTAGCAGGCGTCACTAATTTATTTGAATCTAAATAATAAACGTTTTGGCTGTCGTTAGTAGGTAAGCCGACTTGTTCTCTTGCCTCAGCTACAGTAATCCAACCACCCTGCACACCTACGTTAAGACGATTGTAAAGCTCATCCATATCTTGTTGTAAAGCTCTTACTTCTGAATAGTCATAATAAGCTGACATAGAATCATCGCTTTCATAATCTTTTAACAATATTTGTTGCGTTATCTCTTCGCCTACTTGTTTCCATAACGGAATTAATTTATTTTCTGTAAAAAATTCTCTAAGAGTTTCAGCATTAGAATATGTAGCGTGAGCGAGTCCAGATCCTAAACCTGCAAGAATTGCAGGAACACCCAATACAGCTGATATTCTCTCTTCTGGAACACGTCTTAATGTTCCTATGTCTAATTCTGTAGGGCTGAAAGCCATTTTCTCTACTTTCATAGCACCTGTTATTACAAGCGGTTTGCCTTTATTTTTTCCTGCGGTTTTCTCTTGATATGTTCTTGCTATTTGTTCTGCCTCTTCTGGCGTCGGTGCGTATTCTGTTCGTGGGGATATTAGCACGGACGGAACACCGCTGTTTGAAAGAAGAGCTGTCGCCAGTTGTCCTGCCGATTCGTCGCCGTAGATTTCTCTTAAAACTGACCTTAAAGGTGCAAAACCTTTTTTATGATTATTTGGATCGAGTCCTAATCTTATATGAACAATATCTTCTGGCTTAATAATAAATTTTTGATTATTAGTTTCATATTCATAGTGAGTGATTAAATCTTCTTTATTACCTTTTGGATTAACTTCTTCTGGCATTAACGGATATAGTGCGACTAATTGACCTGCGTTATTCTTTTGTTTAAGTAAGTAAGCGTCACCTGAAACGTGCATAGCATTAATTATGTATTGCTGAACAATATCTCCAGACATATATGGATTCGGTCTTCTCATTAAATTAATTAATGGATGATTTAATACTTCTTGTTCGTAGCCCTCATTATCAAGTTTTATTATTGATAATGGAGCCTCAGAAAATGATGTGCCTAAAACTTGTAAACAAGCTGTTACTGCCGAATTACTAGCACCATTGCCCATAGTGCTAACGTCCCACGCTCCTGCTCTACTATTCCACCCCTGTATAAAATTCATATTGTTATAGAGTGAATCCTCATCTCTAAATGTGTTTAATCTTTTTTCTTCTTGTCCAGATCTATTAAAAATTATGTCGCTTAACTTCCTACGTTCAGCCATTCCTTTTTCCTCTCAAATAGCTTGACAGCTGAATTAGACGCACCCAATTAAATTGGAATCCAGCTCCCAAGCAACTCTAATAAGCTGTAAATCTTTTTTGGTTTTGATTTAACAAAACCGCATACGCTAAAGCGTCCACTTGGTCATCGTGTTCGCCAACTGGAAACGTCAGTAATTCACGCATTAAATCATCATACCATACAGATTTCTCATTGAACCACACTTTACCATTTTCCATTCTGGCGGCAAGCGGTAAAGCTCGGCTCACTTTATCTCTGTCAGCTCTTAGTTCCTTTACAGGTAATCCCTCACGTCTAGCTATTTGTACCATAGATAATTGAAAACCTGTTTTCTCAATATAGAACGCCTCAGGCATTTCTCTATCATTTATGTCTTTCATTATAGGGATAATGTCGGGGGCTTCAACTCTTCGGCGTAATAAATCTAACAAAATAAATTGGCCATTAGGTGTAACCGCTACAGTTGCTATAACAGTAAAGTCAGCTGTAGTTTTTGTCGACGCCGCAAGATCCATAGTGCAATACTTCCTACACTCACTTAATTGAACTTCTTCATCACCTACTATGTAATATTCGTTAATTGTTTTGTTTCCAGATCCGTCGTATTCTTCTCGTTCTTCAACTTCATAAAATCTAGCCCATTGGCTTTTAAAGATTGAGCCGAACTCTGTAAACTCTGCTAAATATTCTTGACTAAATACTAATGAGCCTAATTCTTCTTTTGCTCCCTCAATTTCTTCTTTTGGTATATACGGATTATCAAAAGTTGTAAATCTGAAAACTGACCAATTATCTAAACTTTCAGCTCTCATAACTAATTCGTGAAACCACGTGCCCATTCCATTAGGCGTTGATATAAAAATAGCTTTGCCCTGTCTATCTGTTAGTGTTGGTCTTAAAACTTCCCACACGTCTTTTTTCATAAATGCTACTTCATCAAGAATAATTAAATCTAATCCTGCACCTCTCAATCGATCTGGATTATCTCCAGACTTACATTGAATAAATCCGCCACTACTAAATTCAATTCTTTTTTCAACTTCTCTAATATTTGTATTTGGTATTTGATTAGCAAAATTTTTAAACTCTCTGTAAGAATCTTGAGTCATATTGTAAGTAGGTGCTACGAACCATACTCTACCGCCATTAATAGCAGTTTTAATAGCATAAAGAATTGATAAACGAGTTTTACCAAATCTTCTTCCTGCGACAATTACTTTAAACCTATTTGGATCGCTTATAACTTTAATTTGATTTTTATGTAATTTAGGTAATTCTATTAAATCAGTTTCCAATTGTTCGGTCATTATTCATCTACATCTTCCTCAATATCATCTGACCACTTGACTTTTATTTTCCTTAACCCACCTGCTTGTATTCCTAAAGTTGATTCTGGTTCGCCATGTAAAGTTCTTTCACCCCTTATTCCTGAATCTAATAATGCTAATGCCTCTCTTGCGTCTAATTCTTCAGGGCGTATATTTCTAATTTTCTCAAATCCTTTTGTTTGTTTAACTACTTCAAAAGTTAAATGACGTTCACGCATTTGTTTTAATTTTTCTTTATTCTCGATCTGGTAAATTCTGTCCTGTTCTATATCAAAATCTTCACAACGCTTGACCCAATTATATTTAGCTGACCACCTTTTTAATTGAGCTAAAATTGTATTTTCATTTCTTCCAGTTTCCTTAGCATACATTTTGGCTACTTTAGGCAGACTTCTTGTATAACCTAAGTCACGATAAAGCCCAAAAGCATTAAAGGCTTTTTGAGTTTCATTTCTTTGTCTATCCCAATTATTATCCGTCATTTTCTATTTCTCTCTCACGTAATATAAGCAATTTACGAACAGCTGTTATTTGTTCTTTTGTTTCTAAATGGTCTATAAGTTGTTTTATATTTTCAAATATTGTCATAATTAATCCCACGACGGCGAAAAATCGCTGTTTTCTTTATATTTCTTAATATGTTCTGCATTCTTACCTGTGCTACCACCCTCAGCTATTTCTTTAATAAGTTCAATAGAGCCTGCCTCATATAATCTTCTTATTTCTTCATCTTCCATTCCTAATAACTTATTTAATTTTTTGTCGTCTAACTTATGGTCATCTTTTAGCTTTTGCATTATGACGGCCATAGGTTTTACGCCGTGCTGTCCTCTTGCTCTATTATGTCTTATTGTAGCCATCATTTGTTCTTCTTCGCCTATTTCGTTTAATACGACAACTGGAACAAGCCCGTCTGTAAGTTCGTGTATTTCTTTATGCCCCGAAACTGTCCACCTGTGGAATCCGTCTACAATTTCTTTTGATTCTCTTATTACAATCGGTTGAGTCCAACCACTATTTAAAATTGATTCTTTTAACAGCTTTAATTCTGGCGGTGCTACTTTATTTGGATTATAGGAATTTGAGAACAGCTCTTCCCTATCGATCCATTGAACGTTGCTAATTGGTTGATTCTTGTAGTTCTTTGTCATATCTTGCCTTTCTTTTATTCCATTCTTCCAGATCCCTATGTTTTGTAATTGCTTTGGGCATTCTTCTTCCTTTAGTATTTCCCCTTATTGCTACTTTTAATATCATATCCCAATTTAAACCAGTATCTGGATGAATAGCTTTATGTAATATTGGATCACTTGTTTTGTTATAGTGAGCGTTAATCCACCTTTGAATGTTTGTTAATATATCTAACTGTAAATTTGGTTTATGTTTTTGAACTTGAGTCAAAATAAACTCTTCCCATTCCATTCCGTCTGGTTTATCTATTGTTTTATTAAATCCGTAAAGTTCTGTAGTTGAGTATCTCGCAGCTGTTCTTGCTCCGTCTACTCTATCTACCATTTTTTCCCAAACATCTGGATAGCATAAAGGAAAACGCCACAGCTTTTGCATTGGTTCTTCTCCAAAAGGTGGTGCTATTCTTTGAGCTGACGGCGATATTCCCGCCATTTGTTCTAGCTCGTAGCATTCATTAGTGTCCCAACCATATTTGATAGGTGCTGTCCAAACATCTACAGTAGTCCAGTCATAAATTGGTAATACTTTTCCACCACTTGCCCCTTTATCTTGAAAAGGAATTATGTAATTGAATTCTCGCATATCTGCAGCTCTTGATGAAACTTGAAGAAATCTTGAAAGCGATTCGTCAGCTCTTATTCCCATTACACGCCCTACAGTTCCATATTTTTTTGTCGGTCTTGATAAAGCGTCAAGATCTGGAATCATTAAACGAGTATTTGGATCGTCAGAATTATAACCCTCAATTTTAGAAATTCCCTCAATTGGTTTTGGTCTAACCCATAAATGCTTTTCTTCTTCTGCCCACGGAAACCAATAAGGTTGAACAGTTGAACAAGCGTTTCGATGTTTAATAGGAACAGTAAACCAATCCATATCAATTTCATCTAAGTTATAAACACGCCTTACATAATGTTCAGTTTCATATGGTATTGCCTCTTCGTCCCAAAAATAAACATTGACAGGTAATTTATTTAAGTGCTTAGCAACTTCTAATGTAATATTTAATACAGCTGTCGAATCTTTACCACCGCTAAAGCCTACTGAGATTGTATCAAATAACTTGTATGCTTGTTCTACTCTCTCTAAAGCTCTCGTGTAAACATCAACTGTAGTATATGACTTTTTGCCCATTTTTACTACTTAGATATGCGACAAAACCTGGCAGAAAACAAGTCACGCAAGTTCCTATCCACATCAAGTCGGCGTTTACATCTGTAAATCTTCCAACCATATAAAGTGGTAAACCTAAAGCAAGCCCTGAGAGTATTCCCCAAAACATACCTTTTTCACTTGGCTTAACATCTTTTTTCTCTAAACCAATAATTGTTAATAAAGTTGGTATTAAAGTTCCTGCTCTAAGAGTTCCATAAAATAAAAACAAATAAACTATTTCCATGTTAGGAATATTTGCAACTACTAAACCAAAAATTACAAGCAGTATCATTCCTTTTTTAGCATTGTCAACTACTTCGCCCTCATTAGTTGTTAAGTCTTCACCTACTAAAGATGAAATTGCACATAAACAACTGTCTAATGTAGAAATTAAACCTGAAAGCAAAGCTATTAAAAATGGAATAGCTGTCCATTGAGGTAAAAAGTTTAAAACTGTTTCAACGTTTACAAGTTGGTTTGACTCTGGAACAAATCCAGATCCTGCCGCCACGAAACCAAAAACTGACATAAGGATTGGAACAACACCAAATATTGCTGCGCCTTTTATAAATGCAGTTTTAACTTCATCTTTTTTTGTAGCATATGCTCTTTGCCAAAAAGATTGGTCGCCGAATGAACCACTTAATAAACCGATTGTTACAGATATTCCAAAGCCATAAAATATATCAACGCCTTTTCCTGTAAACATATTGGTAGCAAGTCCGTCAAATCCGTTTAGTCCTGCTTTAAAAGTATCAAAACCGACTTCAGCTAACAACCACGGAACAAGAAGAATTGCAACACCTGCAATAATTCCCATTTGCAAATAGTCTGTTCTTACTGACGCCCCTAGTCCAGAATTATAAGAATAACCTACAGCAATTAAAGCCATAGCAAAAGTGATGTAAATAAAATCTATTCCAGTTAAAGAATGAACTACAGCTCCACCTGCTAAAAGTTGAACTGCAAAAGAACAAATTGAAAGAGCTGATAATGAAACTATATAAACTTTTTGAACTCTTTTTGAGTGCATTTTTTCCATTGTGCTTGAAAGCGTAAATGCTTTTTTGTATTTATTTCTTACCTTTTGTCCTAAATATGCAAATATAACTAATGTCGCAATATTAGGAACAGTAAAATAAAAAACACCTATCCAACCATTATTGTAAGCCTGTTGACTTGCAACAAATAAAGCAGGTGCCCATATCCACGTCGCTGCGATAGAAAAACCTGCCTCAGTTGAGTTAAGTTCTCTGTCAGCTACTAAATAAGATTCTTTTGTATTTGCTTTTTTCTTATAAGTTTGGGCAATTGCAATAGCTAAACCTGCATAAAGTGCTATAAACATCCAACCTTGTAATTGACTAAATATCATTTTGTCCTTTCCAATCAACGCATAGATCCACTAAAGCATTGACAGAATTTCCTGTATCAAAAACTTTTTTGGCTGTATTAATTGCGTCCATAATTTTTTCTCTTTGTTCTTTTGTGACAGCGTAATTTAATTTGTAATATGTTTCTCCAGTTTCGCTTTGTCCTAAAAACTCGGGCTGTTCTGTATTTAAAGTGCTTATGTAATCTTCAAATACGGATCTGGAATCAAGTTTTAAATTTTCGTTTGCAACTATTCTTTCCAAATCGTCTAAGTCATCAAGATTAAAACCTGTTCCCACTAAACTTTTTTCAGTTTCAGTAAGTTCTTTAAGTTGTTCTACCAAAGCAGGATAATCATAATCAGCTAAATCATTTGTCCTGTTATCTATCAAAACAATTCTTTTTGCTGTATCTTCATCTACATCTACGAATGTCACAGCTATTTTTTCCCAATTTAAGTGAACTGCAGCTTGGTAGGTGTGATTACCTGCAAGAATTTGCATAGTTCTTTTATTGACCACTATTGGCCTATATTGTCCATTCTCTTGTAATGATGTAACAATCGCCCCTACATCGCCCTGTCTTGTATTGTCGGGATATTCTGTAAGTTCTTTAACATCAATTAACAAGTCTTGTAAATTGGGTGCTATATTCATATGTTCAAATTATACATAAAAAAACCGCAAATCAAATCAATTTGCGGTTTTTTTTAATTAATTTGTTCTAAATGTCTTGAAAAAAGAATCCTGCTCGTGCAAGTGGTTTATTTTTTGCAACTTCTGTCCAATGGTAGTCATCATTAAACATATCATTATCGTCCCAATCTTTTTCTTTGACAAACAAAAGTCCATTTTTAATTGTGTAATGAAACTCTGTATCGCCGTGAAGAACATATCCGTTGGAATCTCTCATTTCTTTTGGAAGATGAGAAATAGTTTTCATTTCATCAACTGTTACAGAATTTATTTTTGAATCGTTTACAAATTCTGTAAACTTTTTAACAAAAGTTTCAGCTGTTAAATCGCCAGAATATGCAACAAAATTCATTAACAATTCACCTAAACCGCCTTTGATGTAGCCGTCGTGATGTTTGTAAATTGAAACTTCTGTTCCATTATCATCGATTACTTGTATTGTTGCTCTTGTGCTCATTTTTCCCCTTTTTATTTGTTGTATGGTTTATGGGCAACTTTTACTGGAAAAGAGTTCTTGTCCAATGCCCATACTTTTAGTGTCTTGTCTTGTTGATTATCTCCAACGATGAAGTAGTAGCGATATGGATTTCCATATCTGTCAAAAGTTCTCATTATTGAACCTTTTGTTGAACCGCTGAATCCACCGCCGTTGATAGTATGTCCCCAATAAATCCATTGACCATTGATAAATACTTCTTTACTATGGTTATGATTATATGAAGATTTGTCTTTAACACTTACTGTCCACTCTTTATTCTCAGCGGAATAATTTTCGTGGTAAACAAGTTCCAGATCTTGTGTTGCTGATTTTAATTCTACAACAAAGTTTTCTAGTCCTGCTTTGTAAGTTTCATAAGTTGTTTTCATACCCTCATTATATAATGTATATTTTATATATACAACCAAAAAAGCCTATTTTTATAAGTTTTTTTTAAATTTAACTCAGTTCAAACAGCCCCTAGAGTAGTGAACGAGCTGTAAACAAATTGCTTAAAACGGCTCAAAATGGCTTGTTTATGCGTCTAAATCTTCGTTCCACGTTGTTATCAAAGCTGTAACAATATTTACTATTTCATCAAGTTCTGCAATCACTAAACCATTTGTAGTTCCGTCGGGCATAGCTACAAACATAAATGGTCGGCTGTCGCCTATGCTTTTGTTATCGTCGCTTTGCTTTTTTGCTTGAGTGTATTTCGTCCAGATAGCTTTGACTTGAGCACCCGACTTGACTTCAACTCTGATATTGCCGCCCCAATTTTCTTCGTGTCCCATTCGTGAACGAAATTTGGCGTCTGGAATCATTAATTTTTTTCTAGCAATATTTTGTTTTCTTCTGCCTTTATTTTTATTTCGTAAACCACGCTTTTGATTTTCTGACCAATTTTCTTTGGATCTTGAATTTTTTTGTCCGATTCCACTTAATCCCATTTCTTCGTGTTTGCGTCGTTTCCAATCGCTATAAGTTTCATCTTCTCTTATGTCAAATTCTTTGTAAACCATTTCCAAACCATTCTGTTAAGTGTGTGATTTTTAATTTCGTAATTGCATAATTGACATTCTAAAGCTATCCAATCCATATGGCCAACTACCCAAGTTTCATAACAATTCCAACAAATTATGTAATTATTGTTTTCTAAAAATATCATATAATCAGTTTAATGCAACTAAGTGACGAGGGCTGCAAACTCGTCACTTAGTCTTGATGTGCTACTGCGTCTGAGTAGCTACCCTGTTGGTTTCTGCTTTTTGAGGTTTAGCATTAACTTGAGCGTCTAATACTTTTTCAAGCCAATATGGATTGTCGCCTGTCCATAAATGTAAGCCTAACCCTAGATTTCTTGCACATCTTTTAAAGGCGTCTGACTCTGCTTTTTTTAATAAGTCGCCGTTATTATCTTTGGTATTGATTGTGTTTGCACTTCCAGATCCTTGAACCGCATAACTTTGTCCGTCCACTATAACCTGTAATTCACCAATACAACCACTTACTTGACCATTAGGCTCATAAACGATTTCCTTAATTGACCAATCATAATTCCCGCAGACTTCTAAAAGTCTTTGAGCGATAGTTCCAAAAGGCAAATAATCTTCTTCGCCATGAGCTTTTTTTATTTGCTTTATAAAGTCTTTTGGGAAGACTTTAGCAAGTGCATATCTTTGTTTCACTTTTTCCCCTTTTTCTTTTTTTTATTTTGTAGTTCTTTAAAAGCATTTTTAAAGTCATCAAAACTTTCAATGTCTTTTAAATCTTTAACAACTTCGTTTCCGTCGTTGTCCATAAATACAATGTCGGGCATTTTATTTTCCCCTATTTCTAAACCACTTTGAAATGGTATTAATATCCCAAAGTGGATTTCCACTTTTAATTGCGTCTGGTTCGGGCATTTTGCCGTCTGTTCTGTATTGTCGAAGTGTTTGTTCTTTCAATCCAGTTTCCTGTGCAATTTCTTTTATACCAACTACGTTGTCCCAATTAATCATTTTTAATTTCGAACATATTGTCAGCTGATAATTGTTCGCCTTTATTCAATCGATCCATAAAATCAACATTAATTTCATCATCGAAATCAAAGCCAAACATTTTTACTAATTTAACTGCTACTTCACCTAATAAAGCACCTAAACAAAGAAATGCTAATAAGCCAAAAGCAAAATAAATTATTGATATATCGTTCATAATTCCCTTTCCAAATTATTTAAACTAATGATTCAATATGCGAAACACACAAAGAACAATGAGGTAAACCTTTACCGCCCAATTCCATAGGTGGTTCAGTTTCCTGTATTACTTCTTTACACATATCACATCTGTAAATAAATAACTCTGTCATAATATATACATTATAGAATATATATGAGATATATTAGACATAAATCTTTTTTTCTTCTAAACAAAAATAACAAACGTGTAATTGATATTTAGCATGGTCATATCCACTATCACGGAATTTATGGCCATCAGTATTACAATCCCATACTTTATTTGCAACTTCCAGATCTTTAAGATTCTTTTTAATTTTTGTCCAATTACTAACTAAAGCTGTAGGTGTTATTTCAATATCTTTCCAATTCTTTTTATACCATTCTGCTACAGCTCTTACTTCTTCTGGAGTGGCGTCCACTTCTTTAAGTTGCTTAGTTGCTTTTTGTAATCTTCCTAATTCATTCTTTGGAGCCTTATTCCAATCAATACCGCAATTATTTGCTAACTCTTCAAAAATTAAATCACGTCTTCTATTGGTATTCTTAATATGGTTTTCTTTGGGCGACTTCTGAGGGGCTACCCTAGTGTCGTCTGTGTCGCTACCCCTAGCGACTTCTATGACCCTACCCTCAAAACGATTAAGAAAATATTTATTAACAGCATTACTGCCGTCAGCTTTTCTCTCTCTATAAACTTTGATAGCTTTTAGTTCTTCCAGTTCTTTTATTGCTCTATCAACTGACTTAACAGAACAACCTGCACGATTTGCAATAGTGGATCTTGAGGGATAACACTTCCCCTCACTATCAGCGAAACCACAAAGCACTACATAAATTACTTTTGACTTATCTGATATTTTTGATTCAATAACCCAACGTGCAACGATATTAAATTTAACATCGGTTTCAAATTGCATACAGCCCCTTTCATCTTGTTAAACAATTACTACAGACAACAAGTCCTGCAAATTCCCCTTTAATTTTTTGATAGTGTCTTTCAGCACCGCCAAATATCATACTTCCACACTCGTAGCAATTATGAAAATATGTACAGATACAAGTTGTAAATAACTCGCTACTCATACATTCAATCTTAGTTCTTCTTCAGGTAAAGCAATTAATTGATAGTATGCTCCATCACCTTTAGGATTATCTGTAACATCAATTATGTAGCCACGTTTTCTTAATTTATGAACAGAACTAGACAACCTGCTTATATAAAGTTCATA
>Ga0129342_1001252_pt1 | contig 11316 bp, 15 predicted proteins | sample CPBDNA_5_FD_94426 | JGI IMG/M metagenome (GOLD analysis project Ga0129342, IMG submission 94426) | Freshwater to marine salinity gradient microbial communities from Chesapeake Bay, USA - CPBay_Sum_15_0.2_DNA | ecosystem: Environmental > Aquatic > Marine > Coastal | place: USA: Chesapeake Bay...
CAGTCTGTGGAATTAAGCGCAACATAGCATCCTGGAGAAGATAACCTAGTGTATGTGTTTCTTCAGGGAATGTAATATCGCGTGCTTCCATTACAGTAAGAGCATTTTCAATTTCAATAGCACTTTCCTCTCCAGTCAAAGCCTTAGAGAGTTCAGTTTTAACCATTTCTAGTTTTTCTACCAATTTTCCACAGGCAAGGTCAACAATTTTTGAACTGGGAATGATTTCAACTGATTCAACTGTGAAATCAAAGAAGTTAGGTTCATCATTATCGTCGGTCATGAAGTGGCGCTCAGATTCATTAATCATAAAACGGCGCTTCAACTGTTCGGTGTCAACTGGTTCATCACCAGCAGTAGCCTGAGCGTCATCGATATATTTTTTCATAGCGGCATCTACTTTACTAGGGTCGATTTTATTTACATACATTACAGCAGAAGTAGGTGAAAATCTGGCATTATTTGAACCGTTGCTAATTACAGCAGAACCTTCTAGGTGGACTTTCTCACCTTTTCCTCCAGGATTAGGCTTCAATTTAACAATAAGGATATTTTCTCCAGTAATCCTGTTTGGTGGAAAGAAGTCAAGTGTTTCTTCGCGCTTCCCAGTTTCAGTATTTACAACTTCAAAATCGGCTGTAGTCACATCCATAATTACATTTCCAGTATTTTCAATATTAAGTGTGAATTTGTATTTACTAGTATCAAAGGTTGATGTATCTTTAACATTAATAGGAATCATACCAATACGATGAAGAATGAATTCATTATGAATACCACTAGTGTTTTCAATTACACGAACACTTGATGAATTATAATCTTCAGTATCAAATCCAGCTGTATCAACTTCACTTATTATAGTTCTACGGATACTATTAGCAAAACTAGCAGTAGTGTTCTCAAGTGTAAATTTGAGAAGGAATGGGTCTTCGACGTTTGTCGCTACAAAATTAAGGTTCATAGTCATTTTACTTTTTATATAATATAGGATATTTTATTAAAATCAATTTTAAGTGTGTTAAAATAAAATAAAAAATATATTCTTACTAGAATAAAAAATTATGAGTGAAAAAATGGGGAAAAACATCATTTTCTATAGCAATAGAGATACATATTCTAAGAAGGTTTTAAATATTATTTCAGGACAGAAACGCGACAACGAATTTGTATTTATTTGTGTAGATGATAGAAATATTCAGTTGCCAAGTTTCTTGAAAGTAGTTCCTACTATTTTCCTTGTTAGAGAACAGAAAATTTTGGTTGATGAAAGTATTGAGGAACACCTAACACCAAAGCAATCTAATTCAGGAGTTGGAGGTAATGATAGTGGTAATAATGAACTAGAAGCCTACTTTGATTCAAATAATGGTTTTTCATCTTGTTATTCAAACTTAGACAACACAGAATCAAATTCAAATAATAGCATGTTTTCATACATTCAGGATGATGATTTAACTGGAGGTGCTACTAATAATGGTATGGAAGCACCAAAGGGAAGTTTGGATAATGCTTTTGAGAGATTAGCCGCTGAAAGAAAGAACGATTTTTCTGGTATTCAAAGGGTTTAATTACTACTTAAGAAAGATACTTAAAAAAATTTTGTCTTTTATTATAATAATGAACAGTGTTCTCTATACAGCATACAATACTCTAGCAATTAAGTTCAACGAGGAACTGATTGAAGTTTTTCCCAAAGATATAGATTTTAAAGTTTGCCTAAATACAATTAAACTTATAGAAAAAACAACAAAAAGGAAACTTTTCGATTTAGTATCACCGCAGCTTCTAATGTATCATGAATATATTCGTAATAGGGATGAACGTTTCTTCCTTGAGAAAGACGAGGCTGAATATACAGAGGATACTGAAAGTGTTCCTATTATTAGCAAATTAAAGGGTTATTGGGGAACACTAAGTGATAATAACAAAGATAAGATTTGGGAATATGTTAATAGTCTTTTAACTTTAACCCAAAAGATAGTAACAGCGACAGGGGGAAAATAATAAATTTGATTATTCATATTATTTCTTTTTTTTTCACTATTTATTAATACTACCATTAATACTAGCATTTAAAGAGTTATTATAATTAAAAATTATTATGACAGATAAGGTAGAGAAAACTAGTATTGAATACTTTAATGAATATATGAAGACGTTTGTGTTAGAGATTAAAGAGACATTTCCAGAATTTAATGAAATTATTGATGGATATTACACAGACCTTTTAACTAGTGAAACATGCAACGATGATAAATATGTTAAGCGTTTTATGAGAAAGTTGAAGGATTTTAAAACACAGATTTCAGGAAAGGATGCTTCTATGTTTCAGGGCGAGTTGTGTGTTTTAAAGAATGTAGATTTCGAAAAAATCTTTGCGAGTGAGATTCTTACAGATAATACACGTGAAAAGATTTGGGAATATTTACAGACACTCTACGTTATAGGTGAATCAATTATTAGTGATAGTGAAAGAGTCAAAAATCTTGTAAAAAACTTTCAGAGATTAAAAACTAATAATTTAGAAGATGCTGATTGTGAAACAGAGGAAGACCGCGAAATTTTAGATATGTTAAAGAATATAGCAGAACAGAACCAGAATACAGATAGCGAGCCACTTTCTCCAGAAATGTTTGAAAATGGTGTAATTGGAAAATTAGCAAAGGAATTATCCGAGGAAATTAATGTAGAGAGTCTTGGTTTAAATATTGATGAGAACACATCAGCAGACCAGATGTTTAGCAATCTTATTTCGGGAGATAATCCTATGAAATTTATGAACCTTTTACAGACTGTAGGTCAAAAAATACAGGATAAGGTTTCAGCTGAAGGTATAGACCAAAATGATTTAATTAATGAGGCAACACAAATGATGGGAAGTCTTAGTGGAGGTGGAAACTCTATGTTCGATGCTCTTTTGAAGAGAGCAGGTGGAGCAGCCGCAGCAGGAGGTGGAGCAGCAGGAGGTGGTGGATTAGGAAACATGAACCAGGCTCAAATGAATAATCCCCACGGTTCAGGAAATGCTACAAGGGATAGACTTCGCAAAAAATTAGAAAAGCGCAAGAACCAAAAATAAATCTCTTTATATACTATATGACTAAACAAGTCCCTATTTTTATAAATAAACCGGAGATATTGATAGACAAAGATTATCTCTTAGAATTCATTCCAAACAAGGGTTCTCGTGAAGAGAGATTAAATGCTACAGTAAGATTTGCTGGATATTTAAGTATTCTTTTAACATTATTAAAGGGAGATTATAGATATCTCTATATTGTAGTTGCAGTAGCTGGAATTATCTTCTTTTTCTACCAAAATAACATAGAAACATTCACTTCTTGTGAAAAAGATAAAGAGAAGAAAGAAAAAAAGGAAAAGGTAGTTGAAGTTAAGGAAGAAAATGGACCACACGATTCTTATGAATTAGAACCAGTAAAGGAAAGCAAGGAAGATTGCCAGGCACCAACACCAGAAAACCCTTTTATGAATGTTCTTTTAACCGACGATTTTTCTAAACGCAAAAAAGCCTGTAATTATACAAAAGAAACTACAGAAAAGGGATAAAATATTTCACGACAAATTATTTATGGATGCTGATTTAATTTATAACCCAGATGCAAGTAGCAGACAATTTTATAGCACACCCAGCACTCAAATTCCAAACGACCAAAAGTCATTCGCTGAATGGTGTTATAAAACCCCAGTATCTTGTGCCGGAGGAAATAATATTCTTTTAAAACAAGATAAAACTTGTGCCTTAGCGAATGTTCCACTTAGCGAACTTGTGAACGAAAACTCAAATTTTTATTGTTTAGGAAATGAAACTAATTAAATTTTTTTCTAATTAAAAAATTATATTTGATATAATTATAAATGAACGTCAACGATAAAGGTCAAGTTTTATCTAATGAATACAAATCAAATGTTAATCCAGCAACAAATTGTGGAAAATTAAGTGGTGATTTAAAACTCCATAACCAAACTAATTTAATAGATGATGCCTGCTTACAGAGCGAACGCCATCACCAAAGTATAGAAGCTAGTGATTACATGGTTAGCAACTTCCACAGTTGTGATGACAAATTAAGTGATGTTTTTACAGTAGCAGGTGAAAACAAAGGTGTTTCTGTAGTTGATGGCTATGGTGTTTCAGGAAATGTAATCTCAGAACACACAAAGATTCGTGTAGGAGATGTTGAAAGCAGACCCAAATGTAGCATTCTTCTCCAGAAGAGACCATTCGCAACAGTTCCTTTTATGGGTCGTGGTTCTGCTGACCCAGAAGTCGAAGGAAAGGTAAAGACAGGTGGTGCTTTACACAAACGCGACAACTGGGTAGGCCAGGAAGACCAACAGGAACGCACATTTGACAATACCCTTACACCTTTAGTTAAGAACCTCGAAGATAATATCCAGAACCCAGGTAATCTCGTAGAAGAAGTAGCAGACATGGAATGGATTCGTGGCGGAACACCTACTCGTCAAATCGTTAAGGACCTTGATTATTTACAGCGTGGTCGCGATAGCGATGAAAACAAGGCCTACATTAAAGCAAAAAAACCTTATGTCCATAAATGCTTAAAAGACTGTAAGGGTTTGAAAGACTAAGGAGCTTTTAAAGACTGTAAGGGTTTGAAAGACTAAGGAGCTTTTAAAGACTAAGGAGCTTTGAAAGACTAAGGAGCTTTGAAAGACTAATTTCCTAAATATTCAACTCTATTTATATAATCTTCTTCACAGATATCATAGCTCTGTGTATATTTAAAGTTTTTTAGTTTTAATCCTAGAAAATCTTGTGCTATTATTGTATTTCCCTTTTTACATACATACCCATAATATTTATTAAGGCTATGATTATAGGTATATCCAGTATTTATTTTTTCAGGAAATACGCACACTTCATACCAATTTATAGCTGACCTCTCTAAAGTATCAAAACATAACATATTACCAACTATTTTTATGTTAGATGCTCTCATAAATTTGTTTCTATGTAAGTCTAAATATAGATTCTCAAGAATATTATATTTTACTTTTAAATCTTCCACGTTATCATCATCTTTTGTGTCAACAGTAAGTTCGTTATATATTAAATTTGTAGATTTTTCAACAAATTCACTTTTACAAAATATTAATTTGTGAAAATCTATAGGCTTATTCACTAAAATTTTACCATGAATTATTATTATCCATCCATAATGATAATCCCAGTGTTCGTCTCCAATAGTTCCAATTATTGTTAAATCATTTAATACTTTACTCATAGCAATTACAGCATTTATTACAGATTCATTAGGAGATTCTAAAGATACTAATGAAGTAATATATTTTGGATTATTTAGCGGATTTTCTATACCCATAATTTCATCATATCTATTAAACACATTCAAAATTCCAGCAGTTGTATAAGGAATACTAGTATTTTCATTAATTAACTTATGTTTTATTAAAAAGTTTTTACAATTCCATAGTTGATAATCTTCTTCTGTAGGGTCATCTGTTTGTATATTATCGTAAATGAAATTCCGTATAGATTCTTCAGGACCTATAACTCTTAAACTAGAAATAACATTCATATAAAACAATTATTTTTAACTTCTTAACTAGTTATTTTTTGAATATTTAAAAGAGATAAGTATTAAAAATACATAGGAGATGTTGCCAGTTAGAGAACAGGAAATTTATGGATGGATAGGAAATGGAATTTTTTTTGCGGCTCAGTTGTCCCAGATAATTTATACCTTTAGAGTTAAAAGTGCTGATGACTTATCTTATACATTATTTTTCTTTTGGTTAATAGGAGAATCTATGTATACTACATTTGGATGGATTGATAATTCACCTAGTATGTTTATAGGAAATGGTGCTAGTTTAATATTGTCAGTAATCCAGTTAGGACAAAAAGTCCATTATAAGAGACTAAAGGATAATTCAGTTATTTCAAGATTAAATTCTAGTATTCAGGCAGAACAAGTAGAAGTGGAAGAAGACCATCAGTTAATTAATTCGGTTTAAGAAAATTAAAATATTTATTATATTTATATTAATGAGTTCAAATAGATTAATCTACGACCAGTGTGAATACGACACTCGTATTGAAGAAAGCACCGGAACACTTGCCTATATGCTTAACCCACTCGCTCACGAAAATAAACACAAATGCCGTTTTGAATTAGGTTTAGTAGGAGGAAACAACGTTAGCATTACCAAGGGAAACATAGTTGATGTCGAGTCTGATTTATTAGGTGTCACAAGAAAGGCATCACTTTGCCCTAGCAGAAAATTCAAGAACGTTTGCGCTACTAGCGACGTTATGGATTGCCAACCAGATAACATCGTAATTGATGGTCCTGGATGTAATACACCACGTGAAGTTGATACCTCTATGGTTCACCTTCCAAAATGCAACATGTTCCGCTACAAACCAATCTCACTTCCAAGAGCGTTAGATTTACCAGAATGCCCTGGAAACCAGGTCCCAAGATGTGCTCCTAAGAAAACAAAACCTGTAGCTGAACCTGCTGAAAAACAGTAAATATTTATTTTTAATAATTTTTAATAATTCGTAGTTGTGAATTTTTATCTGCTATAATTTTAAATGGTTAGAGTTAAAAATACTAAGACTGTAAAAAAACTAAGGGTTCCTAGGAACTTAAATAAATCTAAAGCTAAAGCTAAATCTAAATCTAGAAAAGCATTAAGAAGTAATCGCAAATCAAAAAAAACTCGCCAGCGTGGAGGAAATCCTGTAATGATACGTAAATTATGTGAATCAAGTGAAAATGGAAAAACTCTAGGAAATAATGTGTCAGCTGGATATATCGGTGCACTTTGTAGTGAAAATAATGAAAAAATCGCTAATAAATCACAAGCAGGAGGAAGCGGAAATGGACTAGTTTCAGGTGTAGTATCTAATCTTTTTAAGGCAGCATCATTTCCTTTAAGAATAGCTTCAGGAGCATTTAATAAAGTAACAGGTGTTGATTTAACAGAAATGGTTTCAAATAAAGTGAATAGTGTTTTAAATCATACAGAAACTACAACAAAACCAACAGAACATAAGGAAGTATCTAGCGACCGTGATTCTGACCCAGCATTAAGCGAATTTTTAAGAAAAAACAAATTGTAATTTTTTTTTCTATTACCTATTTATACAATGAGTTTTAATAGATTAAATTACGATACATGCTCATACAAGCAGGTTTTAGAAGAGTCTATTGGTCCTGGCGAGTATCAGTTAGCTACTCCACACGTATCCTGCGAACCTTGTTTCAACAAGGACCCAAGATTCCGCCTCCAACAGAATGGCGTTTCATTAAACACTAGAATGAATATGATTGATACTGATTCTGAACTTTTAAACATTACTAGAGATGCTAGTAGTTGTAGCAAAAAGAAATTCAACCCACAATTCAACAAGGCTGGAAACATCCAGAATCCTAGTGATATGCTTCATTTAACAGAATGTAAGCATCTTACAACTGAAGACACACGTCTTAGCAACCCACCAAACACTTTAAGAGGAACTGGATGGAACAGATGGGAATGGTTATGCCAGGACCCACAGGAACGCGTTCTTGTTCCATTTGACTATGAAGTAAGCACTCGCAACAACGTTCGTGATAACCATCGTCCTCTTATCCCTACACCAAAAGACCCTAGTGATAGTCTCCCAACACCAAGCGATGAACCTATTAGAAACGAAATCGCTAGAGTTAAAGGTGTTCCAACAGGACCACCAAGTGTTCAGTGGAGGTCATTAGACGAAATCAGAAAATACTAATTCTTTTAAATTCTATCGAATACCAGGGCCATAGCTATTAAAAACAATATAATTACAACTTGAGGAACTAAATATTTCATTATGTTTTCTTTTTCTCTTAATTTTATTAATTGTGTATCAATTATTAAAAGTAAAAGTGCACTCCATATTATAGGAAAACTCATATTTTTATAAATTGTTAAATCTTTAGTGAACAAAAGTGGCACTAAATAACTGAATGTGACAAGTAATTTAGTAGAAATAAGACCAACGCCAGCCTTAAGAGGATTTGCGCTATTGTCTTTTGTATCTTGTGCTTTTTTTGAAAACCATAAACTATGTCCTTCTGATAAACCATCACTTAATCCTAGAGATAAAATCGCAACAACTATTACTTTTACGTTTGATGTCACTTGCGATAATCCTCCTAAAACACCCATAGTAGTTAAAACACCACTATTTACACCATAGAATAAACCTTGACGGGTATCATCATTAATTAAAGTCATTTATTTAATATACTCTAATAAAAAAAGTAATTAAAATTGAAATATAAAGCAAGATTAGTATTAGAATTATTAATATTATTAATGACAGAACTGGTGTATTTTACAGGAGATTTGGTGTATAATCCTAAAACAAATAAATTTTATTCTAATGAAGAACAGTGTATTAATCACCGGAACTGGATTTCAAATTTTACAGAGTATGGATATAGTGAATTGTCTGATGTATGGAAACAGCGATTAGGTAAGAATTATAGTAAAATTGGAATAATTGAGTGTGGTAGTGATGGGGATTGCTTATTTCATGCTATAGCTGAAGCATTAAATTTTGAGAATATGAAAAAGATGAGTGGTGATGATGTGTATACTGTAGATTCACTAAGAGAAATAGCTGCTAATCAAATAACAGAGGATAACTTCCCACTTATAATAGAGAGTTATAGATTAGAAGCGGATAGTTTTGATTTTAATGGTAATTGGGATCCAGAAGATATTGAGTCTTTGGAAGACTTAAGAACTGAGCTAGTTATTCCTGGAAATAATTTCTGGGGAGATATAATTGTGCTTCAGTTGTTACAAGAGGCATTAAAAGTAAATTTTATTATACTTCGTAGTGAATGCGCTAAACTATATCCAACAGCAACTGAAAATGACGAATATAGGCTAAGTATAATTCTCTATTATGAAAATAATGTTCATTTTAAACTAGTAGGTATTTTCCAAAGCAATAATCTTTACACCGTTCAAAAAACAAAAAAACTACCAAAATTTATAGTTGATATTATTAAAGAAGATACAAAGAATAATTAGTATTCAAGAGATACCATATTCACTAGGTTGTTATTTATTTTTTTAAGTGTATAAATTGGATTTATTTCTTCTTCATCACTTTCCTCGTCAGACCAGTAATCATTATGAAAAGGTTTGTATGGAATCATAGTCATGTTAGGAAATTTTTTTGTATCGTGGATATTAGCAATAAACATCTTTTTATTTCTAATAATATATTCTAACATAAGCCAGTTTTTGTGAGTAAGAACTCTATATGGATTGTTATCCATAGATACTGAGCCTATAAAACTATAACTGTTTTCACCTATAAAAGTCCAATTAATTCTTCTATTACGTTTTATGCTACCTTCGTAAAGGAATTCTAACTGATATCTTTTTACTGTGTAGTTATAGTATTTGAAAACAATAAAGTGAATACCATATTCATCACAACCTCTCATAATTGGGAAGTTAATTTTTTTCTTCAATTTCTCCCAAGGGTCATGTTTTGTATCTATATATTTAGAATTTAGAGTGTATAATCTTTTAATAACAAACCATTTCGCACCATATAAAACTGGTAATTTTAAAATATTACTCAATCTTCCAAAAGCCTCAATCATTTGAGATGGATATATAGTTTTATACAAATTGTTTGTTAAGTTTTGTATATATTTCCATTCTTCAATAAAAGTTTCATTTTTTTGTTTTACGTATTTAATACTAAACTCATCTTTTACTTTTCTTAAAATAGAGGAATCTCTAAAATAATAATAAAATTTCTTAGAAACTTCTCTATATGTAATGAACGTTTTGAAGTCAAGATTATCTCTAGGAATTAAATGGGAAATGATGATATTTTTTAGGAAAATTTCATATGGAATAGAATAAATATTAATAACCATAATAACAATATTAATAATAATAATACTATGCTGAATTTCTTACGCTTTCAATATAAATATCATTTAATGTTTCATTTAAGAAATTAAATATGCGTAGTGATACGTTTGGATTTGGAAATTTGAATTGAAATAACTTTGGCTTAATTCCTGGATATCTTACATCAAATATAATACTGAAATTCAATAATTTAATTGAGAATATTTTGAAAAATGATATTTTTGTAAGATTAATGCCGTCAGCTGAAAAGTTAATAGTTTTATCATTCATTAAAATTTTAAAGAATCCTCTTTTATAGGAAATACTAGGGAATAGTCTGTTTGTAATGAGTCTACAAGGTAGAACTTGGTGAACAAAATCACGACATATGGGGCATGTAGCATTATTTTGAAGCCAGCGATGAATACAACCATAATGATACTGATGGCGACAACTTTTTAATGTGAAAACTGAATTTTCGCTATCGGTATCATTATTATTAGTATCCATAGTATTTAAACAAATTGAACAGTCCATTTTGGATATATTTAACACAGAAATTAATAAATCTGGAGAAAAATAAAAGAAATATGAAAGAAATATGAAAGAATTTTGAAAGAAATTAATTTGCGTATGCTAATCCACCCATACCACTCATAATTCTAAGAACGTTATAATTTAATCCATAAATCATTATTTCTGCGCCATTAGCCTTTGATGTTGCGTCAATTGTTAACGTTAAATCTAATTCTGTATTGTTAAGTCTAGAGAAGTTGCATGTTCCACTAGGCTGGTAATCTTCGGGTTTTAATGCAAAACTATAAACATTAATACCTACAGATGGAGCCCCTGTGTGATGTTGATAAGGTTGAACTGTGTTAAAGTAAAAGCCTTCTCTACTATTAAATCTATCATTTCCATTTAACTTTATTGTAGCTGTGCTTACAGGATTTTTACCACCATCAGTTAATAATAATTCGTTGTCTGTTGCTGTAATAAGACCTACTGAGTTTTCACCTTCTGGTTGTGCTAAAGCTGGACCAAAGAGTTGTTCGAATGTTCTCTCATTATAGAGGTTGGTAGAACTGGTTTTAGTATATCCCTGGACGTCTCCATATCCTAAATTATTACCTGTAGATGAAGCTGATATATTTGTTCCAGTCCAAGTATTATTAGTGTTATTTAATGAACCCGTAGATTTAACTGTTGGAACACCCCAAAGTAAATTGCTAGAGTTTTTGCCTCCCTTAAGACCTGGACCATAGAAACCAGAGGGTGTTCCTGTGAAGCCAGAATAGTCCCAGGAATCTGTGTAATTAAAGTATTGTCTTCCACCTCTTGCCTGACTATATGCCTTTTCTCTATGAACTTTAGGCTGAATAGTCCATATAA
>Ga0129342_1001257_pt1 | contig 11282 bp, 10 predicted proteins | sample CPBDNA_5_FD_94426 | JGI IMG/M metagenome (GOLD analysis project Ga0129342, IMG submission 94426) | Freshwater to marine salinity gradient microbial communities from Chesapeake Bay, USA - CPBay_Sum_15_0.2_DNA | ecosystem: Environmental > Aquatic > Marine > Coastal | place: USA: Chesapeake Bay...
AGGGCGCCGAAGACCGTATTGCGCATCATGATCGGCGGCTCGGCAGGATTCAAGATGATGATCGCCTTCGAGGTGTCCGCGCCACCGATCTCGCGCAGCGCCGTCGACGTGGTCTTCGTGAATTCGTCGATGTTCTGGCGCGTGCCGGGGCCGGCCGACTTCGATGAGACTGTGGAGACCATTTCGGCGTAAGGGAGTGACGCTGTGGCTCGCCGGATGGCGTGCACCATTGGCGTGGTGGCCTGGCCGCCACACGTCACCATGTTGATATTCGGCGCATCCACATGCTCCGTCAGATTCACGGCGGCGATGACCTTCGGCCCGCGGGCCGCTGGCGTGAGGTCGACGGCGGTGATGCCGGCCTCGGCGTACTTCTTGTGGTAGCGCACATGGACGTAGGCGCTCGTGGCGTCGAACACCATGTCGAAGTCATCACCGTGCTCGATGATCCAATCCGGTCCCTCATGCGGTGCGTCCAGGCCCAGGGCCTTCGCCCGAGCGAGACCGTCGGAGGCCGGGTCGATGCCGACAAGGGCGCCGAGTTGGAGCTTGTCACTCCGAAGCATCTTGACCATGAGGTCGGTCCCGATGTTGCCGGAGCCGACGATGGCGCAACGCAGTGGCATGTGGAGGTCCCTTCTCGTCAGGTCGTGCGCAAGGTGATCGGGCCGAGTCGGTCGAAGTCGGCGCGGAAGACATCGCCGGTCTCGAATGGCACGGCGGCGTGCAAGGCGCCCGTCATAATGATGGCCCCCGCGGGCAGGGTCACGCCGAGGGGATGCAGCGTGTTGGCCAGCCAGGCCACGGCATCGATAGGGCCGCCGAGGGCAGCCGCACCCGCTCCGGTGGCGACGATGTCGCCGTTGCGCGTGAAGACCATGCCGATGAGCGCGGGGTCGAAGTCCCCGAGAGGGACGACCTGGCTGCCGAAGGCCACCGCGCCATTGGACGCGAGATCGGAGATCGTGTCCGCGAGGGAGACGCGCCAGTCGGCGATCCGGCTGTCGACGATCTCCAGAGCGGCCACCAGTCCGCGCGTAGCCTCCCACGCCTGGGTGGCGGTGCAGTGCGGGCCCGAGAGCGGTGCGTCGAGGACCACGCAGATCTCAGCCTCCATGCGTGGCGCGATGTAGCGGTCCGCTGGGACTTCGCCGCCGTTGGCGTAGACGGTCGAGCCCAGGACGGGCGCGTAGTCCGGCTGATCGACACCGAGCATCTCCTGCATGGGCTTGCTCGTGAGTCCGAGCTTGTAGCCGATGATCGAGTCGCCCTCGGCGAGGAGACCGGCAACCAGGCCCTGCTGTACGGCGTAGGCATCCTCGACGGTCATGTCGGGAAACGTCTCGGTGAGAGGGGGAATGGGCGAGCGATCCCGACGTGCTTGCAGGAGCGCCTGCGACATCGCGCTGATCTGGTCTGGGCTTGGTCTGGTCATGGGGTCACCTCTCCTGGGGCACGGCGGGGAGTCCTGGTGTCGCGGTAGCCGAGTCGGCGGCTCACCGCGAGCGCAGCCTCGACGGCAGGGCGGGCGAAGCGGCGAAGGGAGTCGCTGCCGAGTCGCTGCACCGGCCCCACGATCGACAGCGCCGCGATCACCGTGCCGCGGTCATTGCGGATGGGTGCCGCGATCGAGGCCGCGCCGAGCTCGGATTCGTTGACGTTCTCTGCCCAGCCCTGCTTGCGCACCTCGACCAGTGCGGAACGAAGGGCACGCGGATCCGTGATCGTGTAGGGGGTCTTGCGCTCGAGACGCCAGCCACGCAGGACGCTGTCGAGTTCATCATCGGACAGATACGCCAGAAGGAGCTTCCCCGTGCTCGTGCAGTGCGCGTCATTGCGGTGGCCGACTCGACCGAACAGCCGAAGTGTCTGGGGACTCTCCCTGCGCTCGACGTAGACCACCTCTCGGCCGTCGAGCACCGCCACCTGCACCGTCTCGCGGGTGGCGTTGCGTAGTTGATCGATGACAGGGGAGCAGGCCTCGTGTAAGTCATTGTGGAGGGCCACGGAGGCGCCGAGCTCGTACATCGCAAGGCCGAGGCGGTAGGCGCCGGTGTCGGGGTCCTGCTCGAGCAACCTCTCATCAGCCAGGGTGCTGAGGAGCCGATGCGCCGTGCTCTTGCCGATGCCCAGCCTGCGTGACAGTTCGGTGACACCGATGTCGCGGTCGCCGCGCCCGAACTCCTTGAGCAGGCGTGCCGCATTGCGCACACTCGACAGCGTCGAGTGCTGACGTCGTGGCGCGGTTTCGGTCATGCGCCTGCTCGCACGGCTTCGAGGAGCGCTTTGCGCACGTCTGCCGCCGACGCGTCCGACGGCAACTCGAGCCCGGGGGCGATGGCCTGGGCAAGAAGCACCTGAGCGTGCTGGAGCCCGGCGATGTCAGCACCCTGCATCTCATCCACCCACGCCTCGTGCCCGGACGCGTGCGCGCGAATCGCATCGAAGTCGCGGGCTGCCGACGCGTGCGAATGCGCTAGTCCCGTGCCTGCATGCAGGGCGTGGTGCGACGTCAAGCTTCCGCCGGGGGGCACGGCGAGGTGATAAACCACGGTCCTGATCCCGAGCGCGCGCCGCACGTCGTCGTATGCGGGGGCATCGCTCTCATCGATGATTCCGATGGCCGGCACGACGACGGGATCGAAGAACCGCAAGGTCCAGGCGAGGTCGTCGAGTTCGTCGACCATCTCGACTTCAGGGCCTGCGGGGGCGGGAAGCGCCTCAACGGTGCCGATGACGTGGAGGTTGCGCGCTCCCACCGCCGCCACGGTGATGCGGTTGGCGGCAACAAGCGGCAGCCGAGCCCGGTCGGCGGGCGGGAGCGTGATCACCGCGTCGAGATAGGCCTGGTGCAGGGCGCGGACGTAGTCGGCCATCGCCTGGCGCATCGCCTCGGGACCCTGCATGCTGGGGAACGTAGCAGATACGTCCCGCATGCGGGAACGTCGTCCTTCCATGCGGGACACAGGGCGCATAGATTGCCGATCACTCGAGGGGCCCCGGCCCAGATGGGAGCGACATGGGAATCCTGCGCCTGTCGCATGTCGACATCACGGTCACCGACCTCGACCTCGCGGCCGCGTACTACACGGAGGTCATGGGGATGCTCGAGGTGGAGCGCGATGACACCTCGGTCTACCTGAAGTGCTGGGACGAGGTGGACCACCATTCGCTGCGCATCTCCTACGCCCCTCGCGTTGGCTTCGATCTCATGTCTTTCAAGGTGCTGCGCGACGACGATCTCTCCGACCTCGAGAACGCTGTCGGCCGCTACGGCTTCCCCGTTGAACGCATCAGCAAGGGGGCCTCGGTCGGTCAGGGTGAGTCGATTCGCTTTGAGACGCCGTCGGGTCAGGTGATGGAGCTCGTCCACGACGTCGAAAAGATCGGCCGTGCGACGGGATCTCTCAACCCGGCGCCCTTCGTCGAGGGGCTACGCGGCATCGCGCCGCCGCGCATGGATCACCTGCTCGTCACGGCCGAAGAGGTAGGCGAGTCCACGAAGTTCTTCACTGAGGTCCTCGGCTTCCGCGTGACGGAGCAATTGCTGGATGGCGACGGTCATCAGGCCGCCACCTGGATGGAGCGCTCGCACTCCCCGCACGATCTGGCGATCGTCTCCGGTCCTAACGGCGGACTGCACCACTTCGCCTATTGGCTCGACGACTGGGACCATGTGCGGCGTTCCGCCGACATCCTGGCCTACAACGGCATCCAGATCGATGTCGGTCCGACGCGCCACGGCATCACGCGCGGCAACACGATCTACTTCTTCGATCCGCTGGGCACGCGCAACGAGGTCTTCACGGGCGGCTATCGGCCGGACCCGGACTTCCCGACCATCACGTGGACCGAGGACAACATCGGTCGCGCCGTCTTCTACTACGAGGGCGAACTCAACGATCGATTCATGAAGGTGCACACCTGATGGCCATCCTGCGTCTGTCGCATGTCGAGATCAAGGTCCCGGACCTGGAGTTGGCCACGGCGTACTACACCGAGGTGCTGGGTCTGGTTGAGACGGCGCGAGAGCCCGATCGGGTGTACCTGAAGTGCTGGGACGAGCACCAGCACCACTCGGTCGTGCTCACCTACTCGTCGTCCTACGGTCTCGCCCACATGGGGTGGAAGGTCGAGTCATCGGAGGATCTCGACCATTACGCCGCACGCCTGGAGGACGCGGGCATCGCGGTCAAGCGCCTCTCGGGTGCCGAGGTGGGGGTCGGCGGGGGGACGGTCGTGCGCTTCGAGACGCCGTCGGGGCACCAGATGGAGCTCATCCACGGCATGGAGCAGGTGGGCAATCTGCTGCCGCTCACCAACCCGCCGCCGCGTCCGCTCGGCCTCGTGGGGATCGCGCCACCGAGGATCGACCACGTCTTCATCACGGTGGAGAACGTCAACGGCATGACGAGCTTCCTCCAGGAGGTGCTGGACTTCCACCTCACCGAGCAGGTCGTCGGCGATGACGGCTTCCAGATCGCGACCTGGCTTGAGGTGTCGCACTCCTCGCACGACATTGCGCTCGTCACGGGCCCCGATGGCGGCCTGCACCACTTCGCCTTCTGGGTTGACGACTGGAACGAGATCCGGACGGCCTCCGACGTGCTCGCCTATCACGGCGTGCGCATCGAGACGAATCCCACTCGTCACGGTGCCACGCGCGGTCACTGCATCTACTTCTTCGACCCGGCTGGCAACCGCAACGAGGTGTTCACCGGTGGCTACTGGGCCGACCCGGATGAGCCACCTATCACCTGGACCGAGGGGGAGATGGGTCGCGCGCTCTTCTACTACGACGGTGTCGTCAACCAGCGATTCCTCACGGTGCACAGCTAAGGAGCGACGATGACGATGACCGAGCCCGACGCCCCCATGACGCTGCCGCGCACCGAGCGGCCCGACGCGCCGGCGTACCTGCAGAAGTACCTCGACCGCGAATCCCGGGGGAGCAGGCCGGGAGTCGCGACTCCGGCTCGGCCTGAGGACGAGACGCCGCTCTACCTGCGCCGCTTCCGGGATCGTCGCAGCGGGGGTACATCGCTCGATGCTCCGGTCCCTCTGTGGGAAGGCGCCGATGTGGGGGCCACGCGTGCGTGGGCGGAGGTCACGCGCACCAAGGAGATCGTCCCCGAGCGCAAGGATCAGACCAAGAACGCGATCACCGACGTCTACTTCGTCCGTCACGGCGAGACGCAGGGCTACTCCACCGAGTCTGGTCTGACCCCGCTGGGATCGTGGCAGGCGCATCGTCGCGGCAAGGAACTCGCGCGGCGAGTGATGTCAGGACAGCACGTGACCATGGCGTGCGCTGACACCAACCGTGCGCGCCAGACCGCGGAGGGGATCCGCAAGGGAATGCTCGATGAGCTCGTCCTCTTCGGGCGCGAGGCGACCGTGGGCGAGGTGACGGCCTACGAGGAGTTCCGCAACTTCCAGGTGATGACTCCGGATGGCTTCCGTGACGTAACTCAGGCCTTCCGGTCGTATCACGCAGAGATGGAGAAGTACGAGCGCATCGGCCTCGGCAACCGGCCCACGTGGCTCGTGGAGGTCGATCGTTTCTGGGGCATCCAGCAGGCGGGAGGCGACCCGATCACGCACTGGCTGACCATGCCGATGCTCACCTTCGAGCCACCTGTTGCCGCCGTACGCCGATTCTGGGCCGGCCTCATGCGCATCCACGACGAGGCGCCCGGAGAGTCCGTCATCGTCGCCACGCACTCCGGACCCATTCGCGCGTTTGCCACGTGGGCTCTCGGCTACGACCCGGGTGAGCCGTTCAATACCGAGTTCGTGCGCGTCCGACTGCTCGAAGGGGGTCAGACGGCATTGGTCCTCTATCGCAATCGCGTCCAGGAGGTCTCGGTGCCGGACTTCGACGGCCTCCCGGACTGGTGGGCCGGACTCGAGGGACGGGCCTTGCCCGTGGGACGACGGGGGGAGACCGCATGAGCACGGTGACGATGTGGTTCGAGGGCTACTGGCCTGGGCTCAAGGGCGAGGTCGGCGGCAAGGCGGCGAGTCTCGGTGAGATGACCGGGGCGGGACTGCCGGTGCCCCCCGGCTTCGCGGTCACCACGGCGGGCTACCGCGCGGCCCACGATGCGGCCGATCTCGATGCGACGCTCGCCCGGATGCTGCACGGTCTCGACGTCTCAGACACCACCCAGGTGTCGCAGGTCTGCGCAGGTATCCGAGATGTCATCCGAGCGATGCCCTTGCCCGAGGAAATCGAATCGCAGATCCGCAGTGACTACGCGGAACTGTGTCGCCGATGCGATGTCGAGGACCTTCCTGTCGCCGTGCGCTCGTCAGCCACGTCAGAGGATTCCCCCGATGCCTCCTTTGCGGGCGAGCACGACACCTACCTCTGGATCCGCGGCGGCGACGATGTCGTGGACGCCGTACGGCGCTGCTGGGCAAGCCTGTTCACCGATCGGGCAACGTGCTATCGGGTGGAGATGGGCTATGAACACCGCACCGTCGAGATGGCCGTAGTTATCCAGAAGATGGTGAGACCCATATCCGCGGGCGTCGCCTTCACGCTCAACCCCGCCAACGGTGACCGCTCGCAGGTAGCCATCGATGCTGCCTGGGGCTTCGGCGAGGGCGTCGTGTCCGGAGAGATCACGCCCGACAATTTCCTCGTCGACAAGGTGATGCTCGAGGTGAGCAAGCGCGAGATCAGCAACAAGGCTCACGAGTACCGGCTCACCGATCACGACACGGTGGAAAAGGTCGAGACCGACCCGGAGCGCGCCGAGGCGCCGTGCCTGAGTGATCCCCAACTCAAGGCCATCGCAGCGCTCGCCAAGACAGCCGAGCGCCACTACGGCTGCCCGCAGGACATCGAGTGGGCGGTCGACGCCGATCTCGCGGACGGCGACAACGTGATCCTGCTGCAGGCACGTCCGGAGACCGTGTGGAGCAAGAAGCCACGTCAGTCCGTGGCTGGTTCCGCGGACAAGAACCCGATGGCCAGCATCGTCTCGACATTGATGAATCCGCTGTACGCACGTAGGGACTAGGGGAGTATTCGGCCCCAACAGCAACGACACAACATCAGAGCAAGACCCACGTTTCGTGGTCCCTGGCCGCGAACACACGAGAGGAAATGCAGATGGCCGATCGGTTCCCCAGCCCGTTCGACATCGAGACGCCCGCGGGCGCCGAGGGTTGGCAAGAGATGTATGTCTATTCCTCGCTCTTTAGCGAGTCACGCAAGGAGTTCGAGGACTCGATCTTCTGGTTCCAGGACGGCGTGCACTGGCCCAAGGTGCTGACCCCGTGGGATGCGACGTTCTACGAGTTCGCCATTGCATCGCTCTCGCAGTACAACACGCGCCACCTGCAAGTCCCGCCGGCCAACGGCATCGCCTTCCGCATCCTCAATGGCTACGGATACCTCACCCCGGTCCCCGCCGACCCCGCCACCATCGAGGCGCGCGTCGAGAACTTCATGGATCGCGCGGGCTTCTACTTCATGAACTGGAACGACCTCTACGACAAGTGGATGATCAAGATCCGCGACCTCGTCAAGGAGCTCGAGGCGGTCAACTTCGAACCTCTCCCCGAGATTGAGGATGCCGACGAGATCGTGAAGTCCGGTGCCGGGCTCGGCTCCGGCTACCGGATCCAGGAGAACTATCGGACCCTGCTCGACCTCGCCCTGAAGCTGTGGAACTACCACTTCGAGTTCCTCAACCTCGGTTACGCGGCGTACCTGGACTTCTTCGGCTTCTGCAAGCAGGCCTTCCCCGGCATCCCGGATCTCGCCATCGCCAAGATGGTGGCTGGCGTCGAGGTCGACCTCTTCCGCCCCGACGAGGAGTTGAAGCGTCTGGCACGGGTAGCTCTCGAGAGCGGTGTCGCCGAAGCATTCGCGGCCGGCGATGTCGAGGCGACCTGCGAGATCCTCAAGGGCAGCGATGCGGGCCGTGCGTGGATCGCGTCCTTCCAGGAGTCGGCCGAGCCGTGGTTCAACTTCTCCACGGGCTCCGGCTTCTATCACTCCGACAAGATCTGGATCGAGAACGTCGAGATCCCCTTCGAGTTCATCAACGACTACATCGTCAAACTCCAGTCCGGCGAGGATCTCGCCCGCCCCATGGCCGCGATCCATGCCGAGCGCGACCGTGTCGTGGCCGAATACTCCGAGCTGCTGGCCACCGACGAGGATCGCGAGGCGTTCCAGTCCAAGTTGGGCCTGGCACGCGTGGTGTTCCCCTACGTGGAAAACCACAACTTCTACGTCGAGCACTGGAGCCACTCGGTCATTTGGCGCAAGATGCGCCAGCTCGGTGAGGTCTTCGTCAAGGAGGGCTTCTGGAGCGAGCCCAACGACATCTTCTACCTGAAGCGCACCGAGGTCGAGGATGCGCTGTGGGACTACTACGTGTCGTGGGCGACCCCCGAGCCGGCCGCCGGTCCGGGCCGCTGGCCAGCGATCATCGACAAGCGCAAGGGCATCTGCAAGGCCTTGAGTGCCTGGAAGCCCGTGCCTGCCCTGGGCGCACCGCCTGAGGTCATCACCGAACCGTTCACCGTCATGCTCTGGGGAATCACCTCCGACAGCGTCGGCGCCTGGCTGGGCGGCGGTGATGCCAAGGAAGGCGAGCTGCGGGGCATGGCCGCCTCTCCCGGACTCGTCGAGGGTCCGGCGCGCGTGATCTTCTCCCCGGAGCAGATCGGCGAGGTGCAGCAGGGCGAGATTCTCGTGGCGCCACTCACCGCACCGTCGTGGGCGCCGATCTTCGGCAAGATCCTCGCGACGGTGACGGACACCGGCGGCATGATGAGCCACGCCGCCATTGTGTGCCGGGAATACGGCCTACCGGCTGTCACCGGCACGGGATTCGCCACCACCAACATCCAGACAGGGCAGATGCTGCGCGTCGACGGCAACAACGGAGTTGTCACCGTCATCGAGTAGTCGCCGCCAAAGAGTAGTCGAGGCACCCTGGCCGGGGAGGAACCAACGTCACTTCCCCGGCCGGGGTCCCGCAAGAAAGAACGAGGGCCACCCCAGGCCAGCCAGCAATACCTAAAGTGAACCGCACCGCCCGGTAACGTCACGGGAGACGAGATCGGCTCGAGGAAGGACCGCCCATGCTGACCGTGGAGCAGAACGAGGAACTCACCAAGGTCGGACCCGGCACCCCGATGGGGGAGTTGCTGCGCCGCTACTGGTACCCGATCGCCTTCGAGCAGGACTTCGATTCGGTGCCCACCAAGACCGTGCGGTTGCTCAGCGAGAACTGGACTCTGTTCAAGACGCCCAAGGGCGGCAAGTACGGCATCGTCCGCGAGGCCTGCCCGCACCGCAGCGCGTCACTGACCTACGGCGTCGTGCACGAGGACGGCATTCGCTGCGGATACCACGGCTGGAAGTGGGACTTCGAGGGCAACTGCGTCGAGCAGCCGGCGGAGGCCGACAACCAGAACTTCCGCGATCGCGTCAAGCAGAAGGCGGGCAAAGCGCAGGTGATGGGCGGGATGATCTGGGTCTACGTCGGCCCGGAGCCCGCCCCGGAGCTCCCTCGCTTCGACGTCTTCGTCATGGACGGCATCAAGGATTGCGGCTACGCCACATTGCCGTGCAATTGGCTGCAGATCATGGAGAACTCCGTCGACCCGCACCACGTCGAATGGCTTCACGGCTACTACTTCGACTTCATGGGCCAGACGCAGGGCTTCGATGCGCCCAAGGCCTTCCAGAAGAAGCACCTGCGGACCGGCTTCGAGGAGATGGAATGGGGAATCCTCAAGCGCCGCGTGTTGGAGGGTGGCTCGGAGGAAAACGACGACTGGAAGGTCGGGCATCCGCTTGTCTTCCCCTACTTCATGCGCGTGGGTGGGGCCGGTATCGACCAGATGCAGATCCGTGTGCCTATCGATGACACGACCACGTGGAAGCTCTTCTATTCCAACCACGCCCCCGACGCCGGTGTGTGGGAGCCGCAGGACCGCCCGGCGGTCTACGAATACATGTGGCGTGACGAGGAAGGCCGCTTCATCACCGACTACATCGAGGGCCAGGACATCATGGCCTGGGTGAGTCAGGGGCCGGTCACGGACCGGACCCAGGAGCACCTGGGACGCTCCGATGCGGGCGTGGCCATGCTGCGCAAGATGTTCAAGGAGAATATGAAGCGCGTGGCCAATGGCGAGGATCCGCTGGGAACGATCCGCGAGAAGCACGACATCATTCCGCTGCCGTGCGAGCGCGACAAGTTCGGCGCTGAGCGGGAGTTCGCCGAGGCGTTCATCACCATGGGCTCCATGCGCTACAGCCCGCAGAAGCAGGCTCTCCTCGATCTGCACGCGGACGCGTGGGCACGGCGTGAGAAGGCGACAGCGGGTGCGTGATGGCGTTGATGGCCAGGCGAGGGTTCCGTTGAGCGAGCTCCCGCCTGATCCGCATCGGCTACCGCCGCCGGGCGCGTGGTTCGCCAAGGATGCCGAGGCGCATCTTCTCGACCGGCCGCGGTTCTGCCCCATGTGCGCTGCGAGCCTCGAGGTCCATGGCGGCATCTCCACCGAGTACTGGATGGCCGATCAGCGGGTCTTCATGACCTGGTGCGGTGCATGCGGCTGGTTCGGCGACATCGTCCGCTACGACATGGTGACCATCTCGGAGGAGGAGCACTGAGGGATGACTGACATCCCCCAGGCGATGCCATGACGGTCCTCGTCTTCGACTTCGGCGGCCCGGTGCTGCTCACTCCCTTCGAATTGCGTTCGGTGGGTGAACGCTCACTGGGTCTCCCGGCTGGCACGCTCGCATGGGCCGGGCCCTTCGATCCCGATGCGGACGAGGATTGGCGGGTCTTCCAGTCCGGCGGCATGAACGAGCGCGAGTACTGGGCCCGGCGCTGCGAGGAGTTCGCCGAGCTCAGCGGCGAGCCAGCTGAGATGCCGTACTTCATGGCCCACCTGTATTCGGGCAGCGAGGACGAGCTGGTGCGCCCCGCGGCGCGGCAGCTGATCCTCGACGCGAAGGCGGCCGGCATCCCCGTCGGGATCCTCACCAATGACCTCACCGCGTTCCATGATCAGGAGTGGCTCGATCGCATGACGATCCTGCGCGAGTTCGACTACATGGTCGATGGCCGTACCGACGGCGTGCACAAGCCCGATCCGCGTGCGTACCGCCTCATGGCCGAAAGGATGGGCGTCGATCCCTCCGAATGCGTGTTCGTCGACGATCAGCCCGGTAATCTCGCTGGCGCGCAGGCGGTCGGCATGCAGTGCGTCCACCTCGATCCTGTGGATCCCGC
>Ga0129342_1001258_pt1 | contig 11280 bp, 4 predicted proteins | sample CPBDNA_5_FD_94426 | JGI IMG/M metagenome (GOLD analysis project Ga0129342, IMG submission 94426) | Freshwater to marine salinity gradient microbial communities from Chesapeake Bay, USA - CPBay_Sum_15_0.2_DNA | ecosystem: Environmental > Aquatic > Marine > Coastal | place: USA: Chesapeake Bay...
GATGAGGCCGCCGCAGATGCGCTGTTAGCCGAAGCTGTTGCGCTGTTTGCTGAATTAGTAGCACTTGTAGCCGCCGCACTAGCACTTGCTGTTGCAGATGCCGCATCTACTAATAAATCCCATTTTGCACTATCTGTGTTTGTTGTTAATGGTAATGAGCCAGATGATGTATGTGCTGTGTTTGAAATAAATATGTTATTTGTAGTCGTATCTTTTACAAGATCTCTTTCATTGTATGATGTACTAGCCGCCCAGTTTCCTTTGTATGTTCCTAATTCTTGTGTAACTGCAATTTCACCATTAGCATCAAATGCTAAAATTTTATTTGCACGTGTTGCCGCATCAACAGTAAATTCAGTTGATGTCATTGTGTTTGTTCTAGATAGTTTTATAGATCTATCAACTTCTTCTTGTAATTCTTGTGCTATAGCAACTGATTTGTCAAATGCACCTTCAACTGTTTCTGCTGTAAACGGATCGTTTTCAACTAAGTCAACAGTTTGTGTTTGTGTTGTTTCTCGTCTGATAACAATAGTTTCAGTTGCGCTTGGTGCTGTTACCATAGTAACATTACCACCACTAGCAGATCCTACTCCACTTACAGAATAATCAGTTGTTAAAGTTTTAACTGTTTCTGTTCCGTTAGATGCTCTTATAATAACTTGTATATCTGCTTCGGCACTAATTTTAAACGTGTATGGAAATACCGTTTGTGTACCATTACCAGAATAACTTACTTTAATAATTGTTGTAGATATAGTCATATTTTATTATATTATCATTATTTTGGTTTAGTTTCCACAGGATAATTACTATCCGTTTTTTCAATGTAGTCAATTAACTTATACATCATTATAATACGTTTTTTATTATCCTTTTCAGTTAATAATTCTTGTATAATCATATCACCACCTGCCATTTGAGTAATACGTTGTACCATTAAATTATTACTTAATAAGTCATCATTTTTTGTAGCCATTGCTTGTTTGTGTTTTTCTTCTAAAGGTTTACCTTCGGTTAATCTTACAATAGCTTCTTTATAATCTAATGTTAAATTAGCTTGTGCTTTATCATATGCCTCAATACCATCTTCACCTTTTTTCATATATTCAACTGCTGGGTTTTGACCAATTTTTATAAATCTGTTTATTGGTCTTCCAATAATAGGTAAGTCTAATAATTTTTCTATTTCACTTTGTACTGCATTCATATCATTAGATTTAAATTTGTAAAAACCTTGACCTGTATATGTATTTAACATCCATTTAAGAATACCTAAATGTTTTCTTAATCCACCTGCTTCTTCTGTTGTTTTATCTACAGCGCCAGTATTTCTAAAATCGTCGTGTGGTGTATTACCTTGCATCCAAGTAAAAAAATCACCAAATAAATCAAATACAGGGTTTTTAGAAGGTAATCCAGAAGTACCTACGTAACCAAATAAATCTGCTGGTGTTTCTAAAACTCCAGCGCCTTCTTTATCATCAATAATACCCATCATTTTATAAAGCATACCATTAATTAATCTTGAACTTTCATCTTGTGGTATTCTAAAATATACAACTCTACCATCTGGTGTTGTACCTAATACTATTGGTATATAATTCACTCTATCCCATTCTGATATACCATAATAATATGCATAACCTAATCCAGTACCAAACAATCCTATTTCCATAGCTTTTTGTAAAACTTTAGGCATTACATTATACGCTATAAATTTACCTCCAACTGATACAGGATCTTCTTTAAATCTTGTTATATCTGCCCTCCAACCTTCTTTAAACGCATTAGAATATAACCATAAATTATTACTAAATGAATTTAATCTACCTTGTCTTAAAAAATTTGGTGATCCAACTTCACTTTGAACACGTAGCATCATTTCTTTATCATCCATCTTAATTTTGCCACGTTTAATTTGATCTTTTAAATATAGTACACCTGCTATTTTAGGTGTTCTTTCAAACATACGTGCAAAATTACCTAATTTATTAAACAATTCACCAAATGTTCTATCGTATAATCCACCAAGACCGCCTTCTCTTTTAACTGTATCAGACAATAATCTTTCTAACATATATGTATCTGGATCTAATCCACGTTTTGTAGCATTACTTCCAGCTTGTCCTCTATATCCTTCAACCATTGATATTAAAAATCCTTCTTCTTCCATCCATCTTGTTAAAGCAGTACCGTCACCAAAAATAGATTTATAAGCAGGTTTTATTGATTTGAATAAATATTTAATGTAACTATTTTTACCTCCGCCAACTATATCAAAATATCTAGCGTTAGGTAAAAGTTTAACAGATCTATTAATATCTCTAGCCAAATTTATAGGCCAGAATGCTGGGTTATATTCGGTAAAGAATTTTCTAAAAACATCACCTGTTCTAGTCATCCATCTAAACATTTGCATAGTAGCAAATGGATTTTGTTCAAATCCTTGTGCGACAAATTTATTAACAAACCAATTTTCTAATTTACCATCTTTCATATAACTAAATAATTTCATTCCTTTAGGTGGTGGTTCTAATTTACCTTCACCAACAAATTTAGGTTTTTGAATTATTAAATCTTTTTTACCATTTTTTAAAACTCCTTGATAATTTTCTAACCAAGTTTTATTGTCTTTTAACCATTGTACTGTCATAGCCATTAATTTATGTCTTCTGGCTTCAATTAATAAAATCATATCTTTTTCCATAGTTGCATTAAATACGTTTTGTATTTCGTCTAATGTACCTTTTGATGATTTTAAATATCTTGTAGCAACGCTGTTAGCACCGTATTTTTCTAATCGTTTTAATAAATGTTTTTTGACATTAAATGTTACATATTCTTTATTGTTTTCTAATTTTGAAATTAATTCAGCATCATACATTCCGCTTTCTTTTATTTCTGGTATAACCATTCTTTGTCTTACTTCATAAAACGCATCTGTAATTCTTAATAATTCTGGATGTAATTGTGCATAATAATCAAATATTTCTTTAGCATCTCTTACTTCTAATTGTTTTGCTAATTCTGGACTATATTTACGAATACCTAATGAAGATACTAAGTTTTCCCTTTGTGTACTTTCAGCTATGTTTCTTAAAAATAACATAGTGGCTACTTCGTGTTCAGTATAACCAAGATCACGTGCTGGTTTAATTACGTGTTTTTTCATCTCGTCCATATATCTTTTTAATTTAGCGTGTCTGTATCTGTAATTTTCTATTGCCCAATTTAATTCTTTAGCAAATGGACTATGCCATCTTTCTCTACCAGAACCACCTAATCTTCTGTAAAGCCAAAAAAAACTATCTATTGCTTCTTGTCCTAAAACATCAACCATATCTGGTTTCCATTCTTTTTCTACTTTGTCTAATACTTGTTTGTTTACATCTCTAAACATTGTGCCAATAGATTTAACAACATTACCGTATCTAACATTTGGCCCTGCTGTAATATCTATTTGTATTTGTTCCCAAATAGCTTTTACTTCTGGTTTAGCGTCAATGTAATAATTCCACATTTCATATGTTCTAGGCGCATTATGTTTAACCCAATTTGGTCTTAACAACCAAGCCATCATAAAATCTGCCATTAATTCTCTTGGGCCATCTCTATATTTTGTGTATCTAACACCAGCCGCATCTGTTCTTGTTCTATCAAAAGGTTTCCATTTCATTGACAAAGATTTTAATTCTTGTTCAATCCATTCTTTATTTACCAATCCTCTTTCTTTAACTTCTTTTTCAAACATTTGTTTAAATATTTTGTATGCTTCATCTGTAAGTTTAGGATCAACTGTTTTACCATTAACTTTATCTGCTATTGCTTTAATGTGATGTGACATTAAACCTTTCATAGCATCTTTAACTACTTCTTTTTTTAAACTATCTGATAATTTTGCAAACGCATCATAGAATGCTGGATCTATTTTTGCTCTAGCATCTGCATCTCTAAATATTTGTAATACTGTTTCTGGTGTAATTTTTAAATCTTCTACTATTTCTTTATCTGTTGTTTTTTCTCTTTCTTTAGCAATTTTTTCTGCTTGTTTTTTAAGATTAGCAATTTCTTTTGGATCTAATGGTCTAGCACCATCATTTTTACCATCAATCCATTTGTTCATAAAACCTTTTAAACTAGCAATAGATCCTAAAATGTTACCTCTTTTTAAAGTAGCGTCTGGTAAATAATCTATTAAATGTCCTAATTCGTGTGCAAACGTCATTAAAAATTGTTCTGGATTTTTTTGTAACGCTTCGTTGATTACAATACGTGGTGATTTTTTACCTTTAAATTGAAAATAACCATTAAGACCTTCTGGTAATTTATTTAATTCTGGTGATTTTTCTACAAAGACTTTATACATATCAACTAGATCAATTAAATCTATTCCTCTAGGATTATTAAATAATGCTTTCCATCCAGCGCTATTTTCACCTAAATTTATAATTGGTTCAGAATATGCATCATTAGGTATTCCCCAATTATCACCACTTCTAGAATTGTTTACTCTATCAAAATGCATACCATCCATATCACCTTTAATTTTATGATCTTTAAAATATCTATCTGCTTGTGATTTTAATTCACCTTCTATTCTTCTAGGCATTAAAACAGCAATTAAACTATTTGTTTCTGGATGTAAGAATGCTAATGGTGATCTACCATCAGAAGCTACCATATTTGCTTTTTTAATTTTACCGTCTTTATCAGTAAATTTAATTAATTCATTATATGCTTTTCTACTAAAAGATATTGTTTCATTACCAACACGACCAACCATAATATCTACTTCTGATAATGATTTCCCGCCGCCTTTAACAGCAAACACAATACTAACTTTTTTATGTCTAGAAGATAAACCTTTAAATACTCTATTAACTAAATCATTAGCTGTTTTAAATTGACCTTCCATTCTAACATCTTTTGATGAAAGAATTGCTTTTGATAATTTAGGATAAAATTTATTATTAACCATTAACATACCATTAGATGATACTTTACCATCCATAGATGTAATTTTTGTTCTTGGCCCTAAATCATTTAACGCTTGTAATGGTGTAGATTTGTAAGTACCTGTTTCATCAATAACAAATGCGCCATCTTTATCTTTTGTTAATTCTAAAATATCTTTATTAAATTCACCTTCTTCTCGTCTTGTTTTAAAAGTATTATCTTGTTTATTATTAATGTTAATTTTATTACCTTCTATTTTTATTTCTATTTCTAATGGATCTGTTTTTCTTGCTTCGCTTTCTAATATAGGTATTCTTTCGCCATTAGGTTTTTCAATAATTAATACATTTTCATTACCTATTGCTTCTTTACTAACAATTTTTCCTTGTTCAGTACCAGCAACATTAATATTAATAACTTCATTATTTTTAAATTTAGGTGGTGGTAATAACTTAATGTTATTTTGTTTTTCCATACCTATAAATACAGTTTTTGCGCCTTCTGAATATATTGTAGGTATTTCACCAGATATAATTTGATCTTTATATACAGCATCTTTTTCTGCCATTGCAACAACATCTCTTGGATGTACTGCGTATTTTTTATAAATATCTTTAATTGTACCTAATCCTTTAATAGATCCGTGTATTCCAAATATCATTACTGTTGCGTGTGCAAAATCTCTAGCAGATGGAACGTGACCTTCTAAAAAAGCACCAAGTGTTGTCATTGTAACAATTTCAGTACCTAATCTTGCTACTGTGCTTCCTGTTAATGCTTTAACTTTTGCACCAGCACCAAATGTAGCGCCACCAACTAATGCGGCTTTACCTCCAGTAACAACTGTTTTCATATCTGCAAAATGTTGAAACCATCCTTTTATGTCATTAATTTCACCAGCATCTATTGCTCTCATATAACTATCTCTCATTACTTCTGGTAAAGCAAAACCTCCAGCACCACAAACAACTGGCGCACCAATTCCTCCAGCACCTCCTGTAGCACCTGTTGCCGCAAAACATCCTGCGGCCATCCAAGGTAAATCATTGACTAATGTAACAAAACCTTGAATAACCTCTTTACTAAATGATTGTTCTTGGTACATAAAAATATTTCTGTACAATTCTTGTAAATCTTCTGGTTTTACATAACCTTGTTTTGTTAATTTTTCTGTATAATTTTGATGAAAATTATCTATTAATCCATTTACAGAAACATCATAACCATTACTAAATACGTTATATCTACCTTTACCACCAAAAGCGTTTACTATTTTTTTACCATAAGGTAATTTTTCTATTGCTTTTGCTGTTGCACTTTCAGAAGCAAAAAAAGCCATTTGTGGTGATTGATATTCATATAATTGACCCCAAGCACCAAAGTATTTATCTACACGTGCATCTAATTCTGGTAAATCTGCTAATTGATAATTACCGTTTTCATCTTTAACATATTTAGAATGCCAATGTTGACGATATAATTGTTTCATTGCATCTGTATTGCCTTTTAAAATTTCTTTAATTAATTCATCAGAACCAGCCCTATTAAATTTTTTACTTTCTGGCATTTCAAGTATGTAAGCTAAAGCTAATGCTTTTTGTTGATCTGGTGATAAAATAGTTATGTCTTTGTGTTCATATGCTCTTTCTATCCAAGAAGGTATTTGATATTGTGGATTTTGTCTTTTTTGAATATTTGTAAATCTATTTAATGCTGTAACCATAGAAGGTTTTGTAATTTGAAAAAAACCTGCGGCTGTACTATTAGGATTAATTATGTTTCTATTATCACTTTCTACTGCTGATAAAAAACTAAAAAATTCATTTAAGTTTTGTATTTCAAGATCAGTAGCACCAAAATATTGTTTAGTATATTCTAATAATTGTAATGTATTTGGGCCAGTTGTATATTGAGTGTTTAAAATTTTTGGATATTTTTTAGCTTCTTCTTCTATAAATTTTAGTTTTGCTTCTTTATCTAATCTAATAGTTTCTGCATTAACAAAATCTTTATCAAATGTGTATCTAAAATTTTCTTTATCATAACCAACTTTACCTGTTATAACATCTCTTGCTATTTCACTTTCTATTAAATTTTTGTCATTAACATCATTAACAGCACTTTCTGCTACTGTTAAATCTCTATTTGTTAGAAAAGCTGATTTATCGTATGTAACATTAGGATAGTATTGATCCATCCAACTAGATATAAAACCTACCCTACCTTCACCGTCTTCTTTAAATAATTTAAACGCTTCATCAATTCTAGATGTTATAGTTTTTTGGTCTTCTTCTTTTAATAAATCAAATGTAGTTTTATTAGGTATTTTATATTTTTGTACTTTATCTTGTATTACTTCATTTCTAGATTGTTCTTCTGATTTTTTATCTAATAAAGTTTTTGTGTTTAAAGGTGGATTATTTATGTCACTTGGATTAGGTGCTAATTCTTCACCACCTATTGCTAAACTACTTTTAGGTATAATACCGTATGAATTATTTATTTCTTGATCTGAAAATCCAGCCGTTTTTAATATGGGTCTTTGTGTTTCAATAAAATTTAAAATAGTTTCATCATCAAAACCAGCTTGTTTTAATTGTAATGCAGTTAGTTTCATTAATCCACTTCTGGTGTTATAAATATATCGCTTATATCTATTGTTTCTATTGTATTACCTGTGTAAGCGCTTGGTAAATTACTATCAAATTTTATTTCTTTTTTAAGTCTATTTACATAAGATGAAACATCCTCACCATCTTTTCTTGACGGAATAACTAGATTATTCATTGAAGGTGATTTACTTACAAAATATTCAGACGGCATTATATAATAATTATCAAATGCTTTTTTACCAGTAATATCAGTAACATTTTTAAGACCATTAATTTTACTTTGTAATTCTTGAAATTTAGCTTCTTGTATCGGTGCTTTATAAGTATCAATAAGATCTTTAACTATATAATTTGGTGATCTTTGATTTGCTAACATATTTTCATATGCAAAACCTTTTCTTTCACCTTCCGCAACTAATTGAAATAAATTATTTACAGCATTGTATGCTTCAATAGATAATTTATCATTACTTAATGCAGTAGTTAAATAAGCTAATCTTTCAGAAGAAGATAAACCTTGTAATTGTTGAATTATCTGTCCTTTATCACCTGCACCTACTTCTTTTAAAACAACTTGTACTGCTCTATCTAATAAAGATTTTTTGTATGTATTTCTTCCTTTTGTTAATTCAATAGATTTACTATACAAAGTACCAGCGTCTTCTGGTTTTAATAAACCTTGTGCCATTAAATCTAATATTATGTGTCTTTCTGGTTCTGTATCCATTGCACCAGAATAAACTAATGATGTAACGATTGCTTTTGCTTGTTGTCCTTCTACAGAATTCCAAGTATTTGTACCAGACGCTTGATTTTTTATTGCTGTATTGTATGCAGTTTTTAAAGATAATTTTTCATCTGGTTGTAAACTTTTATCATTTTCTAATCTAGAAAGAAATGTTTTAGAGTTTTTAACTACATCTTCGTTACCAGCTTCAATACCAATAATTTCATTAGTAAAATTAGTTTTTGAATTTTGACCGTTGATTTCTTTTTGTTTAGTAAATGTTGCTTGTTGATTATCAAACAATGTTTTTGTTTCTTTAATTAATTCTTTTCTTTTTGCATCATCTGGTGTTAATTCAGAACCATCAATATCTGTCATTTTAAAATTTTTATCTTTTAATCTTGTTAAAACAGTATTGTAATCTATCTCAACACTTCCTGTTGGTGATTGAATTTTTGCACCTTCTAATACTTGAAACATCATATATTTATTATCAGTAAAAGTTTTAGTGTCTTTTAATAATTGTTGGTATGTTTCATCACCAAATAATCCTGTAGTTACATTTGTTTTTAATGATGTTTGATTATAAAAATCATAATTTGATTTTATTTCTTTTAATGAAGAAGCATTATCAATTTGCATTTTGTATTTATCATATCCTTCATCTAATGCTATTTTAGCATTTGTTAATTTTTGACCTGTAATTTTTTGATTAATTTTTGATCTAGTTTCAAAATAAGATTGATAAAACAAAGGTTGGTATTCTTTCCAAGTTTGTTCATCTAAACTTGTTTTATATTGAGTTTCTTGTTTTTTAAAATTTTTTTCGTATTCTATTAACCAATTATTAGGTGTTAAATAATCTGATCTATTATTTAAGTTATCTAAATAATCTAAATTAGATCCTTTAAATGTACTATCTGCTAATGATTTATTAGTTTCTATTTCTAATCTACGCATTTTAGCATTAAATGCATTTTGTTTTTCGCCTAATTGCGAAACTAATGTCATAGCAGTTTTGCCTATATCAACAAGACCTTGACTTCCGCTTGTTCCTGTTGTTAAGGATCTTCCGCTAGAAACATTTACATCTATATTTTCATATCTCGGTATCTTCATATGTAATCCTATATCTTGCTGGGCTGTAACTTGCGCTAACAACACTTCCGTCTTTATCTTTACTTATTGTCCACGTTTTATAGTCTTCACCTGCTTTTGGTATTTTTTTTGTATATCCTTCAAAAATCATATTTTCACCATCCCAAACTTTTACTTTGTACATTATCTTACAATACCTTTTTTAGCGGCATCTGTTCCAAATTTATAATCATAAGCCATAGCCCCTGCTTGTAATAATGTACTACCTGTTTTATAAGTTTCACTTGCAATTAGGCCTGTAGCTTCTGCATTCAAAGCTGAATTTTTTAAAAAATATCCTTTTTCTAAAAACATTAGATCATTTTCAAAATTTTCCATATCTACTTTTGTAGTTAATAAAGGTGATCCTGTATATTGAACACCACTTGCGCCAATTCTTGCTCTTTTACTACTTAATAATTTTCTAGTTTTTTCAAATAATTTTTGTTTTTCATATTGAATATTCAATTCATTTTCATATGCTTTCCAAGCGGCGTTAGCTTTTATGTTAGCAATGTTTTGCTTATGACCCATAATAGTCATAGCTGTACTTGATGCTAATAATACTGGTACTATCCACGGTGCCATTTTTTATACTCCTTAATCAGTTGTTACTAATGTTCCTGTTATACCTAATACCGTCATTGGTAATGGTTGTTCTTGTTTAATTTCAATTTGTCCATCTCTATCCCATCCTAAATTAGTTACTCTTTTATCACCAGTAAATTCTGGAATACTTTGACCCATTGGAGTAGATGATGTTCTAAAAGGTAATTGATCGCCATTGATTATAATACCTACTGTTTTATGTAATCTTACCATAACTTCATTATACCTTTTTTTACGGCCTTGTGCAGTACCAGCTTGTGATCCTGCTTCAACTCGCATTGTTTTAATTCTAGACGTATATCCTAATCCTATTTCAATACTTTTATAACTTGTATTTGATGGTAAATTAACAGATATTGCACCGTTAGTTACCGTTTGATTTGGATATACTGCATCACCTATAAGGATTTGTACTTCTTCACCTTCTAGATGATCTAATCCAGTAATACTTGTACTATCACCATTAACTACACCAGAAAGACCGCTATCTAATTTAATTAATGGATCTAAATATTCAACATATTGTACTATATTTCCATTAATTCTTCTACGTACAATAATCCAAACTTGATTTTCAGTATCTTCTGATATTGTTGATACGCTTTTTACTTGCGCTTGTGCTTTAAAACTATGATTTGCGCCAACACCATCACCTATTTGTAATACAGTTCTATCTATTGCTTGTTCGTATGTTGACGCTAATTCAATATTATTTGCGTCTTTTCTATAAATAAAATATGTGTCACCATCTACTAATCCAGATAGTTTTGTACCTCCTCCAGCACTATAAACTACGCTATCGCCTGTATTTAATCCGTGTGAAGATATTGTAATGTATCCATTGTAATTTGGATCTACACTATAATCAGTTACATCTGACGCACCATTAAAAGTAAGTTTATAAGAACCACCCATAATATGTCTATGCCAAGCAATAATATCTTCTTGTCTTTGATAAGTCATACCTAACAAAGTACCATCATCTCTTACTGCCCAATAAATACTATCTGGTTCTTGTGCATAATCTACGTCTGTTATCCCATTACCTGTAATATGTTCTGAAAGTAATGTCATATCTTGTGCTAAATATGCATCATCTTCAAATCGGTATGAAAATTCTCTAATTTTTTTTCTTTGTCTTTGTAAAAATAATACTGCGTTACCAATTTGTATTGGCTGTGTGTTGTATCCACCATATGTTGTTTGTTGTGTAATTTGTACGTTGTCGGGTTGTAA
>Ga0129342_1001259_pt1 | contig 11277 bp, 14 predicted proteins | sample CPBDNA_5_FD_94426 | JGI IMG/M metagenome (GOLD analysis project Ga0129342, IMG submission 94426) | Freshwater to marine salinity gradient microbial communities from Chesapeake Bay, USA - CPBay_Sum_15_0.2_DNA | ecosystem: Environmental > Aquatic > Marine > Coastal | place: USA: Chesapeake Bay...
ATTTCGTAAATATACGATACACTATATCTTCCGTGATGAGGTTTTCTAGATCCATATAATTGCCAATTCACACTACCTTTCATGACTCCTTCGTCAAATACTCCACCCCAAGTATTAATAATAGGCACATCCCATATTTCGGGTATAGACGATATTAATTGTTCGCGTAAATATTTCATTGCTGTTCGATCCATTTTGACATTAATAAGCAAATGGATTCCGTCTTTGGTTATATTTTTTTCTTTTACTCGATTCACATCGGGTTTTTGCATGACATAACACATTATATTATGTTCAGCGTTGAATACATACATTTGATTCAGTTTCGAGCAAATCACATCGATCAAATCATCAATATGCGCTTTATTGTGTTGTCTATCTTCTACCTCGTAATCATAGTGCAAATCCATATCAATTGCCAGTGGGCCTTCTACTAACTGTTTTTCCGTAAGGTATTCATATTGGCCGTTCAATGTAGCTGTCTTGATTTTATTCATAAATTCGCCATACTCGCTGTCAGGAATTACATACGTTCCTCCATGTATCTTAGCATCTTTGCTCCCAATACGAGTATTTGTATGCGTTTCTGCTTTGTCTGACGATGACTGTTTGTCTAGTTTATATTGTGATAAGAGCGTTTGTACGGTGTGGGTTCTTCTTGACTTCATTTTTGCAGTGGTAGAAGATGTGCTCATCTTCAGAGTATAATATACTAATATTTTATTGCCTAGTTTCTAAATCAATTTTCAATAAAATATCCACACCAGTATTTTTGTGGTTTACTATTTACCTTACAGTAAGCGTAATGATATTTGTTAATTGTGTAATTTTTCAATACTTCAGTAATAAAAATATGATTTCTTGCATCAATTTTACAATAATTTTTTTACAATAAACATAAATACAAAATTGAACTGAAATAACATAGAAGAATTATCATTATAGATATATATAATAACAATATACGATGAAATTTTGCGAGAAATGCGATAACATGTACTATATTCGTATAGCGGAATCAGATGAATCCAAACTGAATTATTATTGTAAACATTGTGGACACGAAGATGTCGATATTAATCAAGATGGAATTTGTTTGATGAATACGTCATTCACAAAAGGAGAACAAAATTTTCATCATATCATAAATAAATATACTAAGCTTGACCCAACATTACCTCGTGTACATAATATTCCGTGTCCAAATAAAGAATGCAAAACAAACCAAAAAGACCACAAGACCCCCGCAGAAATTATTTATATGCGTTATGACGATGCGAATATGAAATATAGCTATATATGCACGGAATGTGATACAAAATGGACCAATAATTAAATGACTATACTATAAAATTGAATAAATGTATTTAGAAATATTTTTTTAATATATTCACATAGTAGTATATAATGGACCCCATTGATTACGATAACGAAGAAATTATTGAAGACGAGTTTTCCGATGAGGAAATTGTCGATAAAATACAGCCAGGTAAAACCAAGAAAAAGGGGGCAATCACTATTCGTTCAGTGGAGGATGACGATGATGCATCCGATATCCAAAGCGATGAGGAGTCTGTAAATCAGAACGAAGCCGCATTGAACGAAAGTGATGATGACTTTGAAGATGACGAAGAAATCGATGATGAAGAAATGGAAAACAAAATATTCGCAAAACAAAACGATGATACTGTCGAAGAAGACGACATGGAATTAAATCCTTTTCGTGAAGACGATTTTAGCGATGATGAAGAAGAGAAAGACGAAGATTATTTACAAAAAATCGACGACGACTACAAGGAAAATTTGATATCAAGTTATCATCCAGAATTGCATAATATCAACTATGATGAAGTGGAAGCATTGTCCAAAGTTGTTCGAGATGATGAAGGTAATATCATTGATCCATTGCACAAAACACAGCCATTCATTACCAAATACGAAAAAGCTCGTATTCTGGGTGAAAGAGCAAAACAACTGAATGCCGGTAGCAAACCATTTGTTAAGATTGATGATAATATTATTGATGGATATTTAATTGCATTGAAAGAATTTGAAGAGAAAAAGTTGCCTTTCATTGTCAAACGTCCTATGCCGAATGGCGGATGCGAATATTGGAAGTTACAAGATTTAGAAATTTTGGTATAAGCATTGAACATGGTCGTATAAAAAATACATAATGTATTTTTTATGCAAATAGATTATTTTCCTATAATAACATAATATAATTTTATGCCATCTTGCTCATTTTGCCATGAACCTGGTCATCGTATACAAAATTGCAATAGTTCATTAATAGATATGTTTGAAAATTGCATTCGATATAGTGCAGCGTACGATTATTATTTAGGTCTTGAAAGTACTTATTTACAAATGTATCTTGTTTCGCTTAATACAAATTTATTACGCGCAATTGGATATACGCACAACATTATATTGAAAAAGCCATCATTAGTACAACAAGATAATACACGTATTCCTTACAACATATTTATCAAGCAATTTCTTATTCATTATTTAAATGTACCATGTAGCCGACATATAGAATTAATCAATTCACTTTCTCATGGTAAAATCGCAATTTATTCCCAACATATTCATGAATTTTTCTTGCGAAATCATATTCGTACAAACTGGACACCATCTACTATCGCGACAATGTTGTTGTCTACACGTATTTTTTCTATTGAATTGAAAATCATTAAAGAAAGCGACATATCTTATCAATTAGATGAATGTGTCATTTGTATTGAAAAAATATCCCGAGATAAATATTGTAAATTACTATGCAACCATTCTTTCTGTTCTTCGTGTATTTTTCAATATATAGAAACTTTGTACATGTCAAATAGAGAAGACGCTGCTTGTCCTTTATGTAGAAACACAATTACCGATATTATGATTACACAGGCTAATTATAGAAGCTGTTTGCATTCTATTACCAAAATAAAAAATATATACAAAATGAATACTCATCTTTATGATGATGATGACTCGTTTGAATTAAGAATATCATATTTTCCTATTTTTATTACTGAACATCCTCAATTTATTCAAATGAAATATGCGTTTTGTGTTGTTGTGCGTATGTTTGTTATCTTTACATATTTCGAATGTATGTTTCGAATTATTCTCTACTTCTTTAAGAACGCCAGTTCTTCCCACAATCCAAACATGTTACAAATATAGTGGCTGGCTCATCCGCACTACGCGTCTGTAATTCATAATAAGTACATTTCTTTGACTTGCATTTTCTACATGTAAACATGTCTGTTGACGCTTGAATATTCGTGTTGAATTTGCTTGCCTCACGTTTCACTTTTTTATCAATTAATTCGCTCCAACGTTCTGGGTCCATTTCATAATGGGTTAATACTTCTAGCATTTTACCACTAAGTTCCTTATTTTTGATTTGATCCAAGAAAGTTTTGTTTTTCAGGTTGATGTAAATACTACGAAAGCGATTCATATAGATTTCGACAAACTGCGGGTTGTCCCATTTTTTTATCAATTTGCGTCGGTCGGATTCGTCAATCGCATAATTGAAAATACTCGTTTCTACGTTGCTTGTTATCTTTTCATTTTCCAAAATTATATTTAACTTCTGCTTCAAGTTTTTGCGGAAATTGGAAGGATTGGTAACCGTTTTCATAATTAGAATCAGTGTGAATAATATAACTATAAATGAAATATTTATATCATTCAATTTTTATCTTATTGACTTTGCATATTTAATATTATACGTACTCCTCTTTTTCCAGTTCTTTGGTAGATTCCAAGAGTTCATCAATCTCGTTACTCAATTCCGTAAATACATTGTCGAGTACTGCAATCTTTTCTGTTTTTTTTGTAGTCTTCTTTGCAGTCTTCTTTTTCGGTTTAATAATTTCTTCTTCTGACTCATCAGTTTCTTCATAATCATCATCCGATAATTCATCATCATCGACAATGAATCCGTCTTTTGCGTATCCGGATTTTGTCTTGGGAACATCATCATATTCATCGGATTCTTCTTCACTATCTTCTTCACCCAAACTCTCAAATCCACCGTATAATTTATCATAAATACATGTCCATTCGGCGCTGGTAAGTGATGCGGGTTTATCATTGTGCATATTCATAATCAAACAACTACCGAAAAACAAAGTCTCATCAATCGGCGGTGGAAATTCATACTTGTTTTCTTGGTTTGCACGACCATCCGTTTTTCCATAAATGTTAATTGTATATGATTTTTTATTAATATCATCAACTTTCCAAGTGGTTGCTAATTTGAACCCTTGATCACTTTTAAATCCTGCTTTTTTGTACAATTCATCTTCATTCCAATTTTTCAATACACTCTCTTTTATGGTACCATTCTTTTCTACTATCAACAATCGTATGGAAGACATTATTATGACTATCTCAAGATGTATTTATATTATTTCATAAATGTATTTGTTGTAGGCGTTTGAACTACATTATTTTTTTGTATATAATATTTAGTATTTGTAAAATCGATGACCGGATTCATATTCAAGATATTGTTTTTTCTATTGTTTATTTTTGTTTCACACATATTGATTCAATATATACAAACCAATTTTCGTACTCCCAAACCGAAATTATCACGTTCATTAAATAATGAAAAATATACCAAAATGATGGAACAGATTCAAAGTTCGTCTGACGATAAATTATTTGATAAAGAACATATTGAAAAATTGAATGATGATTTGCAGCGATTTATGGATGAACAAATTAGTCAAACTATTTCATAAAAGTATATAAATAGTTTTTGGAATATTGATTATGTTAGTACTTAACGCTGGACAAACATCTCATTTGCTCAAACGAATCCCACAATTTGAACTTTCCTATGAAACCATTTCACATAAGAAAGTTTCATCTGTATATGATGTATGTATAGCAGTACCTACTGGTAAAAAAGTGTTGATATGGTTTACGTTTCATCAAAAAACATATGCTTGTTATATTATGGAGTTAAATCGCGACAAAAAAATTGTAAAAGTCACTCATAGTGATATCAAATCAAATATTCAGTTATCCATAGGTACTATAATGTACGCAACTTGTGTAACTGATGAAAATTCAGGTAAAGAGAAGTTTATTGTGGATGATATTCTTCATTATCGAGGTGTTAATATGAAAAAGATGACGACAATTGACAAATTAAGTGCATGGAACGAATGCTTTTCTCATTTTGAAAAGAATACGCCGATTTATTCACCTTATGTATGGAGTGTTTCATTGCATGATGTCGAAGAATATCCAAATACTTTGGACGATAAAGTAACCTCATATATACATTATCCTATTCATCACATTCAATATAGGTCGTCGAATGAAGTCATGCCTTACATCAATGTCTATATATCAAAGAAATTAAATATGGTCAATTTACCAAATATGCCGAAACAAGCCCCCATATCCACTCCTGATTTTGAAATTAAACCATACAAAATGATATTGAACAAGCCTCAATATAAAATGACGACTGTGTTTGAGATACGCGCGGATTTGCAATATGACATCTACCATTTGTTTGCTTATGGCCGAGATAATTCTACCGTGTATTATAATTTATCTTATGTTCCAAATTATAAAACGAGCGTCATGTTAAACTCCATTTTCCGAAACATCCGAGAAAACAGAAACCTAGATTATATTGAAGAAAGTGACGACGAAGATGATTTCGAAAATATTCAACATGATAAGTATGTGGATCTAAAAAAGAAAATACGTATGGAATGTGTTTACAACCGTAAATTTCGCAAATGGACACCTATAAAAATTGCGCATAAATATGCCAAAGTTGTACATATCAACAAATTGTAGCACCAGAATAGAAAAACCATGCTAAACTTAGACACAATAAGATTCCAAAATAGAAAACTTTGTAATGGTCATCTTCCCGTAATACATGTTTGACAAATAATTCAGAAAATCCTAATCCAGAAATATACAAAAGTACATAACTTAATACATCTACTACGTCTCTTGGAAACATTTTATAATATATTGAGTGAAAAATATATTATATGTTACATATTTTTGTTGATCATTACTTCTTTGATGACACTACGAATAATTTTATCGCGAAATTGTTTTGATTCATGTTCTCCAAAACCACCCAGAATCGCATCCGACAGTTTCATGAATTCTTGATTATCTGGAGTGTCCATTTCTGTATAATTAGGGTGTTCTTGTGTCCATAAACGCATTGTTTTGCAATTTTTATTTGCCACCCTGTTTACAAGAAAATTCATTGTTTCTTTTGAGTTGTTTTCTTTTAACCATTCATCATTTTCACGTATATACAATGTTTCACGTTTGGCATCTGTACAATGAAGAGGTCGTTTATATATGTCTAATTCTTGCAATTTATTCACCAAAATACGTGAAATGCCGCCTACATAACCTAATCTGCCTGTTTCGGTTAAATCTTCCATATCTAACTTCATAGTTTCCAAAAATTCAGACATATTAATCGCATCCTTGCATTGTTCATTCAAAAATACTTGTAAATTGAATTTTTGATTATTATTAATAGTATTGTTCGTAGTGGTTGGTTTTTGAGCTAATTCCATGATCTGTTTGTTTTGTTCTACAATCAATTCTTTGAATTCTTGGTTTTGCTTAATTAACTCCATCATGGTATCAACATTCTCACGAGAAGGAACGGTCAGTACATTATTATCGAGTGGATTTTCATCAACGATAATTCCATCGACAAAATTACACACTTTTTTGTGACGATAATATCCACTGTCGTACTTATACATCTTACCGCAAATGCAGTGAAATCCAACATTTTGCAATTTGGGGATTTTTGGGGATTTTTTACTATCATTTACTATCTTTTTATGTTTTGCAGTGGACAAATGTTTTGTATAATCTTTTTTGTTACCAGTTTGGTAGTCACAATTTTCACAAAAATACTTGGGGATTTTTTGGGGATTTTTTACTACCATTTTACTATCTTATAATGATAGTAAAAAATCCCCTAAATCGATTTTCTACAAAATAATAAAAAAAAATTATGCAGCCAAATTGAAAATCCAAAAATCGAATTCGCTGCATTATGCTGTGAACCGAAAATTTGCATTTTTGAATTCAAACTTTGTTTTGGAAAAATGAAAATTGGACATTTTTAAAAATGTCCAAAAGTAAAAAATCCTCAACAAAGTTTGAATCAGAAAATGCACACTTTTTCGACATGACACTGATAACACCATAAATACTGATTTTTAATAATTATTAAATTATATAAACTGCATATATGTATATAATTTAATTGAACGGACTAAAAATATTCATTCCTTTTACACTCTTTTCACGTTTCCATACTTGGTAAAATTGGTCTCGACAATGGGGAAATAAACCGTTGTGTGTGGTCAATGGTTCGTGATACGCTACTATAAATTTATTTTTCTTTAACGTTTTGTCAACGTAATTTTTATGTTCTGGGTTGTAATAATCATTTTCCATAATAATCATGTTCACATTGTTCAATATTTCTGGCATATCCATTAAAATATAATAAAATGCTCCTTCACAATCCACAATTAACGTATCGAAATTTACTCGATATTTTTGATTAATATCCTTCAATGTAACAGTTTCCACTCGTTTGAATCCATCCACATCTACGTCACTTTCGACTGTATTCCAACCTTTTTGAATAAGGCGTCTTTTGGACAATGCTGCACTAACAATATGAAATTTGAATCCATTTGCCTTCATATTTTCTTCCAACATTTTGGCTGACTCAGGGTCGCATTCGAGTGTTACAAATTTGTGATTGTTCTTCTGTTTCAATATATAGGCAATCACCATCGAATTTCGTCCAACATTGCTGCCTAGTTCTAATACACGTTCATGTCCGGTTAAAAAACGGACGGCAATGCGTTGCTCCGGTAATTCATCTTGCATACTTCCATATTTCAATGTAACATTTTTGTGAATAATTTCCAGTTTTTTGTCACTGTCACCATATATATATTGTATGTGGTCGGGTATATCTTCGTTTTCATATATTTTGTTGTGAATTGTATCAATATATACTATTTTGGTATGATCGTGTGTTGTTACTTTTCCATTATCATCCACAACAATTATTTCTTTGAGTTTACCATATGCCGGATCACTGAATAATAAAAATCGTGAACGTTCTGTGTTAGGAATACAGATGATATTATCTGTCATAAGGTCTTGATAACATTTGGCTGTTACATCAACATGTTCGTTGTTCAGTCCATACAAAACTTTCATGTGAATATAAAAAATACAAATAATTTGTATTTATGTTTTTTTCTTGTTATTTTGTTTCTGGTTGTTTTATTTACATTGGAAAGTCCACACATCCACAATCATCATAGTTCTCCTGTATTTTCAAATCATATTCATAATCACTTTTGATATACATATCATGCATCGATTTACATTTTATCATGTGCGTAGTATGAATGGACATCAAATAATATTGATTTACCAATGAAGATGGGTTGCCATTTGTATCATCAAACAACGCAGGAATAATGGATTCGGTATATACCTTGTCTTCCAATTCGGATTCATGTGGGAAATAAGTTTCAGTAAATCCGATGATTGTTTTTGGGCCAGTGAAATAACGAAGCAACTCTTTGTTAGGAAAATAACCGCTCAAAATCAATCCATCTGCAGAACATATATCGTTGCGAAGTTCCGGATTCATATTGTAAAGGAAGTTAGTAGATATATAATATTTTAAAGTTTGATGTGTATATTTGTTTTTGAATATGAATACATGTGGATTAATATATGGGAATTTATTTTCCCAATTATGTTGTTGTTCACCTTTCAATAATGCATATACATATTCATCGTCGATCGGGTAGTCATCCATTAAATCGTATCCAAAATAATAGCATTTTTTTGTAAGTTCAGTTATAAAATTATGTTTGTAATCGGTCTCTCTATATGGTAATTTGTCGTTTTCTCCTCGTGGTTGCAAATCTACATAAATAAATTCGTTTACATTCTTAAATTCTGCATGAAGAGTGGGTTCAATGTGAAACCATGGACCCATATACAATAATTTTTTCAGACCCAATTTGGCAAATTCTTTGGAATGTGCCGGGTGGGTCATATTTGGCCATTTGTAAGAATTATTGTCTGGATTCATGGTGTTATTTTTTCAACTACATACATAAAAAATGCAATACATTTTTTCAATTTTACAGTGAATTATAACTATACACAGAATTTTACGCGTTTTGCCTTGATTGCTTTCTGACCACTTGTCCTGTGGAAAGTTTGAAAATCATCGAAACTTCGTTTAACCATATTTCCTTCATGATTTACGTAAATAATACTCTTTATATTGAATTCTTTCATTTTCAGAAAACAATCTATACACGGTGTTGAGCACATCATTTCGCCTGTGCTAGATACACGAACAATGTACATATTTATCTTCTTGGTTATATTTTGCTTCAAACATTTACGCAAAACATCTATTTCTGCATGACATGAACAGGACTGTCCGATCATGCCATCCTTGGAATATGTTCGATAATGATTACATCCTCGAGCGACTATTTTACCTGAAGCAACTGCTATACATCCTAATTGAAAACTAATCGGCGATTTACCTGCCTCTTCCATAGCGAGGGACATATATCGTTCATCACTATTGGAATAAGATTCATTCATATTGTATTGGTTTCTCTACAGACATGTATATGTTTTTGAATAATCATTCAATTTTCTTCATGGAGTATGTCTTCAATGGTTTTGTATCCATCAATGTCTAATTCTCGGTTGATTTTGTCTTCCAATGCTTCCAATTTATCTATTAATTTTTGTAAATGAGGGATGATTACTTGTTGGTATACAGGTGAATTTACAAGAGGATTATTATTTATATTGCTTATTATTGCTCGCAAATTCCACAATTCAAATTGTATTACACAGTCTTTTTCGTCTTCTAAATTAGGAATATATTCCCATGATTTCGCAGGAAGTTTAGTCATAGTTTTCGTTGAATTACTGTGTTATATTATCGGTTACGTTTAGTATTCAATTTTGCATGGATAAGTATATAAATATTTGTTTCAAATACATGTAATGAATACAAACTTACTTTTACTAATTTTATTTATATTTTCAGATTGTACTGGTATTTGGAATTTATGGGGTGAAAATGTTTATAGACGTATACTACACCACTTACAATCTAACTATGATTATAATAAAAAACCTCTTGTTCATGTATTCAAAAATGGTTTGACTCTTAGTGATGTTAAATATTTGAATAATATCATATATACAAAGGTTGGTGGAATCACGTCGAAATCACCTCTATTATCTAGACTATTTGGAGGACATTATTCACAAAAAAATACGTTGTATTATAATGATTTCAATAGTAGTACTCAAAATCGTTTAGATTATATTGGTAACAAAAACTTACATCTTTATGAAAAAATATCCAAATTTCCTTTATCGTTAGGAAATAGTTCTTTTCGTGGATCTATTTTAATGTATGCTGGTAAAAATTCGGGATTCAGTTATCATTATGACACAGAAGAAAAAAATTGTTTTCGTACGGTCTATCTTATAAATAAAACAGGTAATATTCCACCGTTTTCATATTATAATGAACAAAATGAATTAGTGCGTATACATATGAACATTGGTGATGGTATATTTTTTCGTGGCACAACAACCTATCACGGAATAGAAAAATTAAATAATGACAATTCTTTGCGATATGTTAGTGGTTGGCAATATTGTGGAGATGATATTATTAAAGAAAAAAGCATTTGTAGTGAATTAAGGGGGGCATCTGTATCAGAAATATTCTATACATTTTTTCCATTAATAGTATTTACTAATATTGCAATACAAACATTAAATAATATATGTTATATTCAATATGGTAAACACTTATACATAGACACATTCATTATATCTTTAGTCAATACTTATGTGTATCCTTTTTTCATTACATATATAGGTTCTGGTAGAACAAGTACTATTTCACAGTTAATAACGTTCTATTTTGTATGTCTTTTGGTAAATATAAGTAACTATCGTGATGGAATGTTACTGTTCAATTATATATTATTAACCGAAATGTTGTTTACATAAATATCTACATCCAATATATAATATGTCTGGAACCGGAGGAGGATTTTTTGAATTCACTCAAGGAAATGTGTTACCCAATATTACCACCACTGCAACTTCAGGTGGACAAGAACTAATTGCATTGAAACAAACTGGAGGAAA
>Ga0129342_1001263_pt1 | contig 11270 bp, 9 predicted proteins | sample CPBDNA_5_FD_94426 | JGI IMG/M metagenome (GOLD analysis project Ga0129342, IMG submission 94426) | Freshwater to marine salinity gradient microbial communities from Chesapeake Bay, USA - CPBay_Sum_15_0.2_DNA | ecosystem: Environmental > Aquatic > Marine > Coastal | place: USA: Chesapeake Bay...
AAGCCCTTTCGGGTGACGATGCACTCGCCGATCCCGCTGGGCGCGAGGAGGATGCGCAGTCGGCGGACGTACTCGGTCACCGAGCCCTCGGTGCGCCACGCCGAACCCCAGACGGCGCGCAGCAGGGCCTCGCGACTGAAGACGACCCCGGGATGCGCGGCGAGATGGTGCAGCAGCGTGAACTCGCGAGCCGACAAGCGCACGGGCGACTCATCGACGTAGACCATGCGCCGCTTTGCGTCGATGCGCAGCCGGCCGATCTCGACGTCGGCGAGGTCAGCCGCGGGGACCGGTGTCGTGGCGAGCGAGCGCGGATCGAGCATGACGATGTCGTATTCCAAGGACTCGATCGGCAGGCGACCGGTCGCGTCGGAGTGGTCACGCATCTCGACGGAGTAGCCCGCTCCGCCGAGCACATCGACGAGGCCGCTGAGCCGGCCATCCGGGCCGCTGCCGAGCACCAGCACACGCGCCTGAATGCCCGATGATCCCTCGATCGACATGGATCCCCCCGAATCCCGATGGGCACCAGGCCCGCTGCACCTCCCCCGTGGCGGTGCGACGACATCGTGACACACACACCCGACACCGCGCGCGCGGAAGCAGGCTCGCGACGATCCCGGCCATGAGCGGGACACGCCGCCGGTCGAGGACGGCGGGCCTACAGGCCGAGTTCGACCCGTGCCTGGTCGAAGGCCGCACCGGGGTCGAGGACATCGAGCAGGATGCTGCGCATGCCGACGGCCGTGCCTCCCTCGACGTATGCGGGGTTGTCATCGATGAAGACGATCTCGTCCGGCGGGAGGCCGAGCCCGATGGCCGCGACGAGGTAGGGCTGCGGATCGGGCTTGCGGATACCCAACTCAGAGGAATCGATGAGCACGGGGAAGTCCGCGAACCACGGTCGCGACTCGACCCATTCGCGACCCTGGAAGTCCATGAGTTCGTTGGTGAGGATCCCGAGCGCCCTGCCCGCAGCCTTGCACTCGGCAATGAGCGCCATCGCCTCCGGTCGCTCCGGCTCGACGCCCGGCTGCTGGAACATCGCGCGCATGAGATGCGGGTGCCCGTCCAGTGGCGCACCGTTCGCGACGGCCGTGTCTGCGAAGGTCAGCCAGTAGTCGCGCTCAGTGATCTCGCCTCGGCGGTAGCGCTCCCACGTCTGGTCGGGCGCGGTCCACTCGAGCGGGCCGCGGCCCACGACGGTCCCGGGCGGCAGGCCGCGAAGGCGTTCGTAGTCATCGGCGATCTCCCACGCCGACTTGAAGAGCACGACCCCCACGTCGAGCAGCAGCGCCTGTGCGTGAGCCGTGATCTGGTCTGTTGACATGGCCCCATCCTGCCGATCCGTCACCGGTACGCCGACGCAGGCAGTCCGCGCAGCGGAACACTCACCGCTGCAACTCCGCGAGGGCGGCGATGACGTCGAGCGACTCGGGGTTGGCCAGGGCGTCGCGATTGCGCACCGGGCGGCCGTTGACCGTGTCGGCGACCGCGATCTCGGCCAACTTGCCGGTGAGCGTGCGCGGCAACTCGGCCACCTGCGCGATGACGGCCGGCACGTGACGGGGTGAACCCCGCTCGCGTAGTGACGATCGAATGCGTGAGCGCACGTCATCGTCGAGCGTCGTGCCGGGTGCGAGCACGACGAGCAGGACCATTCGCGTGTCACCGTCCCAGGCCTGGGCAAAGGCGAGGGAGTCGATGACCTCGGGCACGTGCTCGAGGGCGGCGTAGATTTCCCCGGTGCCGATGCGCACACCGGCGACGTTGAGCGTCGCGTCGGAGCGGCCGTGGATGACGAATCCACCGTGCTCGGTCCGCGACGTCAGATCTCCATGGGTCCAGACTCCGGGGAATCGAGCGAAGTAGGTGTCGTGCAGGCGCGTGCCGTCGTCGTCACCCCAGATGCCGAGCGGGACGGTCGGGAAGGTGTTGCGGCAGACCAACTCACCCGGGGTGTCGTCGATCGCGGGCACACCGTCGTCGTCGTACACCGTGACATCCATGCCGAGCGCGGGCCGGGGGATCTCACCCGCCCAGACCGGCAGCGTCGGCGATCCCGCGAGGAAGCAGCCCACGAGATCGGTGCCACCCGAGATCGGCTGGGGCATGACGTCGCCTCCGAGTTCCTCGACAAGCCAGCGCGCGGTCGGCTCCGTGAGTGGTGATCCGGTGACGAGCACCATGCGCAGGTCCTCGAGGTCCCGGCCCTTCGCGAGCGGCCGCCCTTCGGATCGCATGGCATCGAGCAGCCGCGCACCGAGGCCGAGGTGCGTGAGGTCGGCAACCTCGGCGAGATCGAAGAGTGCATCGGTGGCGGGATAGGTGGGGGCGCCGTCGTGGAGGACGAGCGTCGCGCCGGTGGCGAGGATCGAGACCGCCCAGTTCCACATCATCCAACCGGTGGTCGTGTAGAAGCACACGCGATCGCCGGGGCCGAAGTCACCGTGAAGCCCCGCCTCGACCAGGTGCTTCACGAGCACTCCGCCCGCGCGATGGACCAGGCACTTGGGCTTGCCGGTGGTGCCCGAGGAGAACAGGACGTACGCCGGATCGTCGAAGCCCAGCGGCTCGGTCTCGAGCGCGGCACCGCGATGGCGTCGCTCCATGTCGGCGAGCAACTCGACCTGGAGGATGCGGCGGCTGCCGGCCACACAGCGCGCGGCGATGCCCGCGAGATCGACGACGTCGGGGTCGATCGGGCTTGTCGGGTCATCGGATCCGGGGACCACCAGGAGTGAGCGCACGCTGGGCAGCGAGCGCACGAGCTCGACCAGATGGTCGCGCCGATCGTGCCGGCGCCCGGCCCAGGTGTAGGACGTCGTGCCGACGAGCACCACGGGGTCGAGTTGCCCGAAGCGGTCGACGATGGCCGGCACGCCGAACTCCGGTGCCGCGCTCGAGACGACACCGCCGACAGCAAGCGCGGCCAGGGTGACCACGAGCGCATCGATCCCCACGGGCAGCACGAGGGCCACGCGGTCGCCCGGGGTCACGCCGCGGGTGCGCAGGGCGGTGGCGACCGCCGCTACCCGCTCGAGGAGTTCATCCCGCGTCAGCGAGGCCACGACCGCGATGCCGTCACCCACCTCCGCGGTCTGCACCACGATGGGGGCGCCCTCGTCGTCTCGAGCGGGATCCGGTCGCAGATAGGAGTCGACGATGTTGAGTCGCGCACCGGGAAAGAAGGTCGCCTGAGGCAGCGAGGAGGGCGCAGCTGCCACCTCGCCCCGCGTCCCGACGACACCGAAGTGGTCCCACACGAGCGACCAGAAGGCATCGGGCTCGGCAATGGACCAGGCGAGGAGTTCGTCGTAGTCGGAGAGGTCTCGAGCCGCCCGTTCGCTGGCCGCGACGGCGAAGTCGGCCATGCGCGTGGGACGTCCGCTGGGCGTGAAGACCGGCGTGGCCATGAAGGCATCCTGTCACCGTCACCGAGCGCGTACGCTCGGGGGATCGAGGCCGGGAGGACCGACATGGACGACACCGATCGGCCTATGAGCGCGCAGGATGCGCTGTGGCTGACGATGGATCGGCCTAACAACCTCATGGTCATCGATGGCGTCATGCTCTTTGACGCGACACCGCAGTGGGATGAGCTCCTGCGCGCGACGAGCGAGCGCGTGATCGATCGCTTCCCGGTCTTCCGGTCGCGCGCCCGCCTTGGTGAACGCGGCTGGGTGTGGCAGCCGGATCCGGACTTCCATCTCGACAGGCATGTGCGACGCGTGCAGCTGCCGGATCCCGCGGGCATCGCTCAGCTGGAGGCCTACGTCGCCGAGCAACGGGCACACCCGCTCGATCGCGATCGCCCGCTGTGGGACATCACTCTCGTCGAGAGCGTGGTCCTCGAAGACGGCCGGACCGGTTCAGCGCTGGTCTGTCGTTTCCACCACGCCATCGCCGACGGCGTACGCCTCACCCAGGTGATGCTGAGCCTGTGCGACACCTCCGATCCAGGCGTCTCGGCAATGGTGGCGCGGACAGGACCGGAGGGCGGCCCCGTCGCGATCGCGGGCAGCATCGTGGGCGCGGCCCGCGAGGCCATCGCCGACACGGCGCGCGCGGTGGCCCGGGGGGCGAGCGCGCTGACCCGTGACACGCGTCAGGCCCTGGTCTCCAGTTGGGAGATCGGCGGTGAGATCGTGCGCAGCCCCGGACGACTCATCGATGTCTTCGAAGCGATGGGCCTGGAAAGTCGCCTGGCCAACACGACCGCATCGGTCGCCAAGCTCGCCTTGCGCGGGTCGACCGTGCACACCGTGTGGAGCGGCAAGCCGGGTGTGCGCAAGGCCGTGGCCTGGTCACCGCCGATGCCCCTCGACGAGGTCAAGGCCGTGGGACGTGCCCATGACGCGAGCATCAACGACGTCCTCCTCACGGCGGTCGCCGGCGGTATGCGGCGCTATCTGCACGCGCGGGGAGTCTCGGACGTCAACGAGATCGAGTGGATGGTGCCGGTCAACCTCGTCCCCATCGCCGAGAATCTGCCGGAGGACCTCGGCAACTTCTTTGCGCTCGTCATGGCCGTGCTACCCCTCGATCCCGCCGATCCCGTCGAGCGCCTCGCTCGCACTCGCGACCGCATGGATCGGATCAAGCGCTCAGAGGAGCCGATCATCACCTTCGGCGTGCAGCGCGGGATCTCCGCCGCGCCGCGGCCGGTGAGTACGGCCCTCACGGACTTCTTCGCCAACAAGGCGGTCGGCGTGCTCACCAATGTCCCCGGCCCGCGGGCGGCGTTGACCTTCGCCGGGGTGGGCGTGCACCAGGTGATCGGCTTCGCGCCGTCGTCGGGTGACCAGCCGATGACCTGCACGGTCTTCTCGTACGCCGGCACCGTGACCATCGGCTTCGCGACGGATGCCGCACTCGTGCCTGACGTGCGCGAACTCGTCGAGGCGACCGTCACGGAGCTGCGCTCCCTGGTAGACATGTCGCCGTGAACGGAGCGCTGTCATGAACGAGGAGACCTACACCCAGGTCATGCTGGTGGTAGCCCAGGCTTTCGAGGTCACCGCCGCCGTGATTCTCATGGTGGGGCTCATCGCGGCGGGAATCTTGTCCCTGCGCCTGTGGGTCCGCACGAAGAGCGGTGAGGCGGCGTACAAACTCATGCGCCAGGGCTTCGGCGGCGTCGTGTTGCTCAGCCTCGAGGTCTTGGTCGCCGGCGACCTCATCCGCACCGTCGCTGTCGCGCCAACCCTGGACAACGTCATCGTCCTCGGACTCATCGTGCTCATCCGCACGTTCCTGTCCTTCTCGCTCGAGATCGAGATCGACGGCGTCTTGCCCTGGCGCAAAGCCCTGGTGAGCGGAGCCACGGTGATCAGCCAGGCACAGCGCAATGCCAAGGCTGTCCCGGATGCGGCGCAGCGGGCCACCGACTCCCTCTAGGCGCACATGTCGACTCCCGCTCAGCCCCAGGACGCTAATCGCAACTTCGTCGCCGAGACGTTCGCCATCGTCGTCCTGCTATCGGCGACCAGCGGCATCGTCGACGCGGTTGCCTTCTCCCGATTCGGTGTCTTCGTCGCCAATCAGACGGGCAACCTCGTCATCGTCTCCCTCAGCCTGGCCAAGGAGCAGCCGGTCGAGACTCAGATCGCCTCCGTGCTGGCCCTGCTCACCTTCACCATCGGCGTCTTCATCGCCGTCCTCCTGCGCAAGGCCCTGCTCGGGCACACCAGCCAGGCACGCACCCGCGTGATCATGCTGAGCATGGAGGCCGCCCTCATCGCCCTCACGGGCCTCGGCGTGGCGATCTGGGGGACGCAGCGCTTCGCCTACGTCGCCGTTGTCATGCTGTCGCTCTCCCAGGCGCTCCAGGCAGCGGTCGTGACACGGATCATCGGCCTGGCGGTGCAGACCGTCGTCATCAACACCGCGCTCGTGCAGTCGGCAGAGGCCTGGTCCGTGGGACGCCGCCGGGCGTCCGCGATCGCCTTCGGCACGCCGATCGGCTACCTCGTCGGCGCCTTCACCGGAGCGCTGCTCCTGCGATTCCCACCACCGACGGCGCTCCTCAGCGCACTCATCACCGCAGCGGCAGCCCTGGTGATCGCACACGTGATCCGGGTCCGCGGCGGCCGGATCGAGTAGCGGCGCGCGGCTCTAGGCGACGTCGAGCCGCGCCGCACGGCGACGGGCATTGCGCTGTGAGGGCGATTGACGACCCAGCACCGCTCCCATCGCGCCCAGCAGCGCACCGACCGCGGGGCGGGTGAGCGCCTGGGGCACGGCGGGCAGTCCGAGGAGCCGGCGCTGATCGGCAGGCAGGGTGGACACGGCGCCGGCGAAGAGCAGTCCGTACGGAGGTCGGGCGGGCAGCGGCAAAGGCGCATTGCGGATGAATCTCACGGTGCGCTCACTGGCCTCCGACCGGCGCAGCACCGGCGCGAAGCCGGCCATCTGGTCGTCGAGTTCGGCCACCGATCGCGGCGGATCGTCGACGCCGACGAGTTCGCCGGCCTTGGCCCACTCGCGCACATAGGCGTCCTCGCCTCCGGGGATGGGACCGCCCCACACACGATGGGTGGCGAGGAAGGAGTCGGTGAAGGCCACGTGCACCCAGCGCAGCAGGTCCGGGTCGCTCGCCGCATAGGGCCGGCGCTCGCCATCCGCGTCGTACGTGCCGCGCACCTTGCGGTGCAGGCCGCGCACGCGCGCGCACTCGCGGTCGGCCTGTGCCGTATCGCCGAAGGTCACGACGGTGAGCCACTGTGTCGTGCCGGCCAGCCTGCCGAGCGCGTCATCTTCGTAGCGCGAGTGCTCTTGCACTCCCGCGAGAGCAGCGGGGTGCAGGGCCTGGACGAGGAGGGCCCTGACACCGCCGACGAGGGTGGGCAGTGATCCATGGACGGCCCAGGCCGCCGAGCCGGGGCCGAAGTAGCCCGTGTCGGAGCCGTGCTCGAGTTGTCGCACCCATTCCGGTTGGCCATCGGGATCCCCCGACACCAGGCGACGGAAGCCACCCGCGATGAGATCGGCGGCGGCATCGACGGGATTCACCCCATCAGACTGCCGCCCTCAGCCGTCCGACGCATCTTGTGGCCCGCGCAGGGCGGTGAGCGCCGCCTCGGCGAGGAAGCGCGTGCCGATCGCGATGGCGCGCTCATCGATATCGAAGGTCGAGGCATGCAGATCGCGTCGTGGTCGATCCCCTGAGTGGGTACCGAGCCGGGCATACGCCGATCGCGCATGCTCGCCGTACCACGCGAAGGTGTCGGCACCCATCGACCGCGGAGCCTCGAGCACGCCAGCATCACCGACCACGGTGCGCGCGGCAGCATCGAGCACGGCGATGGCAGCGGGATCATTGACCACCGGCGGGGTGCCGCGCCGATAGTCGATCGTGTGGGTGGCGCCCGTGTCCCGCAGCAGTTCTGCCGCGACGCTGCGCACCACCTCCTCCGCACGATCCCAGGTGGCGCGGTCCGCGCAGCGCACCGAGCAGCGCAGCGTGCCGTGAGCGGGGATGACATTGGCCGCATCGCCCGCATGGACCGCTCCGAAGACGACGACGACCTCGTCATCGCCATGACCGGGTGGTCCCTCGGGTGCGCCCAGGCGGCGACGCACCTCGCGAGGGAAGTCGGTGGTGAAGCGGCCGATCACCTCGATGAGATCGACGGTAAGTTGCGGCCGCGCCGTGTGGCCGCCGGGCCCGCTAATGACGATCTCCGCCGTGTCGGACGCCGCGGTCATCGCACCCACACGCAAGCCGATCTGACCGAGGTCGACTTTGGGATCGCAGTGCAGACCGAGGACGTACGACGCTCCCGTGATCCACCCCTCGCGCACGATCTCCACCGCACCTCCGGGGACCGACTCCTCACCCGGCTCGAAGACGAGCCGTACCGTGCCCGGGATGGATTCGATCTCGGTGAGCGCACGCAGCACCAGGCCAGCTCCGAGCACGACAGCCGTGTGTGCGTCGTGACCGCACGCATGCGCGACGCCCTCGCGCCGGGAGCGATACTCCGTCTCGGTCCCGTCGGGCATCGCCAGCGCATCGATGTCGGCTCGAAGGACCACCAGCGGTCCCGGTGCGTTGCCCGGAACGTCGCAGACCAGGCCGGTGCCGATCTCGAGCACCCGGGGGTGCAAGCCCGCGACCTGAAGCCGCTCGGCAATCGCCTGGGTCGTCGCGTGCTCGGCGTACGACAGCTCCGGATGAGCGTGCAGGCGCCTGCGGAATGCGACGAGTTCATGTTCCCGCGCCGTAGTGAGGGATGCGATCGCAGCGGTCACGACGTCGCGAGCTCCGTTGAGACGGCATCGGTGAGCTCCGCGCGCAATGCTTGCACGACATCCGGCAGGCCGCCGCCACGTGCGACCACCGCGCGCTGGCGCAGGTAACTCGGGCCCTCGGTCGCGATGCGCCCGAGTCCAGCGAGTTCGGCGCCGCAGCCGAGTTCGTCAGCGATCGGCATCAGCCGCTGGATGAGGTCGGCCACGACCTGTCTCAGCGGCCGCGTGTGACCGGCATCGTCGATGACGAGCTCGGCGTCCACCCCCCAGCGGGCGGCGCGCCACTTGTTCTCCCGACGCACCCACTCCCGCGGGACCTCGGGTGTGCCCCCGCCGTCCATGATGCGGTCGAACTCGGTGACGAGGGTCTGAGCAAGGGCCGCGATGGAGGCGATCTCCCACAGCGTCGGCATCGAGTCGCACATCCGCAGCTCGACGGTGCCGTAGCCCGGGTGCGGCCGGATATCCCACCAGACCTCGCGCACCGTCTCGACCGCTCCAGCCTCGATGAGGGTGTCGAGGAAGACATTGAACTCCGACCAGTCCCGCAGGTACGGCGGCAAGCCGGTGGTCGGCATGGCTTCGAAGATCTTGGTGCGCGTCGACGCCAGTCCGGTGTCCTCCCCGTTCCAGAAGGGGCTCGCCGCCGAGAGTGCGAGGAAGATCGGCAGGTAACCGGAGAGCGCATTGACGGTCGCGATGGCCTTGTCCCCCGAGCGCACCCCGACGTGGACGTGCACTCCATGGGTCGTCAGACGGCGGGCCGGCCACGCGATGGTGTCGACCAGGCGCTCGTAGCGCTCCCCTTCCGACAGGGCAAGCTCCTGCCATGGAGTGAAGGGGTGCAGCCCCGCCCCGATGACAGCCGCGCCGGATGCGGCGGCGGCAACCTCGACCTCGCGCATCGACTGAGCCAGATCGGCCCGCGCCTCGGCGACCGTGGAGCACACTCCGGTGATCACCTCGACGGTGCACTGGTAGAGCTCCTTCTTGATCTTGGGGTGCTCCCACTCCGGGTGCCCCTCGCCGACACGCTCCAACACCGCAGGTGCAACGCACGTGAGCGCACCTGTGTCTGCGTCGACAAGGGCGAGTTCGACCTCGATCCCCAGACTTGGGCCTGCAGACGCATGGAAGTCCACCACGTGGTCAGGCTAGGGCCGCCGGATAGCGTGCGGGGTGTGTCTGGCCACATTGCCGTGACCGCCTCGGGCGGACCGCGACACGGGGCCGTCGCGGCGGGCTCCACCGCAACATGCGAGGCGGCTGCACAGATGCTGCGCGCAGGCGGCACGGCGATCGACGCAGCAGTCGCCGGCGCCTTCGCCGCCACTGTCGCCGAGCCGACTCTCGCGAGCCTGGGCGGCGGCGGGTTCTGCCTCGTCGCCGAGCCCGGGGAGCACCCTCGGGTTGTCGACTTCTTCGTCGACATGCCCGGGCGAGATGCGCCCGGAGATCTCGTCGCGCCGATGGACAACCTCCACGTGACCTTCGGGTCGGGAGTCCAGCAGGAGTTCCACGTGGGCTGGTCCAGCGTTGCGGTCCCCGGCACGCTCAGCGGCCTGCTTCACCTGCACGCGCAGCACGGCCGGCTCCCCCTCGCCGACGTCATCGGTCCGGCTCACCGGGCGGCTCGCGACGGTATCGAGCTTGACGACGTCCAGGTGTCCTTCATTCGTGTCATCGGGCCGATCCTCACGCTGACCCCCGGGAGCGCGCGACTGTTCACCCCGCCACTCGAAGGACTGCCCTTCCGCAATCCGGAGTACGCCGACATGCTCTCCTCGCTTGCCGCGGGGGTGCCTGCCGCGACCGCCTTCGCCGGCCCGATCGCCGCGGACATGGCGCGTCACCACGGCCTGGTCACGATGGCGGACCTCGTCGATTACGCCGCCGTCGATCGAGCGCCCATCGGTGCCCGACGTGATGACGCGTGGATCTGGACCAATCCGCCTCCCGCCTTCGGCGGTGCGATCGTGCTCGAGTCACTCGGCCTGGTGCCGCAGCACGATCCGTGGCCCGCGCTGCCGGACGCCCTTGCGTCAGCCACGCAGCGTCACCGCGCCGGTGCGCAGGTCCGACGTGGGACAACCCATCTGTCGGTCGTCGACGCCGACGGAAGGGTCGCGGCGCTGTCGCTGTCCAACGGGTCTGGATCGGGCACCGTCGCGGCCGGTGTTCCGCTCAACAACATGCTCGGGGAGGCTGACCTGCATCCCGATGGCTTTCACTCGCTGCCGCCGGGTGAGCGATTGAGTTCGATGATGGCTCCGACCCTCGCGGTGAGCGATGACGGATCACTCCTTGCGATGGGCACCGGTGGGAGCGAGCGCATCCGCTCCGCACTCGTCCAGGTGCTCGTGAGGGCGCTCGATCAGGGCGAGGACCTCGCGAGCGCCATCTCGGCGCCGCGCTTGCACGTGAGCGATGCGGGCATCGACGTCGAGCCGGGGCTGTCCGCCGACCGGATGGCCGCGTTGGCGGGGGCGCGCGTGTGGCCCGCGCCAGACCTGTTCTTCGGCGGCGTCCACGCCGTGACCCGGGACCCGAGCGGCCGGGTCACGGCGGTCGCCGATACGCGCCGCGGTGGTGCGGTCGCGGTCGTTGCCTAGTCGCGCTGTGCGCCGAGCACGAGCGTGACCTCACGCTCTTGGCCGTCGCGCACGACCGTCAGGGTGACCTGATCGCCCGGTGCCAGTGAACGCACGTCGACGATGAGGTCGGTGGCATCCACGACAGGGACACCGTCGAGGGCCGTGATCACATCGCCATCGCGCAGGCCAGCGGCCTCGGCGGGCCCGTTGTCAGTGACACCGGCGACGCGCGCACCCGGCCCGGCGAACTGCATGTCGAGCTGCACCCCGATGATCGGAGTCGACGACTGGCCGGTCGCGATGATCTCCGACGCGATGCGGGCGGCGGTGTCGATGGGGATCGCAAAGCCGAGGCCGATCGAGCCAGGCTGGCCACCGAGTCCGGCGCCGAGCGCGGCGATCGCGGAGTTGACCCCGATG
>Ga0129342_1001264_pt1 | contig 11263 bp, 18 predicted proteins | sample CPBDNA_5_FD_94426 | JGI IMG/M metagenome (GOLD analysis project Ga0129342, IMG submission 94426) | Freshwater to marine salinity gradient microbial communities from Chesapeake Bay, USA - CPBay_Sum_15_0.2_DNA | ecosystem: Environmental > Aquatic > Marine > Coastal | place: USA: Chesapeake Bay...
CCGTTGAAGGGCACGGGGGTGACGTCGGAAATCGAGCCGACCTCAAGGCCGGTCGCCTGCAGGGAACGAATCGCGGTCTCACGGCCGGAACCGGGACCCTTGACGAACACATCGACCTTGCGCATGCCGTGCTCCATCGCTCGGCGAGCCGCGGCCTCCGCGGCAAGCTGCGCAGCGAACGGCGTGGACTTACGGCTTCCCTTGAAGCCGACCTGTCCAGCGGACGCCCAGGAGATCACCGCACCGGTGGGGTCGGTAATCGAGACAATGGTGTTGTTGAACGTGCTCTTGATGTGTGCGTGGCCGTGGGCCACGTTCTTCTTCTCCTTGCGGCGCACCTTCTTGGCGCCGGCAGTCTTGGGGGGCATGTATGCCTACTTCCTTCGAATTTCCGTGGACGTATTGATCGGGGATGACCGAGGCGAATGCCCTAGGCCTTCTTCTTACCGGCGACGGTCTTGCGCGGACCCTTGCGGGTGCGAGCGTTGGTGTGTGTGCGCTGGCCATGGACGGGCAGACCCTTGCGGTGCCGCAGACCCTGGTAGCAGCCGATCTCGACCTTGCGGCGGATATCCGCGGCCACTTCACGACGCAGGTCGCCTTCGACCTTGAGGTTGGCCTCGATCCAATCGCGGAGGGCGAGGGTTTGGTCGTCGGTGAGATCCTTGGACTTCATGTTCGGATCGATACCGGTGGCCTCGAGTGCCTTGGCGGCCTGGGAGCGGCCAACACCGTAAATGTACGTGAGTGCGATCGCCATGCGCTTTTCGCGCGGGAGATCGACACCGATCAAACGTGCCATGGGGCGGTCCTATCTTTTCTCGTTCACGGGGTTTGCGGAGGGAGTCCAATCCGGTCCGCCTAGAACCGGTCTTCGGCCCCGTGGCCGAAGGTGTCGTCCCTGTTCACCGAACAGGGGGTCGGGATTTCCCTTGAGGTAGGTGCGCGGGTTGTCTCTCCCACTACACCCGCTACTAGCCCTGACGCTGCTTGTGTCGTGGGTTCGAGCAGATAACCATGACACGACCGTGGCGGCGAATCAGCCTGCAGTTGTCGCAGATCTTCTTGACGCTCGGTTGCACCTTCATGTGCTCTGTCCGTTCCCTAGCGACGCTTGTGGCGTCGGTTACTTGTAGCGGTAAACGATGCGTCCACGGGTGAGGTCATACGGCGACAGCTCCACGACGACGCGATCGTCCGGAAGGATTCGGATGTAGTGCATCCGCATCTTTCCACTGATGTGTGCGAGCACTTCGTGCCCGTTGTCGAGCTCCACGCGAAACATCGCGTTGGGCAGGGACTCGGTGATCGTGCCCTCAAGCTCGATCGCGCCGTCCTTCTTACCCATGTGGTGCCCTTCGTTTGCCCGGATCGGAGGTTCCGACCCACCGACTCGGACCGGCCACCGCACGCAACAAGGCAGCCGCGAAAGCGGCTGTTGAACGCAGATGGACGGGGAAGCCCGATATCAGCCTGGGAAGTCTACGCCCGGTCTCAGCGGCGAGCGCACCCGGGCCCCATTAATGGGCTGCATGGACCTCAATCCCCTCCCCAATGAGCCGATCCCGGGCCCGTTCATACGCCCGCTCCAGGGCACCCGGATCAGCGACTCGAGACCGCCAATTCCCCGGCTTTACCCGCTCTGGGGGCATCCGGTCGGAGAAATATCGGCGCATTCGAGGCCGGTCAGGCAGGTCAAGGAAATCGAGGAGGGCTCCATAGCTTCGTTCACGCTCGAAGACCACCAGGTCTTCAAGCGCCAGGGTGAGAACGCGTTCGGGGGGTACCTGCTGGAGGGCTCGATGTGCCCTGCGCAGACGAGCAGCCCACCAATCCACTGCCGACACCGGATCACTCGGCCCCCACGTCTCTGCCATCACCGAGGCGGCCGAATCCCGACCATCGCGCACCATGTGGACAAAAACAGCGTCCGGTGCGAGTTTCGCAATCCGATCAGAGTGCGCGATATTGGGTGGGGAGGTGTCAATCCACCATCGCTCAACAGTCACGCCTTGAGCGACCATGAGTTCACTGAGAAATTCCCGTCCCGCTCGGAGCGGCTCGGTACGCACGGTGGAACGAAGGCCTGATACGAGCGCATCTCGTTGACCCTCGGTCATGCCGCGGTGAAGACCACTTTCATAACCGAGCCGGTTGGTGCGTCGCCACCAACGCGTGCGCATCCGTCGACCGAACTCCCACTCCAGACCCGCGGGCAGGACCTGCAGGGTTCGCACTTGCCATGGCGCGTCGACACCAGGTCCCACACATAAGTCGAGCAAACCTGCGGAGTCAGTGACGCAACGGACCTCAAGTGGTCGACTCGCCCGCACATGCGGGTGACTGCGAAGAAGTTTCGCGAGGACTGTGGTCCCACTTCTGCCTGTACCGCCACTGAAAACAGGTCGGACGTCCGGCATCACAGAAGAGGTTACAGACGGGTGCCTTCGATTGAGGTAAGCACCCACGGGCCGTCGTCGGTGATCGCCACGGAGTGCTCCCAGTGCGCCGCGGCTTTGCCATCGTCGGTAACCACCGTCCACTGGTCATCGAGGACTCCGACGTTGGCAGTTCCGAGAGTGGCCATGGGTTCGATTGCCAGTGCCATTCCAGGTTCTAGGCGCGGACCGTTTCCAGGCTTGCCGTAATTAGGAACCGGCGGGTGCATATGCATCTGCGAACCAATGCCATGTCCGACGTACTCTTCGACGATTCCGTAGGGCCCCGCATCCCTAATGCAGGTTTCGACAGCGTGGCCAATGTCCGACAGATGGTGTCCAACTCGCGCCTGGGTCAAGCCTGCCCACATGGATGATTGCGTGACTTCCGACAGCTGTCGAATTTCATCCGCGGCATCGGGCATGAGAATCGAGATGGCCGCGTCTCCGTGCCAGCCCTCGACGATCGCGCCACAATCGACCGACACGATGTCTGCAGGCCCGATGACCCGGTCTCCCGGAATGCCGTGCACCACTTCCTCGTTAACCGACGTGCAAATGACCGCGGGAAAGCCGTGGTAGCCGAGAAATGAGGGCCTTGCTCCGTGACCGGCAATGCTTTCCCTAGCGATCGCGTCGAGATCAGCGGTGGTCATGCCTGCGGTGATTTCCGCGCGGAGCAGTTCGAGAGTCTTGGCAACAACGAGGCCCGCCTCGCGCATCAGTGCGAGTTCATCGACCGACTTGATCTCGATCGGCTTGGACTTGCGAAACATCAGTCGATGACGACTACAGCGAACAACCGTTCACTGACTTCCTCGATAAGACCCATGCCATCGACCTGGACGAGGATGCCGCGCTGGGAGTAGGTGTCGATCAACGGAGCCGTCTGCTCGCCGTAGACCTCGAGACGACGACGAATGACGTCCTCGGTGTCGTCTGTCCGCCCCTGCTCATGCGCACGCTTCACCAGGCGAGACACGACTTCGTCTATATCCACGGTCAGCTCGACGACGACGTCGAGCGAGTGACCGGCCGAGCGAAGCATCGCGTCGAGTTCGGCTACCTGCTCAACGGTGCGGGGATAGCCATCGAGGAGGAAACCTGGCCGACAGTCATCGTGGGTGAGGCGATCGCGAACCATCGCATTGGTGACCGAATCGGGCACGTACTCGCCCGCGTCCATGAACTGTTGGGCTTGCTTGCCGAGTTCGGTTCCCTCGGCGACGTTCGCGCGGAAGATGTCTCCGGTGGAGATATGGGGAATGCCCAGACGCGAGGCCAGGACCGCCGCCTGCGTGCCTTTTCCAGCACCCGGAGGACCCATGAAAACAACGCGCATGTCCTCCCCCTACCCCAAGAAGCCTTCGTAGTTCCTCTGCTGCAACTGGGACTCGATCTGCTTGACGGTATCCAAACCCACACCGACCATGATCAGCAGGCTCGTTCCACCGAAGATGAAGTCTCCCGCGACACCCAGGCCACCAAAGGCAAAGACGGGCAGCACCGCGATCAACCCGAGATACAGCGAGCCCGGTGCCGTCAGGCGGGTCAGAACGTAATCCAGGTAGTCGGCCGTCGGCTTGCCGGCGCGGATACCAGGGATGAATCCGCCGTACTTCTTCATGTTGTCAGCCACGTCCGTCGGGTTGAACGTGATGGAGACGTAGAAGTAACAGAAGAAGATCACGAGAAGGAAGTACGTGAGCAGGTACCAGGTGCCGGAACCGGTACCAAAGTTCTGCTGCACCCACTGTGCCCACCCCGCCTGGCTGCCCGTCAATTGCACGAACAGGGTTGGCAAGAACAGGAGTGACGAGGCGAAGATGACCGGGATGACGCCGGCCATATTCACCTTGAGGGGAATGTAAGTCGACGTTCCGCCGTACATGCGCCGACCGACCATCCGCTTGGCGTACTGCACCGGGATACGGCGTTGTGCCTGCTCGACGAAGACCACGAAAGCGATAACGGCGAGGCCAACGAGGATCGTGATCGTGAAGGTGAAAGCCCCTCGGCTGCCCAGGATGCCGGCGAACTGCGCAGGAATCGTGGCGATGATCGCGGTGAAGATGAGGACGGACATGCCGTTTCCGACACCGCGCTCGGTGATGAGTTCGCCGAACCACATGACCACCGCGGTACCTGCTGTCATCACGATGACCATGACCAGGATCACCCAGATGCCTTGGTTGGGGATGATCGTCTCGTTGCAACCGCTAAACAGGGCCCCCGGTGTTCGAGCCAGGGACAGGATGGCCGTGGACTGCAGCACCGCTAGGCCGATCGTGACGTAGCGCGTGTACTGCGTGATCTTCGCCTGGCCAGTCTGGCCGTCCTTCTTCAACGTCTCAAGCCGGGGAATGACGACCGTCAGAAGTTGCAGGATGATGCTGGCGGTGATGTACGGCATGATGCCAAGCGCGAAGACGCTCAATTGCAACAGGGCGCCACCGCTGAACAGGTTGATGAGCGCATAGACCGAGTTGTCCTGGACAACGTCGATGCAACGCTGAATTGCTGCGTAGTCGACACCGGGAGTCGGAAGGACCGCACCCAGGCGATACAGGCCCAGGAGACCGAGGGTGAACAGGATCTTCTTGCGAAGATCCGGGGTCCGAAGGGCAGCCCCAAACGCACTGATGTGCACTAGGTCCTCCCCTCCTCTCGGGCGTTCACTCGTCGGTCTGCGGTAGGTGGTGCGTACCGCTCAACCCCACCCGGACCGAGTGGGGCCACGCTACCTACAGTTCGCTGACCGAACCGCCGGCGGCCTCGATCTTGTCACGGGCGCTGGAGGAGAACTTGTCCGCGGTCACCGCCACCTTCACCGAGATATCGCCCTGGCCCAGTACCTTGACCGGCTTGCCGGCGCGAACAGCGCCCTTGGCCACGAGATCGCTCACCGCGATCTCACCACCCTGGGGGAAGAGCTTGTTGATCGTCGCCACGTTCACGACCTGGAAGTCGACCTTGTTCGGGTTTTTGAAGCCCTTGAGCTTCGGCAGGCGCATGTGCAACGGCATTTGACCGCCCTCGAAAGAGGCGGGCACCGTGTTGCGTGCCTTGGTTCCCTTGGTGCCGCGGCCAGCGGTCTTGCCCTTGGACGCCTCGCCACGGCCCTTGCGGGTCTTGGCGGTGCGCGCCCCGGGGGCTGGGCGCAGGTGATGAACCTTGAGGGTCATGTCAGTCAACCTCCTCGACATCGACCAGGTGCGACACGGTGTTCACCATGCCACGGATCTCCGGCCGGTCTTCCTTGACGACGACGTCGCCGATTCGCTTGAGTCCGAGGGACCGCAGCGTGTCACGCTGGTTGCTGGTTCCACCGATCTCGGATTTGCGCTGGGTCACTTTGAGCTGTGGCATCAGGAACTCACCCCTGCCTTGGCGCGCAGCATCGCCGCGGGAGCCACGTCCTCGAGTGGCAGACCCCGGCGGGCGGCCACGGCCTCCGGCGGCTCGAGCATCTTGAGCGCGGCAACCGTCGCGTGGACGATGTTGATCGCGTTGTCCGAGCCAAGCGACTTGCTCAGGACGTCGTGAACGCCAGCGCACTCGAGCACTGCACGCACCGGGCCACCGGCGATGACGCCGGTACCGGGAGCGGCGGGACGCAACATGACGACGCCGGCAGCTGCTTCGCCCGTGACCGGATGCGGGATGGTTCCCTGAATCCGAGGAACGCGGAAGAAGTTCTTCTTTGCCTCCTCGACACCCTTGGCAATCGCGGCGGGGACTTCCTTGGCCTTGCCGTATCCCACACCCACCATGCCGTCACCGTCGCCAACGACGACGAGCGCGGTGAAGCTGAAGCGACGACCACCCTTGACGACCTTCGCGACACGATTGATCGAGACGACGCGCTCGAGGTGGTTGGACTTCTCCTCGCGGGGCGTCCGCTCCTTGCGGTCACGGCGTTCGCCGCTTCCGCGTCGGTCGGTTCCTGACATGTTTTCCTCTTTCGCTCTCGGTCGTCTCAGAAGTCCAGGCCAGCTTCGCGGGCACCCTCGGCCAGCGCAGCAACACGGCCGTGGAAGCGGTGGCCACCGCGGTCGAAGATCACAGCGCCAACGCCTGCGGCCTTTGCGCGCTCGCCGACCATCTGGCCCACCTTGCGAGCCTTGGCTGTCTTATCGTCACCCGCGCTGCGCATATCCGACTCCATGGTGGAGGCCGAGGCCAGCGTGCGTCCGGTGGTGTCGTCCACAACCTGGGCTGTCATGTGACGAGCGGAACGCGTCACGACCAAGCGGGGACGATCGGCGGTACCGGTGACCTTCTTGCGGACGCGGATGTGGCGACGCTTGCGACCCACGGCAACCTTGTTGCCAGAGCCCAGCTTCACGCCGTATGTACTCGTACTCATCGCTATTTGCCCGCCTTTCCGGCCTTGCGACGGATGACTTCGTTTTCGTAACGCACACCCTTGCCCTTGTACGGCTCAGGCTTGCGCAGCTTTCGAATCTTCGCGGCGGTCTCACCCACGAGTTGCTTGTCGATGCCGCTGACCGAGAACTTGTTCGGGGTTTCGACCGCAAAGGTGATGCCCTCGGGGGCCTTCACGGTGATGGAGTGGCTGTAGCCGAGCGCGAACTCAAGATCCTGACCCTTGGCCGTGACGCGGTAACCGGTTCCGACGATCTCGAGGGTCTTGGTGTAACCCTCGGTTACACCGGTAACCATGTTGTTCACCAGCGTGCGGGTCAACCCGTGGAGGGCCTTGGACGGTCCTTCATCATTCGGACGCTTCACGACCAGGACACCGTCCTCTTCGGCGACGGTGATCGGCGTGGCGACATCGAGGTTCAAAGATCCCTTGGGGCCAGTGACCGTCAGTGATTGACCGTCGATCGTGGCCGTGACGCCGGACGGCACGGGGATGGGCAGTTTGCCAATACGTGACATGTCGCTCCTCCCTACCAGACGTAAGCGAGGACTTCCCCGCCTACGCCCTTCTTTTGTGCCTGGCGATCGGTCAGCAGACCGTTCGATGTGGACAAGATTGCGATGCCCAGGCCACCGAGTACGCGCGGAAGCGCGGTGCTCTTCGCGTAAACGCGAAGCCCGGGCTTGGAGACGCGGCGCAGGCCGGCGATCGAACGCTCGCGCGACGGGCCGTACTTCAGCTGCAGCGTCAGGGTCTTGCCGACTTCGGCGTCTGCGACGTCGTAGCCGGCGATGTAGCCCTCGGTCTTCAAGATCTCGGCGATGTTTGCCTTGATCTTCGAGTGCGGCATAGCGACGGCATCGTGGTACGCCGAGTTCGCGTTGCGCAGACGAGCCAGCATGTCTGCGATCGGGTCTGTCATTGTCATGGCCTACCGGCCTTCCTCGCCGTGGTTTCCTCGATCGTTGTCGAGGACCTGCGGCGTCGTTACCAACTGCTCTTCGTGACTCCGGGTAGCTCGCCTGCGTGCGCCATCTCGCGAAGGCACACACGGCACAAGCCGAACTTGCGGTACACCGAGTGCGGACGTCCGCACTTGGTGCAGCGGGTATACGCCCGAACCTTGAACTTGGGCGTCTTCTGCTGCTTTTGGATCAAAGCCTTCTTTGCCATGCTCTAGGCCTCCTTGAACGGGAAGCCGAGCAGCCGTAGCAGCGCGCGTCCCTCATCGTCGTTCGTGGCGGTGGTAACGACCGTGATGTCCATACCCCGCGTGCGGTCGATCTTGTCTTGGTCAATCTCGTGGAATACCGACTGCTCACTTAGCCCGAACGTGTAGTTGCCATTGCCGTCGAACTGCTTGGGCGAGAGTCCACGGAAGTCGCGGATACGCGGCAGCGCGATCGACAGCAACCGATCGAGGAATTCCCACATGCGGTCGCCGCGCAGCGTGACGTGCGCACCGATCGGCTGTCCCTCGCGCAATTTGAACTGGGCGATGGACTTGCGGGCCTTGGTGACCTGCGGCTTTTGACCGGTGATCTCCGTGAGGTCGCGGATGGCGCCTTCGATCAGCTTCGAATCGCGGGCAGCCTCGCCCACGCCCATGTTTACGACGACTTTGGTGACCGTCGGAACCTGCATGATGTTGGCGAAGTCGAACTCCTTGCGCAGTTCGGGGATGATCTCCTCGCGGTACCGCGCCTTGAGTCGTGCGTTGGTATCGGTTGCCGTGCTCATTACAGGTCCTTCCCGGTGCGCTTGGAGATCCGCACACTGCGCTCGCCTTCGTAGGTGGAGCCGTCGGGGCGACGCTTCTCCACCTTCTCCTTGCGGTAGCCGACGCGGGTGGGGCGGCCGTCTTCCGGGTCCACCACCATGACGTTCGAAACGTGAATGGGTGCTTCGGTCGTGACGATGCCACCAGTCTTGGCACCACGAGCGTTTTGACCAACGCGGGTGTGCTTCTTGATCCGGTTAACGCCCTCAACGATCACCCGATCCGACTCGGGGTAGACCTCGATGACCTTGCCGGTCAGACCGCGGTCCTTGCCCGAGATGACCTGAACGGTGTCGCCCTTGCGAACGTGAAGTTTGCTCATGATCACAGCACCTCCGGAGCCAGCGAGATGATCTTCATGAACTTCTTATCGCGCAGTTCGCGACCGACCGGCCCGAAGATGCGGGTTCCTCGTGGTTCGCTCTCACCCTTGAGGATGACGGCAGCGTTTTCGTCGAAACGGATGTACGAGCCGTCGGGACGACGCCGTTCCTTCTTCGTTCGGACGATGACAGCCTTAACGACCTCGCCCTTCTTGATGCCGCCACCAGGGATTGCATCCTTGACGGTAGCGACGATGACATCTCCGACTCCGGCGTAACGGCGCCCAGAGCCGCCGAGCACGCGGATGCACAAGATCTCCTTGGCACCTGTGTTGTCGGCGACTCGCAGTCGCGACTCTTGCTGGATCACTTCTTCTCTCCTGATCGTCTGCCGGTTCTCGGTCCGAGCCTGGCGGAACCAACCCGACCGCGGTGGGCGGTCGGTTCTACTACTTGGCCTTCTCCAAGACCTCGACCACACGCCAGCGCTTGGTGGCCGACAGCGGACGGGTCTCCATCAGCAGCACGCGGTCGCCCACGCCTGCACTGTTTTGCTCATCGTGCGCCTTCAGCTTGCTGGTACGACGGACTACCTTGCCGTACAGCGGGTGCTTGAAGCGGTCCTCGACGGCAACGACGACGGTCTTATCCATCTTGTCGCTAACGACCAGGCCCTCGCGCACCTTGCGGTAGCCGCGCGCTTGCGTATCGGTGGCGCTCATGCGGCACCCTCCTCACCCTCGGTCGTTTCGAGCACCGGAGTGATGCCCAGTTCCCGCTCCCGCAGGATCGTGTAGATCCGAGCGATGTCCTTGCGAACCGCACGGAGCCGTCCGTGGTTCTCCAGCTGGCCGGTTGCACCCTGGAAGCGAAGGTTGAACAGCTCTTCCTTCGACTCACGAAGTCGGGTCACCAACTCATCCTGTGTCAGGTTCCGCAGCTCACCGGCTGCTGTTCCGACTGCCATTAGTCCTCACCTGCTTCATCGCGCCGGATAATCCGGCACTTCATCGGGAGCTTGTGTACCGCTCGCATCAAGGCCTCGTGCGCGAGTTGCTCATCCGGGTAGGACAACTCGAACATCACGCGACCGGGCTTTACGTTGGCGACCCACCATTCCGGTGAGCCCTTACCCGAGCCCATGCGGGTTTCCGCGGGCTTCTTGGTCAGCGGGCGGTCCGGGTAGATGTTGATCCAGACCTTGCCACCTCGCTTGACGTGGCGGGTGATCGCGATACGGGCTGCCTCGATCTGCCGGTTCGTTACGTAGGCCGGCTCGAGAGCCTGGATGCCGTATGTTCCGAAGGAGACTTGGGTCCCACCCTTGGCAGCACCCGACCGCTTGGGGTGGTGCTGCTTGCGGTGCTTGACCCTACGGGGAATCAACATGGTCAGCCCTCCTGTCCGGCTGATGTGGGCTCGGCTGACGCTGTTTCAACCGGCGCTGTTTCAACCGGCGCTGTCTCAACCGGCGCTGTCTCAACCGGCGCTGTCTCGACAGACACTGCTTCCGCTGGAGCGTCGGCAACGGCCGTGGCGGCCTGGTCGTCGTCGCGGCGGGCACGGCGCGGACGCTCGGGGCGCGAACGCTGGCCACTCAAGCGTGCGGCAGCCGCTGCAGCCTCGCGCTCGGCGCGCGATCCGAGGGCCTCACCCTTGTAGATCCACACCTTGACGCCGATGCGACCGAAGGTGGTGCGGGCCTCGTAGAAGCCATAGTCGATATCGGCGCGAAGGGTGTGCAACGGAACGCGACCCTCGCGGTAGAACTCGGTGCGCGACATTTCGGCGCCGCCGAGTCGACCGGAAACCTGAACTCGGATGCCCTTGGCTCCGGCCTTCATCGCGCTTTGCATTCCCTTGCGCATCGCACGACGGAACGACACACGGCTCGAAAGCTGCTCGGCGATGCCCTGGGCCACGAGTTGCGCTTCGATCTCAGGATTCTTGACCTCGAGGATGTTCAGCTGAACCTGCTTGCCGGTCAACTTCTCGAGTTCACCACGGATCCGGTCGGCCTCAGCGCCACGGCGTCCGATGACGATGCCGGGACGGGCAGTGTGGATATCCACGCGAACTCGATCGCGGGTGCGCTCGATCTCTACCTTTGCGATCCCGGCGCGCTCCATACCCTGGCTGAGGAGTTTACGGATCTTGACGTCCTCTTCAACGTAGTCGCGGTAACGCTGCCCCTTCTTGACATCGTCGGCGAACCACCGGGAGGTGAAGTCTGTCGTCACGCCCAGCCGGAAGCCATGCGGGTTTACTTTCTGTCCCACGATCAGTCCTCTTCCTTCTTGGCGGTCGTCTTCTTGGCGGTCGTCTTCTTCGC
>Ga0129342_1001266_pt1 | contig 11256 bp, 6 predicted proteins | sample CPBDNA_5_FD_94426 | JGI IMG/M metagenome (GOLD analysis project Ga0129342, IMG submission 94426) | Freshwater to marine salinity gradient microbial communities from Chesapeake Bay, USA - CPBay_Sum_15_0.2_DNA | ecosystem: Environmental > Aquatic > Marine > Coastal | place: USA: Chesapeake Bay...
AGGGCGGCCACTGGAAATATCAGTATTTTTGCAGGATGTGATCGCCGTACATTTGAAACCATTTTGCCTTTATTGACGAAAATGGGGCGCAGGGTCCTTCACACGGGTGAACTTGGTTCCGCAAGCGTGCTAAAGGTCATCACAAATTATCTTGCCACCGCAAATCTTGTTTCCTGCACAGAGGCGCTCACAGTGGCCAAAGCAAGCGGCATGGACCTTGCCACCGCTTATGAGGCGATAAAAATATCTTCGGGAACGTCTTTCGTGCATGAAACCGAAAGTCAGGTCATTCTTAATGGGAGCAGGGATATTTCCTTCACCATGGATCTTGTCGCCAAAGACATCGGCTTGTTTCAGGAAGTTGCAGATCGCGCTGATGTAGCCTTGGAGCTCAGCCCGCTTTTGATTTCCATTTTCAAGGATGGAATTGAAAAATATGGCCCGCGCGAGCTGTCGCCAAATATTATCAAACGCTTGGAAGAACGCACAGGTTTGTCGATCCTTGCGCCTGGGTTTCCTGCAGAAATGGAAGATGATGAGCCAGAAGAGCCGGGTTATGAGATAAAAGTCGCCTCTGCGTAGAGAAAAGTCGCCTCAGAATAGAAAATTGCAAGCCTTTTGGGATAAAAGACTGGGAAATATAATTTCGGTTTATTCGCTGTCGAATTCCAAATACCTTTCAGGCTGACAAAACTTAAGGAGCCAAGGAAGATTTTAATCTCGCGCGGTCGCGCAAAAAAAGCATGATAGAACAATCAGCCTTTCCAAGGAGGACTAAATGTTAAACTCACAAGAGCCCAGTTTTCGCGAAAGCGTCGACATCATGTTTAACCGTGCAGTGGAAACGATTGACCTGCCGCCAGGTATGAAAGAGAAAATCCGCGTCTGTAACGCCGTCTATACTGTGCGCTTTGGCGTGCGGCTGCGTGGAGAGGTCAAGACCTTTACCGGCCATCGCGCTGTCCATTCAGAACATATGGAACCTGTCAAAGGCGGCATCAGATATGCAGACACGGTGAACCGCGATGAGGTTGAGGCGCTCGCCGCGCTGATGACCTATAAATGTGCCTTGGTGGATACACCCTTTGGGGGATCAAAAGGTGGACTTTGCATAAACCCGCGCGAGTATGACGTAAATGAATTGGAACTGATCACGCGCCGCTTTGCCTACGAACTGATAAAACGCGACCTTATTCACCCAAGCCAGAATGTCCCGGCCCCGGATATGGGGACAGGGGAACGTGAAATGGCATGGATTGCGGACCAATACGCGCGCATGAACACCACCGACATAAATGCACGGGCCTGTGTGACGGGAAAACCGATCAATTTAGGCGGAATTCAGGGGCGGGTCGAAGCAACGGGTCGGGGGGTGCAATATGCGATTCGCGAATTTTTCCGTGAACCTTTGGATATCGCCAAAGCGGGGCTTAAGGGGGGAATCGACGGAAAACGTATTATAATACAGGGGCTTGGAAATGTGGGCTACCATGCGGCGAAGTTTCTAAGCCAAGAAGACGGCGCAATCATTACAGCGGTTATAGAGCGTGATGGCGCTCTTTTGTCTGATCAGGGATTGAACATCGATGAGCTGCGTGACTGGATCGCACAAAATGGCGGCGTCAAAGGGTTCCCGGGCGCGACCTACCATGAAAACGGCAGTGCCCTTCTTGAAGCGGAGTGTGATATCCTCATTCCCGCAGCCCTTGAGGGGGTGATCCACAAGGACAACGCGGCCAATATCAAAGCCTCTCTTATCGTGGAGGCCGCTAATGGCCCTGTCACATCAGGCGCGGATGAAATCCTGCGTAAAAAGGGATGTGTGATTATTCCTGACATGTACGCCAATGCCGGCGGTGTGACCGTGTCTTATTTCGAATGGGTGAAAAACCTCAGCCACATCCGTTTTGGGCGGATGCAACGGCGCGAACAGGAGGCACGCAATGAAATGGTCATTCACGAACTTGAAAGACTCTCTGATGCGATGGGCGATAAGTGGGACCTCTCCCATGATTTTCGCACCAAATACCTGAAAGGGGCAGGGGAACTGGAACTGGTCCGTTCGGGTCTGGACGACACCATGCGCGCAGCACTGCAATCCATGCGCGCCCTCTGGCATGAAAGAGAGGCGGTGACGGACCTGCGCATGGCGGCCTACCTCGTTTCTATCGAAAAAATCGCGGCAAGCTATAAAGCCAAAGGGTTGTAAGCCGACCAAAGGGGCAACCGCCCCGCAGCACCCCCCAAAAGGGTTCCAGATGGGCAAACGAGGTCATCGCAAAGCTTCGCCAATACCCGGTATTTTCCCTTGACTGCAGCCTGATGAATTTGACACAAAGTTGCTACTTAGAGTTGGTGCCTTCTTTGATAACTGGAAAACATTTTGAAATCAGGGCACTACAGTCAGAGTGTTCCCCAGCCGCGTGGGGATGGACCGTATTATTTATTTTTATGAAAATTGCGATTTGCGCGCCTGAGCGACAAATACGATCAAACTTTTGGCTTGTTTGGAGCGCTACCTTGTTTGCGATGAAGAATAAGACGTTAAATCCTTTTGTCCTTTAGAGACAACGAACCCTCGTTTGCAGATCTCTTCGCACATTTCAAAGGCATCTGCCGATCCTGTGTTTTGTAGTGCAGGGGTGCAATATAGTCCTGCCATATGTTTTTAAGAAAGCCTGCGGGCCCCAGGAAATCGCAGCTTCAGCGAATAACAGTCGATTTTCTATTGATTTCCTTTGCAACTCAAGGCTCATTGGGGGGGGCGGTTTTTGAGGGCGTTGATGAAATTTTCTGGATTTGAGCTTTTAAAGCAGGGTCTGACGGGCAATACGGGTTGGGCCCCCCATTGGCGCAGGCCAAAGCCCAAAGGCGCCTATGACATCGTCATCATTGGCGGGGGCGGGCATGGGCTTGCCACGGCCTATTACCTTGCCAAAAATCACGGTCTGCAAAATATTGCGGTGCTGGAAAAAGGCTACCTTGGCGGGGGCAATATCGGGCGCAATACGACGATTGTGCGCTCCAACTATATGATGCCCGGCAATTCCGAATTTTACAGCCATTCGCTCAAGCTTTGGGAAGGCATGGAGCAGGATTTGAATTTCAATACCATGATGTCCCAGAGGGGCCAGATTGTGTTGTTTCATTCTGACGGGCAGCGCGATGCCGCCGTAAGACGTGCCAATGCGATGATCAATCGTGGTGATGATGCAGAGATTCTGACAACTGCCGAAGTGCGCAAACATGCCCCATACCTCAATTTCGATAGCGCCCGTTTCCCAATTTATGGCGGGATATTACAGCGTCGTGCCGGAACTGCACGCCATGACGCGGTGGCCTGGGGGTACGCGCGCGGCGCCGATCTGCGCGGTGTGGATCTTATCCAGAACTGCGAAGTTACCGGTATGGATATTGAAAACGGGCGTGTGCAGGGGGTGCAAACCACCCAAGGACCGATCAAGGCCAAAAAAGTTGCTATGGTTACAGCGGGGCGGTCCAGTCAGGTCGCGGCCCTTGCGGGCATGCGGCTTCCTATTGAAAGCCATATTTTACAGGCTTTTGTCAGCGAGGGTTTAAAACCCGTCATTCACCATGTGATCAGCTTTGGCATGGGGCATTTTTATATCAGCCAATCCGATAAGGGCGGTTTGGTTTTTGGGGGCAATCTTGATTATTACGCCTCTTATGCGGCACGGGGCAATCTTGCGATGAAGGAACATGTTATGGAGGCCGCGATGGCGTTGATGCCGATTATCGGGCAGGCCAAAGTCCTACGCTCTTGGGGGGGCATCATGGACATGTCGCCGGACGGAAGCCCGATCATTGATAAGACGCATATTGAAGGTCTCTATCTGAATTGTGGATGGTGTTATGGCGGGTTTAAGGCGGTTCCGGCCTCTGGCTACGGATTTGCCCATTTGATTGCCACGGACAACCATCATCCAACGGCCTCGGGATTTCGTTTGGACCGGTTTCGCACCGGCTATGGTCTCATGGATGAAGAAGGGACCGGATCGCAGCACAATCTGCATTAGCGGTTAGGGTAGAAGCATGAAAATAAAGCATATTGGAAGGCTGGGATGAGGGTGATCTGTCCAAAATGTGGCGAGCGGGATTTGAAAGAATTCTACTATCAGGGGGACGTTCTGGCGCTGGGCCGCCCGGATCCAGATGCGGATGAAACGCTGTGGAACGACTATCTTCATAACCGTGACAATCCCTCTGGGGTGCGAGAGGATCTCTGGTATCATGAGGCGGGCTGCAGCGCATGGATCGTCGTAACGCGCAACACTGCCACCCATGAGATTTTGAAAACTGAACTTGCCACATCGCGCAAGACCGCAGAGGATGGCAACGCGTGAGGCTTGATCGTGGACGATTAATCAATCGCGCCCGTCCGCTGCGCTTCACCTTTGATGGGGTCAGCATGACAGGGTATGCGGGGGATACTCTCGCCTCCGCACTTTTGGCCAATGGCATTCGCCTTTTAGGGCGTTCCTTTAAATATCACCGCCCCAGAGGCGTCATGACTGCAGGCAGCGAAGAGCCAAACGCGCTGGTCACTGTGTCTCCGGGTCAGGGGCAAGAGCCAAATGTGCGCGCCACACTGCTTGAGCTTTATGACGGACTGAAGGCCGAAAGCCAAAACCGTTGGCCCAGCCTTAATTGGGATCTTTTGGCCATCAATGATTTTGCCTCTCCTTTTCTGGGCGCTGGATTTTATTATAAAACCTTCATGTGGCCCAAAGCCTTTTGGGAAAAACTGTATGAACCGCTGATCCGGCGCGCCGCCGGGCTGGGTGCGTTACATGGCACGTCCAAAGATAAATCCTATGAAAAGGCCAATGCTTTTTGCGATTTGCTTGTCATCGGAGGCGGACCTTCTGGGGTCATGGCAGCTCTGGAGGCGGGCAGGGCAGGATTAGATGTGATCCTTGCCGATGAAGATGTCACGCTTGGCGGGCGGCTTTTGTCCGATGAGGGCGAGATTGACAGTTCTCCCGCAATGCAATGGCTTGAAACGGTCAAAGCTGAACTGAACGCCATGGAAAATGTGCGCATTTTCAACAGGACAACAGTGACAGGCGCCTATGACAATGGAACCTATGGGGCCTTGGAACGGGTGGGGAACCACTTGGCCGATGGACCAAAGGGATTGGTGCGGGAATGTTTTTGGCGGATTGTCTCAAAACGCACGATCCTTGCAAGTGGCGCTTTGGAGCGTTTCATCGCGTTTGCAAATAATGACCGCCCCGGCATCATGACGGCGGGAGCCCTGCGAAGTTATATTAATCGCTACGGAGCGGCACCGGGCCGCTCTTATGCAATCTTTGGCAATAACGACAGTGCCTTTGAAACTGCGCGATGCCTGCAATCTGCGGGGCTTCATATTGCCGCTTACGTGGATAGCCGGTCAGATTCGACGCTACAAGGCGACTTCCCTATCTTTCGGGGTGCGGTGGTGTCAAATACGGCCGGTCGAGGGGATTTGCAGTCCATCACGCTGCGCCATATTGGGGGGGAGGACAAAATTTCGTCCGATGTATTGGCGGTATCTGGGGGGTGGAACCCCACTGTGCATCTGAGTTGTCACATGAACGGACGTCCACAGTGGGATGAGACAACACAGAGCTTTCTGCCTCAATCTGGCGCAATCCCAGGCATGGTTTATGCCGGCGCTGCTGCAGGTCATATGTCGACGGCAGCCTGTCTGCGCTCCGGCTCTGAAATTGCCAGAAAAGTGATTTCAGATTTAGGCGCCAAAGCAGCATCCCTGACCCTGCCCCAAGCAGAGGACACACCTTACGCCATCAAGCCGCTTTGGTCTGTGAACACGCGCAAGGGCATGCGGGCTTGGGTAGATTTTCAAAATGACGTGACGGTCAAAGATATTGAACAGTCTGTGCTCGAAAATTACCGCTCCGTTGAGCATATGAAACGCTATACCACCCAAGGCATGGCCACGGATCAGGGAAAAAATTCCAATGTGACCGCATTGGCGGTTCTTGCCGATGTAACAGGTCGGGGTATTCCTGAGACGGGAACGACGACCTATCGTCCGCCCTTTTCGCCTGTCTCGATTGCGGCAATGGGCTCAGAGGGGCAGGGCAAAGGATTTGCACCAGAACGCTTTGGATCGACGCATCAGATCATGCTCGAACGCGGCGCACCCTTGATTGAAGCAGGGCTGTGGTATCGCCCAAGTTATTTTCCTCAGGCTGGCGAAAAAACATGGCGGCAATCCTGTGACCGAGAAGTCCTTGCCGTGCGTCACCATGTGGGTGTTTGTGATGTATCGACCTTGGGCAAGATTGATATAAAAGGTCCAGATGCGGCAAAGCTTTTGGATTTTGTCTATACCAATACTTTTAGCACTTTGCCGATTGGACGCGTAAAATACGGGTTGATGCTGCGCGAAGACGGATATGTCATGGATGACGGAACCACAGCGCGCCTGTCTGAAACCCATTATCTGATGACAACGACCACCGCGGCGGCAAGTCAGGTCATGGGTCATCTCGAATTCGTGCATCAATGTCTCCATCCCGAATGGGACGTCAGTTTCAATTCCGTGACCGAACATTGGACCCAATTTGCGATTGCCGGGCCGAAGGCACGGCAGCTTTTGAGCGCTGTTTTGGACCATCCCCTAAAAGATGCGGACTGGGCCTTCATGAGCTGCGGGGCGGTAAGTATTCTCGGTGTGAAGGGGCGCTTGTTCCGCATCTCTTTCAGCGGAGAATTGGGCTTTGAACTGGCTGTGCCGTCTCGCTTTGGGGACAGCCTGTTCCGGATCCTGATAACCAAAGCCGAAGAGCTCGGGGGATGTGTCTACGGGTTGGAGGCGCTCAATGTGTTGCGGGTGGAAAAAGGATTTATCACCCATGCAGAAATTGATGGCCGCGTCACGGTGATGGATCTCGGTCTTCAGCGGATGGTGAGCCAGAAAAAAGACTGCATCGGTAAAACGGCCTCAGAACGGCCGGGCTTGATGGATTGCGAACGTCCCCGTCTGATCGGGCTGAAAACGGTTGGAGCTGTCAAACAATTGACAGCAGGGGCGCATCTTTTCAATGAAACGGATCCAGTGCAAAGCGCATACGATCAGGGGTTTATTACATCTGTTGCTTACTCCCCTGTGCTAGAGCGATACCATGGCTTGGCCTTCCTCAAAAATGCTGAGGAGCGAATGGGAGAAAAAATCCGTATGGTGGATCATCTGCGCGATATCGAAGCCTTGTGTGAGATAATCCCCCCCGTGGCTGTCGATCCAAAAGGAGAACGCATCCGTGCTTAAGCTCTCTGCAAAAATGCCGTTTGATGATCTTCTGCCGCTGAGCGTAGGAACGGTCACATTATCAGATGACACACCTGAAAACATGAGCATTATTGATTGTCCTGTGGGAACAGAGGCCAAGGTGTCTGAGGTTCTCAAATCCGCGCATGGTATGGGGCTTCCCGCGGCGAACCGAACTACGGGGAGTGCGAAAAACCGCTGTATCTGGTTCGGAAAAAACCATCTCCTGTTGGGGCCAAAACCGGATGATGCGCTGACGAAGATCGCGCGCCTCAGCGATGTTTCGGATGGCTATGCGGTTTTACGTGCTGAGGGCAAAGACATCGAAGCTGTTCTGGCCCGCCTTGTGCCCTTAAATCTTGCTCAGAAGCATTTCAAGCGCGGCCATACGGCAAGAAGTTTGATCCAACATATGCATGGCTCGCTCACGCGCGTCTCTGACAGTGCCTTTCAGGTCATCGTCTTTCGCTCCATGGCGCAAACGCTGGTGCATGATCTTGAACGGGCAATGATCTCCGTTGAGGCAAGAGCCTCCCTTTTGAAGTAGAGCAGAGCCAAAGGTTAATGCTTTCACGCCAAGCGGGGTCTGGACTTTGGCCTTCAGAGTCCCGATATTTGAAAAATGAGTCTGCCGTCTGGATTTCTTGATGAATTACGCGCCCGCGTGAGCCTGACCTCTGTGGTAGGGCGTAAAGTGCAATGGGATCAGCGAAAATCCAATCAAGGCAAAGGGGATATGTGGGCCCCCTGTCCATTTCATCAGGAAAAGACCGCCTCTTTTCACGTCTTGGATCGCGAAGGATATTATTACTGCTTTGGCTGTCATGCCAAAGGGGATGCAATCACTTTTTTGAAGGACGCCGAAAACCTGAGCTTTATGGAGGCCGTCCAGGAACTGGCCCGTCAAGCGGGCATGACGCTGCCGGAACGGGATCCGGGGCTTCAGAAGCAAATCGATGCTCGCAGCGTTTTGGCCGACGTCATGGAAAAAGCGGTGCGCTATTTCCGCATGATGATCAAAACACAAGCAGGACGGGAGGCATCCCTTTACCTTGATGGCCGTGGCCTGAGCGAGGGCACACAAAACCGGTTTGATGTTGGCTATGCTTCTGACAACCGGCAGGGCTTGTTAAAGGCCCTGACAGAGCAAGGTGTTCGAGAGGAGCAATTGATCGAATGCGGGCTTTGTATTGCGCCGGACAATGGTGGTGCGCCTTATGACCGATTTCGCAACAGGATCATGTTTCCAATCCGCGATGCGCGGGGACACTGTATTGCCTTTGGCGGGCGGGCGATGGATCAAAATGCACGCGCCAAATATCTCAATTCTCCGGAAACTCTTCTATTTGATAAGGGACGGTCGCTTTATAACATAGGGTCGGCACGTTCCGCGCTGGGTAAGAACCACCCTTTGATTGTGAGCGAAGGCTATATGGACGTTATTGCGCTGTCGCAGGCGGGATTTGAAACGGCTGTCGCGCCACTTGGCACGGCAATCACTGAAAACCAGTTACAGATGATGTGGCGCCTGCATCCTGAGCCTGTGGTGGCATTGGATGGGGATGCCGCTGGTCTGCGCGCGGCGTATCGTTTGATTGATATCGCGCTGCCCCATATTGATGCCAGCCGCGCATTGCGCTTTGCCCTGATGCCAGAGGGGCAAGATCCCGATGATGTAATCCAAAAAGGTGGCCCTGAGGCCTTTCAAACACTTCTTGAAAACGCGATTCCAATGGTCGATCTAATGTGGCGTCAGGCAACTGAGGGGCAGAGTTTTGACAGTCCTGAACGAAAATCCGCTTTGGAACATGCGCTTCAAAATCAAACGCGCTTGATTAAGGATGCCGGATTGCGACGCAATTACGAAACAGCACTTCGAGACAAGCGATGGGATTTTTTCCGTGCCCAGACCTCTCCAAGATATCTGACCTCCCAAAAGGGAGGCGGGCGAAGAAACTCAGCACCGGTCACTCAGGTCACCAAAGCGTCCCGTCTTGCGGCGCGGGATGGATTTTCCGCAGATCATTTAAAGGAATCTGTAATTATCGCGGCCCTCATTAATTGCCCCAAGGCAATTGAGGGGATGATTGATGAATTGCAGGGATTTGAGTTTTTAACCTCCGAATATGGAGAGATTCTCAGAGTGCTTTGCCAATATTTGCCACAAAGCAGAGAGGACGCAGAAGCATGCGTTTCTGATGCGGTGGGCAAAAAAGTCCTTGAAATGCTTTGGTCTGAGAACCATGTCCATGTGGCGCCCTGTATGAAACAACCCCAAAATGTAGAAATGACCATTATGACGGTTCAAGCCGAGGTTCAAAAACTTGCCATCCAACGGGGCCTTGCCGCGGAATTAGAAGAGGTGTCGCGCGGCTCTGAACAGGACATCGATGACACTAGCGTCTGGCGTATCACCCGCGCTGTTGAGGCTAAAAATACGACTTTGGCGCCGGCATCTGAAGATAAGGCGGCCTATGATATGGCCGATAACGGTGCCCGCATAAATCGTTCTGAAAAGGACGGATGGGAAAAATTACTCTCTGAAATCTCATTTTCCAAAGAAAAAAAGTGAAACTTGCTGAGGAAATACTAATTAAATGAGTCTAAAGAGGTCCACGAATCACTTTTTTGCTTTATTGATTCGAAATCACGAATCACCCCTTCACGTACAGGAGCGCTGAATGGCTGCCAAAGATACCGAAGATCGCAAGTCTGAAGACCAGGACGCGGAAATGTCCTTGGACATGAGCCAAGCCGCCGTCAAAAAGATGATCGCAGAAGCACGCGAGCGCGGTTACATAACCTATGATCAGCTTAATCAGGTGCTTCCGCCCGATCAGGTATCTTCTGAGCAAATCGAAGACGTGATGTCTATGCTTTCCGAAATGGGCATAAACATCATCGAAGACGAAGATGTGGAAGACGAAGACAAGGGCACAACCGACCTTGTTGCGGCCACAGGTCCGAAAGAAGTTGCGCTCGCTAGCAATGAAAATGAAAAGCTTGATCGTACCGATGATCCGGTCCGGATGTATTTGCGCGAAATGGGTTCTGTGGAGTTGCTGTCGCGCGAAGGCGAGATTGCAATCGCAAAGCGTATTGAAGCGGGCCGCAATACGATGATTTTGGGTCTTTGTGAAAGCCCTTTGACATTTCAGGCAATCACCATTTGGCGCGACGAACTTTTGAACGAAGATATTTTGCTGCGTGACGTGATTGATCTTGAAGCAACATTTGGCAATCAGATGGGTGACGAGGACGGTCAGGAACCCGTGATTGACACCAATGTGGTCTCTGTGGGCCAGCCCAAAGCGCAAGATGAGCCAGAATTGGATGCAGATGGTAATCCAATCCTTCTTGACGATGATGACGATGATGATGAACATTCCAATATGTCCCTTGCTGCGATGGAGGCAACGCTTAAGCCGCAGGTTTTGGAAACTTTGGAACGGATTGCATTCGATTATTCAAAACTTTCTGAGATGCAGGATTTGCGTATTTCTGCCACTTTGAACGAAGACGGAAGTTTCAACGATGAGGATGAGAGCACCTATCAGGCGCTTCGCTCAGAAATAGTGGAACTTGTGAATGAGCTTCATCTGCATAATAACCGCATCGAAGCCTTGATCGATCAGCTTTACGGGATCAACCGCCGCATCATGCAGATTGACAGTTCAATGGTTAAACTGGCGGATCAGGCGCGTATCAACCGGCGCGAATTTATCGATGAATACCGCGGCAACGAATTGGATCCCAATTGGCTTGACCGGATGGCTGAAAAATCAGGGCGCGGATGGCAGATGTTCATCGAACGCTCTTTTGATAAAGCGCATGAATTGCGTTCTGACATGGCACAGGTAGGTCAATATGTTGGATTGGATATCAGTGAATTCCGCCGCATTGTGTCACAGGTTCAAAAGGGCGAAAAAGAAGCGCGCCAAGCGAAAAAAGAAATG
>Ga0129342_1001268_pt1 | contig 11249 bp, 12 predicted proteins | sample CPBDNA_5_FD_94426 | JGI IMG/M metagenome (GOLD analysis project Ga0129342, IMG submission 94426) | Freshwater to marine salinity gradient microbial communities from Chesapeake Bay, USA - CPBay_Sum_15_0.2_DNA | ecosystem: Environmental > Aquatic > Marine > Coastal | place: USA: Chesapeake Bay...
AGCGACGGCTCCACCACCAGTTCGAGATGGGACGACGCCCGCACCATGTCTGCAGCGTCGCGCGTCACCTGCAGGGTGATTTCCATCGCTTCCTCGTAGGCCTCCGTGCCGTGGGTGGCGAGACTGAACCAGAACGGCAACCCGCGGGCACGGCGAGTGAGATGGTGTGCCAGGTCGGCGGGGTTGTACGCCTCATCGAGCGACGTCGCGGCATCCTGGATGAGTACGTCGAGGTACTCCGCCTTCTGGGTGTGTGCGGCCTTTCCGATGCGAACGTCTCGGTAGATGAGCGCGCAGCAATCGTACGGACCAAACAACCACTTGTGCGGATCCACGATAAAACTGTCGGCCAGCTCGATGCCGCCAAAGAGGTGTCGCACGCTTCTCGCGCACAGCGCAGCCGCGCCGTAGGCGCCGTCGACGTGGAACCACACGTCGTGCTCGTGAGCGAATGAGCCGATGCCGTCCAGTTCGTCGATGACGCCGAGGTTCGTGGTTCCTGCCGTCGCCACCACCGCACACACGCGCGCCCGATCATCCGGGCTCAAGGCACGGAACGTGGCGTGCACCGAAGCCGCCGTGAGGCGACCACCCTCGTCGACGGGCGCGGTCACCAGGTCGGCATCCATCGCGTTCGCGGCCAAGCCAATCGACGAGTGCGCCCCACCGGACGCGATGATGATCGGTCGGGCGCGATTCATCGCACCTTTCGTTCGCTGCCGCCACTGCCACCGCGCAGCGATGAGTGCCGACAAGTTTCCTGCGGTACCACCACTCACGAACACGCCTCCGGCCGTCGACGGCATGCCGGCCAAACCAGAAATCCACTGCAGCGCCTGATTCTCGGCGTATACGGCGCCCGCACCCTCGAGCCATGAACCCGCGTACACATTGGATGCAGCAACCACAAGGTCGAAGAGCACCGACGACTCCGTTGGTGCACCCGGCACGAAGGAGAGAAACAACGGATGATCCACGCTGATGCACGCCGGTGCGAGCTGTTCGGTGAAGATCCTCAACGCTTCCATCGCCCCGAGACCTTCGGGCGTGATGGTCTGTCCGACGTCGCGCTGTAGGACGCTCAGCGGCTTGGGCGCATCGAGTGGCGGCGGATCGAGCCGTACCCGCTCGACTGAGTACGTGATGATGGCGTCGGCGAGTTTCTGGCTGTCTTCGTTGTGGTAATGCATCCAATAGCCGTCGGACTCATCGGGGTATCGCGATGGCTGTTCGGTCACCCGAGAAACACTAGGACGCAGTCAAGGCAGGCTCACGCGTCACCCGTTACGCCAGGCTTACGATGTCCAGCCACGACTCGCTGTAGTAGTCGACTTGACCGTCGGGCATCACCAACACCTTGGTTGGCGCAAGTTGCTCGACGAAGTCGGTGTCGTGGCTCACCAGCACGATGGCACCATTCCACTCCGAGAGGGCGGCGGCAACGGCGTCGCGGCTGGATGGGTCGAGGTTGTTGGTGGGTTCGTCGAGGAGCAGCAGGTTGTTGCGCCCCACCATCAACATGGCCAGTGCCAACTTGGTCTTTTCGCCACCCGAGAGCGTCGACGACTCTTGAAACACCTTGTCGCCCGACAGCCCGAAGGAGCCCAGCATGCCCCGCAATTGCGTTTCCGTGAGCCCCAAACGGACCGGTGCCATCTCGCGCATGTGGTCAATGAGCGATCGTTCGCCGACGAGGTTGTCGTGCTCCTGGGCGTAATAGCCGGCTTGTACCTGGTAACCGAAATCAACTTCTCCGTCGTCGGCCTTCGACTCCCCGGCGATGATGCGCAACAGTGAGGTCTTGCCGGCCCCGTTCAGACCGAGCACCAACAGTCGCTCCCCTCTTCCCAGGTCGAAGCTCACGTCGTGGAACACATCGGGCCCGCCGTACGTCTTTCGGAGCCCGGTTGCCGTCAACACCGTTTCGCCACAACTTGGGGCGTCCGGGAACTTCACGGCGATGGTGCGTTTGGAACGTGGGGCGTGGACTCGCTCGGCGTCGAGACGATCGATTCGCTTTTCGATGCTCTTTGCCATGGATGCCTTCGATGCCTTGGCCCCGAATCTGTCCACCACCTTCTGCAGGCGTTCGATCTCCTTGGCTTGCTGCGTGGCCATCTTGGCCGCCCGCGCCTCGTCGGCCTCTCGAGCGCGCAGATACTGCGAATAGGTCCCGCGATATTCCACGATTATTCCGGTGTCTGCCTCGGAAGGTCGATCCAAGTGCAGCACGCGAGTGATTGCTTCGTCGAGGAGTTCAAGGTCGTGACTGATCACGAGTAGCGCGCCCTTGTAGTTCCGGAGAAACTCGAGCATCCACATCTTTGCGTCGATGTCGAGGTGGTTGGTGGGTTCGTCGAGGAGCAGGGTGTCGCTACCCCCGTAGAGAATCCGGCACAACTCCACCCGTCGACGCTCGCCGCCCGATAGCACTCCCAACTGCAGATCCAGTCGATCCGCCTTCAGCCCCAAGCCTGCGGCAATCGCCCGTGCCTCGCTGTTGGCCGCATAGCCGCCCTTGCGCTCGAATTCCTCCTGAGCCCGCGTGAACCGTGCGATGCTCCGTTCATCGGGTCGCTCCTCCATGGCGATGCGAAGCTTCTCCATGCGGATGATGTCGTCGTCGATTCCGCGGGATGACAGGATGTGCGATACCGCGGTGCGACCATCGAATACGCCGGCAATGCGCGGATCCTGTGGCAGGTAGCCGAACTGGCCCCCTCGCGTAATCGTGCCCGACTTGGCTTCGTTCGCGCCACCGAGCACCTTGAACAAACTCGTTTTGCCCGCGCCGTTGCGACCGACCAAGCCCACCTTGTCGCGTGGCATCACCGAGAAACTCGCATCGCTCACCACCACACGGGCGCCCACTTCGACGCTGAGGTTGCGAACCTGAAGCACTCGTCAAGGCTCGCACCAGTTTGACGAACTCGCAACGCATACGGGGCGGCTCGATGTAGCGTGCCGACAATCCCCAATGGGCGACCGGAACGCGCCTACTCTCGGAACGTGGCCGACACCTCAACCGTCCTTCTCGCCGCCTTTGTCACCATTGCCTGCTTGATGCTTGCGACATGGTCGTTGTCACTGCTGCGACGAGATGCATCCATCGTCGACATCGTGTGGGGTCTCGGCTTCGTCCTCGTTGCGTGGGCCGCCAAGTTCGTGACCGGGGCGTCCGGTTCGGGAAATTGGCTCCTGCTCGCCATGGTGACGGTCTGGGGCGTGCGCCTTGCGGGGTACCTCGCCAAGCGCAACCTCGGCAAGGGTGAGGACTTCCGCTATCAGGCCATGCGTCGCAAGCACGGCGAGCGATTCGCCATCGTCAGCCTGTACACGGTGTTCGGGTTGCAGGGCGCGCTCATGTTCGTTGTGTCGATTCCCGTCACCATGGGTCAGCGCAACACCGGCGCAGGAGCCGGATTCGTCGCATTGCTCGGATTCATCGTGTGGGCCGTCGGTATGTATTTCGAGGCCGTGGGCGACGCCCAACTCGCGCGCTTCAAGCGCGATCCGGAGAACGCCGGGCAGATCATGGACCAGGGACTGTGGGCGCTCACCCGACACCCCAACTATTTCGGCGATGCCATGGTGTGGTGGGGTCTTGCAATCGTGGGTTCCTCGCAGGGAGCCGGCGTGTGGGCATTCCTCGGCGCAGCGGTGATGACGGTTCTGCTCGTGCGGGTTTCGGGTGCCGCCATGCTCGATCGCTTGCTCGCCAAACGCAAACCCGGCTACGCCGATTACATGGCCCGAACGAGCGGATTCATTCCGATGCCGAAACGGTCCGCCCGGGTTCGTACACCACGACGCGATCAGCCAGGGCATCAACGTCCGCTTGATCGTGGGTCACGACGAGAGCGGTGAGGTGTCGCTCGGCAACGAACGACTTCAGTAGTTCACGCAAGTGAGTGCGCGACGCTGAATCGAGCGAACTGAACGGTTCATCGAGCAACAGCAAACGCGGGTTTCCCGCGACTGCCCGCGCCAAGGCGATGCGCTGGCGTTCACCACCGCTCAGCGAACGGGTCTTGGCATCGGCAAGTTCGCCGGCACCGACGCGTTGCAGCAACTCGCGTGCGAGGAGTCGGCGCGCGGACACGTTGCCTTCGCGAACCGCCAGCATCACGTTGTCGAGCGGGGATCGATGGTCGAGCAGAGCAGCATGCTGGTACACCACGCCCAACTCCCGGTCCTGCGAACGTCGATGGATTGCACGGTCCACGTCGACGAAGACCGCATCACCGAATCGAATGGAGCCACGAGTAGGACGTACCGTTCCAGCAACGGCAGCCAGTGTGAGGCTCTTGCCGGACCCCGACGGGCCGGCGAGCACGGTGATGCCGGTTCCCACCGAGAATGCGGCATCCACGCCGAAGCCCGGAACGTCGACGCGTACGTCCAAGGTCAACAGCCTCATCGACGCCTCGCAAACACCTGCGTTACGAGTATCAGCACGACGATGGCAACTGCTCCGAGCAACAGCGAGCCCGTACGCGCGGTGGCGTCGTCCCCCGCTTGCACCGCGTCGTAGACGGCCACTGGCAACGTCTGTGTCTGTCCCGGAATGTTGCCGGCGACCATCACCGTTGCCCCGAAGTCACCGAGGGCCCTGGCGAATCCGAGCGCCACGCCGGCACCGATCCCGCGAGCAGCCAACGGCAGCGTGACCACTTGGGCAACCCGCAACTCCGAAAGTCCCATCACGCGTGCCGACTCCTCCACGCGTGCGTCAACGTTGTTGATGGCGGCGCGTGCCGCTCGAATCACGAACGGCAGTGCAGAAACGGTTGCCGCCACCACCGCACCGGCCTGCGTGAACACCAGCGGCGACCCGAAGACGTCCTGCCAGACGCCACCAATCGCCGAGCGTGATCCAAGCAGCGTGAGCAGGTAATACCCCAGCACGGTCGGTGGCAAGACGATCGGCAACGTGAAGACCGCCTCCACCACGGAGGCCCAACGCGAGCGCCACTTGGCAAGCAGATACGCCAACGCCACACCCACCACACCGGCGACGACGGTCGCGATGATCGAGACCCGAAGCGACAGCCACAATGGGAACCAGTCGTTCATGGCTTCACCGTAAAGCCGTATCGCCGCAAAATAGACCTGCCTTCTGCGGACCCCAGAACCTCGATGAACGTCCGTGCGGCTGGATTGCTGCTCCCGTGGGTGGTGATCACCAGGCTCTGTCGAATCGGATCATGCAGCGCATCGTCCACGAGCAGATACGGTCCGTCCAACACCAGCGAAAGTGCGACGATGCCGGCATCGGCTTCCCCCGCCCGCACCACTCGCACCGCATCGGCGACATTGTCTGCCAGCACCACGCGTTGCTCGAGTGCACCCCAGAGTCCTAGGCGTTGCAACGCCTCACGCGCAGCCACGCCGTAGGGAGCGTGGGAGGGATTCGCGATCACCAGCCGAGACGACGCGCCAAGTTCACTCACCTCGCCCGGGAGCCCGATGCCATCGGCCGAGATCACGGCGAGTCGCCCCTCTGCGAACTCCCAGCGGGACGCGGGAACGCCGAATCCGGCGCGCACGACGTGGTCCACGTAGGTGTCGTTTGCCGAGACGTAGACGTCGTACGGTGCACCCGCAATCACCTGTTCGCGCAACAATCCCGAGGATCCAAAGACGAATCCGACGTCCACCCCGAATTCCGCGTTGGCGAATGCGGCTATCTCCACAAACGCATCGCGAGTGTCGCTTGCCGCCGCGACCACCACGTCGTACCGCGATTCTCCGCCGCAGGCCACGAGCAACGAGGCGGCCAGCACGAGGGCGGCGGCGATCGAACCCAGGCGACGGAGCACGGGTGCGCGCGACACGATTCGAATGGAGCGGACGACGGGATTCGAACCCGCGACCCTCACCTTGGCAAGGTGATGCTCTACCAACTGAGCCACGTCCGCGTTAGGGGTTTGAGTTTAGCAACGGGTCGGCCGTACCCACCGTGTCACTTTGTGTTCCTCGAATCGAAGCGGTACTGAGTATGACTCCTGCCAAACCCAACAACACCACCACTCCTCCGAGCATCTGCATCACCGAGACGCCCTGACCGAGGAAGACGAACGCCAGTGTCGTGGACATCACGGGGCCGCCGAGCGTGATCAACGACGACACCGTCGTGTCCAGGTATCTCTGCGCCCACGTCATCAGGTAGTGGCCAATCGTTCCTGGAATCAGCATCATCAACACGAGGAACATCCAGTCTCTGGCCGTTACGGCGCCCAGATCATCGCTCATCAACAACGCCCACGGCACGGCGATGACAACGTTGGTCAGACACACTCCGGTAAGGAACGACCAACTATTCACGCCCTCGTCACGGGCGCGCTTTGCCGCGATGAAGTACACCGTCCAAAGCAACATGTTTGCCAGGGCCATCGCATCGCCAAGAAGTCCGTGCTGGCCGGATGCACCCGCCGATTCCGCCCCCACCACCACTCCGATGACACCCGCAAAACTGAGGAGCGAGTACGTCACGCGCTGTGCGGTGATCTTCTCGCCGAGAATCCTCGGCGCCAGGAAGAGCAGCACCGCCGGCGTGAGGCTGCCAATCAGTGTGGCGTTGGCAATGGTGGTGTGCTGAAACGAACCGAACCCGAATATCACCGAGAGGGAGAAAAAGATTCCAGGCTTCCACGACACCGACAGATGGTGCCGGGTGAAGCCATCGCCCGCCAGGTGTGCGAGCGAGAACAACATCGGCACCCAGATGATCTGGCGATACAACACGATGGTTGGCAGCGAGATCGAGAGACTGGAGACGAAGATCGGCCCAACCGCCCACGCCACGACTGCCACCACCACCGCAACGATCGGCGCGGCTCGATGACGACGAAGGGCTCCGGTGGTTGCAGACATCACACCACTCCCCGAGACGCCGACACCATCAGTGGTTCTCGACTACGAACGCTTGTCGCCGGGGCGCAAATCGATGCGCAAGGTGAGGACGCCATCATCGAGCGATGCCTCGGCGTCGCCGATCATGGCAAAGTCCTGGAAATCGGTGTTGGCCTGGGCGATGAAGTGCTGGCGCTCCTCGCCGGCAACCGGTGGAAGCGGACGCTTGCGAACCGCGGCGGCGCGCTCCTTGAATCGCTGAATCATTTCGTCGGGCTGGAAACTCACGGCTCTACGGTAGTTCGTCGTCCTCGCCCGAGTGCGAGAGTGGTTCGGCGCGAACCCGACGAAGCATCTCCTTGCGAGTTTCAGCATCGGCGTTCTTGAACGCCACGTCTCCCATGACTTCGAGCGGTGCCAACACGGGATTGTCGGGTCGCGCTGCTCGCCAGAACCACAGCGTGACCACCAGCAACACCACTCCCGCCGTTACGAGCACGCTTCCCACCAGCACGCTGCCAAACTAGTTGCGTGACCAATCTGCTCTCGACCCTCGCCTTCCTTGCGATCGTGGGATTCCTGGCCTGGGTCGGCTGGGGAATGGAGCCCCACTGGTCGTCGCGGGATGGATCCAAGTTCATGTGTCGTATGTACCTGCATCCCGACGACGCCGATGCTCGTCCACGATGGCGCGACGTGAAGGTCGGAGTGGATGGCGAGGAGCTATTGGTGTTCGCCCGGGCTCGACGTGGTGGCGACCTGCGAGGAGTCTGGAAGGTGGTCGGTGCCACCAACGACGGGGAGAAGAATCGTCGGTTGTACGAGGTGCGCTCGTCCAACGACGTCGGCGCCACCATTCGCGTTCCGATGTCGAGCCGGTGCGTTCCGATACTCGACCGCCTGGTGCCCTGACATCCACCGGAGAACACGACACGGCCCTAGGGGACCGCGACTCGATCAGAGTGAGGTCAGCAACTCTCGTATGGGTGCACCCACTGCCGCCAAGTCGATCAAGAACGCGTCATGACCATGCGGTGAGGTGATTTCGGCGTAATTCGCCCGAACACCATTGCGGGAAACGAGCTCGCAGATCTGTCGCTGCTGATAGGCGGGGTACAAGATGTCACTCGAGATTCCAAGGGCCAAGGTCGGCGCGGTGATTCTCGCCATCGCCTTGTCGAGTCCGCCACGACCCCGCGCCACGTCGTGGAGGTCCATGGCCTTGCCGATCAACAGGTAGCTGTTGGCGTCGAATCGCCGGATGAGCCGGTCGCCGTGGTGATCGAGATATCGCTCGACCTCGAATTTGTCCCACAATCCGATGCCGTTGTTCTCGGCATCCATGTCGGCGAGGTCCCGACCGAACCGATCGGTGAATACGTTGTCGCTTCGAAAGGTCACCTGTGCCACCATCCGAGCGATGGCGAGACCTTGCCACGGGCCGTCGCCGATGGCCGCGTCGTAGTAATCGCCTCCGCGCCACTTCGCATCGAGCCTGATGGCACGACGACCAATTGCACCCCACGCGATTTGTTGAGCGGTCGATTGCACGCAGGTTCCAACGACAGCCAACGACGCCACACGACCCGGATAGGTGATGGCCCACTCCAGCGCCTGCATGCCCCCCATCGATCCACCAATCACCGAGTGCCAACGCTGCACGTTTAGGTGGTCAGCGAGCCGAACCTGGGCACGAACCATGTCGCGAACGGTGATGACCGGGAATCGCGAGCCGTACGGTACGCCGTCATCGGGATGCGGCGATGCCGGCCCGGTGGTGCCCTGACATCCACCCAATACGTTGCTGCACACGACGAACCACTCGTTGGTGTCGATCGCCAACCCCGGTCCAACGAGACCTTCCCACCACCCTGGAGTTGGGTGGCCCTCTTCTGCGGCACCTGCAACGTGACTGTCACCGGTCCAGGCGTGACAGATGAGGATCGCGTTGGACCGATCGGCGTTCAACTTGCCCCACGTTTCGTACGCGACTACCACATCGCGCAACGCCACGCCGACATCGAGTGCTATCGCACGATCACCAAGCGACAAGAATTGCCGCCGTCCAACGGGCTGCATCGCCGTCCACGCGCCGCTGGCTGGGTAGTCCGTGCGTTGCATGTGCTGTTCCTTCGTGGGTCTTGCCACCATGCGATCCGTTGTCCCTTGCGGGACCACATCGCCACCGAAGTGACTAGGCACCGTGGATTCCCGGTTGCCGGACCGAATGGTCGCTCGTGATGTAGCAACCTCAGGCTAGCGGTAGCGTGATTTCACCCAACGGGCGGAGTTGGGGCTGCGCATCGGCGCCGTGTGGCCACGGTGCGATACACCCGATCTGCGATGGCTCGCACTCCCGGAAGCAGAATGAGTCGGCCCACCATCGACCACGGCAACCGGGCATGCATGAGTGCCTTGGCAACCGCAACATGGGCCGACACGTTGTCGCCGTCGGCACTCACCCACTGCACCGCCTCTTCGCACCTGGCGCGGGTGAGGCCGAGCGCGGCAAGGTTCGCATCCTGATACGCAATGGTCTCGAGCGGCCGACGCGTTCTGCGAACGAGAAACCCGACACACGCCGTGCAGAAACGACATTCGCCGTCGAACACCAACACTGCGTTGGTTAGCGTTGCGGGCATCGTGGTGCGCGTGTTGTTGTCAGTCAAGATGTTGGCTCTCCACCTGTTCACGATCGTATTGGTTGGCGTCATGATTAGTCTCGGATTCTGGCAACTTAATCGCCACAATGAACGTGACGCATTCAACGACGCGGTCCGATCCCGCGCGCAGGAGACGCCACGATCACCCGACGAAATACTGTCGCTGAGCGACAACCCGTCGAATCTCGAGTGGTTTCCACTTGCGACGACCGGCGAATACCTCGTCGACGCAAACCTGCTGCTCGTGAACGTGTCGCAGGACGGACAGGCGGGAGTCGACCCGGTAGCGGTTCTGCAACTGGACGACGGTCGTCTCCTACTGGTGAATCGGGGGTTCGTTCCGCTCGCACAGCCCGTTCCGGCACCACCGGAGGGACGGGTGACCATCGTCGGACGGGTACGCACCTCCGACGAACGAGAGCGAGGAGAACTGAGTGACGCTGCCGAGGGACCGTTGCGAGAAATCCAGAGAATCGACGTTGCTCGACTAGCCCCCCAACTACCGGGCAAGGTGCTGCCCATCTACGTGGATCTGCTCGGGAGTAATCCGGCGGATTCGCCGATGCTCTCGCGTATCGCCGACCCACAACTCACGCTCGGCCCCCATTTGTCCTATGTCATGCAGTGGTGGATTTTTTCGCTGTGCGCCGTGGTTGCATGGGCGCTCATCGTGAGGCGAGCGCTCGCAGCAGACCGCCGGGCGACGACATCAGTTTGAGTTTGGTCGCCAACCCCACACGGCGAAAGACACCGAGCATCGCTGCTTGCACCTCTCGCGCAGGAGCGTCGACGCGCAGGTACGCCGACCACTGCGACATCGGCATCGAAAAGAACGCGTCGAAGAACTCGGCGATGGCCGCATCGGGAAGAGAACTCAGCACCTCGAGTCCCATGTCGTGCCATGCTCGAGTACGAAGTTGCTCCCGTGGCCATACGGCTTTCCATATCGCAGCAGAGAGTTCGCCACCTCGTCGACCCTGCTTTACGCTGTGCTCGATGGCCGCTGCCACTCGTGGCGCGGCCCGCAGCGACGCCGCCACCGAATACCCGGTGACGGGGTGCACGTAGCCCGCCGCGGCACCGAACCCCACCACCCGCGTTGTGCGCGCCGGCAAGGAATCACCCATCGAAATGGTGACTCGCTCGGTGCTCCGTACTGCGCCTTCCATCCCCAACCTCGCGTCGAGTCGCTCCGCGAGTTGCTCGATCGGCCGCGGCGGATTTGCGAACAGTGAGGTCTCCTCGAGCAGCACGGATCCGTCGGGGAACGGTGCGCCGTAGAGGAAGGTTGGTGGACGACTCCAATCCATCAACGTGAACACACCGGACCGCACTCCGACCCGCTCACCAACATTGACATCCGCCACCACGCCGTAGGCCGTCTGGGCGCCACCTCGAGGCGTGCGGCGTGCGAGGAACTCCCCACTACCCGTGCAGTCGACGACGACCAGCGAGTCGATGGTCGTACCACTGGCCAGTTGTACCGTGCTGGCGGACACACCGTGCGAGACCGCGGTAACGCTGTCGTCGCGCACCGCCACGGCACCCAGCAGTGCTGCACGCAATCGCGAGTTGTCGAAGATGACGTAGGACCGTCGCAACAACTGCTCGCGCGAGCCAACCACCCGGACGGTATTCCAACTTCCTCGCAGCACATCGCCCAGCGGTTGACCGATCTCGGCACGCACGACATCATCCCGCCACGCACCGTACGTTGCGTGCCATGGTGTC
>Ga0129342_1001272_pt1 | contig 11242 bp, 11 predicted proteins | sample CPBDNA_5_FD_94426 | JGI IMG/M metagenome (GOLD analysis project Ga0129342, IMG submission 94426) | Freshwater to marine salinity gradient microbial communities from Chesapeake Bay, USA - CPBay_Sum_15_0.2_DNA | ecosystem: Environmental > Aquatic > Marine > Coastal | place: USA: Chesapeake Bay...
CTTAAAGATAGCCCTGCACTAGATGCCGCCTTTGAAGAAGTTATGCAACAAATGGGTAGCGATAACCGAAATAAATACCGCGCCATGCTGTATTACTTGCTTACCGTGAAGTTTAACAAAGAGCATATTTACAACTAATTCTTATGGACTTAAATTCCCTTTTAAATGATAACAAAGGAACCATAACGGAGCTTCTTGGCGATTTAAACTTGAGCTCCAAAGAAGTGGATAAAACCATTGACAGCACCAAAGCGGTTGTTGGCGATGCAATTGCCAAAGAATCTAGGGGTGGGCTAGGTACGCTGCTAAATCTTTTTTCGGATGATGACAACTCATCTGCATCTAACTCGTTTTTGAAAGGCATCAATTCGAGTTTGGTCAAAAAGCTGATTTCCAGCGGGTTTAACAAACAAAAAGCAGGTTCTATAAAGGAACTGATTATGCCTTTTGTCGTAAAACTTGTTGCATCAAAAATTGGTGGAAACTCTGGTATGCTCACCTCCTTGTTAGGTGGGTTAACTTCTGGAAACTCCAAAGGACCTGGCGGGCTTTTGGGAAAACTGTTTAATTAATTTTTTAACCTATAAATACACTATTATGGCCATTTTAAAAGTCATTGAAATTTTGTCTAATTCCAGCAAGAGTTGGGAAGACGCAGCGGGTAACGCCGTAAAAGAAGCAAATAAAACCGTTAAAAATATTGTTTCGGTTAACGTGAATAATTTTAGCCTTACCGTAAAAAACGGAAAGGTTGACGAATATCGTGTAAACGTAAAAATTACGTTTGCGGTTGGGAAATAAAAACAACGCTATCGAAAATAATCGGTCTGTAAAAGCAGACCGATTGTTTAAATATTCCGTTGGATTCCCAATAGTTTCTTAGTTTTGAGCAAAATTTCGCATGGAACTGACCATCATCAACGGACCAAATTTAAACTTACTAGGCAAGCGCGAACCTGAAATTTATGGCGCGCAAGGGTTTGAAACCTATTTGGAAACGCTTAAAGAACAGTTTCCCGATTGTACGTTTTCCTATCTTCAATCCAATATTGAGGGCGAACTGATTGATGCATTGCACAAGTTCGGTTTTTTTGGCGATGGTATTATCCTAAATGCAGGCGCTTATACGCATACTTCTATTGGAATTGGAGATGCTATCAAAGCAATAGAAACTCCGGTGATTGAGGTGCATATTTCCAACACTTTTGCCCGCGAAGACTTTAGGCACACCTCTTATATAACTCCTAATGCAAAGGGGCTTATTTTGGGATTTGGTCTTGATGTGTACCGCTTGGCAGTTGAAAGTTTCCTTAAAAAATAAGGATTAAATAGGCCTGTGCTTGTTCCCACTTGTTAGGGTTTTATGAATAAACCAATCTACAAGCTTGTCAGGCATATAAAAGGCAAGTAGCTTAAACACGAGTTTGTTCTTTTGAACAATGTAACGCGTTTTTGGATTCTTTTTGGTTAGGCATTTAAAAATCAATTCGGATATACGTGTTACTGGTAATGCTGATTTTTCAGCATTCTCAATCATCTTATCGGCTTTTTGAAGTACATCGTTGTAGTCTGTATCGGCGTATTTTTCCATACTATTGAGGTTTTTTTGCCAAATTTCCGTTTTAATCGGTCCTGGCTCAATGGCAATAACTTTTATTCCGTACCGTCGAAGCTCTCTTCGATAAATGTCTGTCATGCTTTCTAAAGCGTGTTTGGAAATAGAATATGCACCATTAAACGGAGAATTGAATAATCCAGATACAGAGCTGATATTAATAATTCTGCCGGGTGTGGCTTTAGTATTTGGCGAAGTACCTAGAAGGGGTAAAAATAGATTGGTAATACGCCTAACGGCTTTTACATTGATGTCAAGCTGACGTTCAAAATCTTCTTCTGAAAGATACTGCAAAGGTCCTGGAGCTGCTATCCCCGCATTGTTGATAAGTCCGTCCAATGAAGCACAGTGCTCAAAAACTACTTTTGACGCATTAACCACAGCTTCATGGTCTTGTACATCAAAAAGTAGTGGGGTAAAACGCTCGGGATATTCTTGGGAAAGTCTTTTAGCGTCGGCTACTTTGCGAACACTACCAAAAACATGATAGCCTTTGTTGTGTAACAATCTCAGGGTATCGCGTCCAATACCAGATGAGACGCCTGTTATTACAATATTTTTCCCCATGTTCTCCCAATTAATTAAGATGCAAAATAGTGATTATGCATCAACAATTTGCTTTACATGATGTTCCATATGCTCAAGGTAATCATTGATAAGAAAAAGCAAGGTTGTTGTTTTCTGGTTCGAGAGTTTGGCTTGAATCTGCAATGTTGTTTCGTTTTGTTGTTTGATAACATGGATAATTTGCCTGTTTAGCCCCACCCAAAGCATCGTAAGATCTTTTGGCTCTGCTCGCTGGTAGTCGTTCACAAGAACTAATTCATCTTGCTGTTAATCAACAACCTGATATGGTTTAGGTTTGATGTGAATTTCGGTAAATCGTCTTAAATTATATCGGGCAGAGTCAATCAAATGTCCTAAAATTTCTTTTTTAGACCACTGTGTTGGCTTGGGTTTTGCTGCCAGTTGTTGACGATGGGTTTTGGATAAATATGCTTCTCCAATTGTTATAAGTTGGTCAATTCGAGATATGGTGCTGTTCATGGTTGTAAGTTTTTGAGATTAAGATACATATAGATACAAAAAATAAAAAAGCAGCCAAAAGGCTGCTTCTAAAGTGTATATGTTTATGTTTTATAAATGAATCACTTCATCGTAAGCATCTGCTACTGCTTCCATCATGGCCTCGCTCATGGTGGGGTGAGGGTGAACCGCCTTAAGCACTTCGTGTCCTGTGGTTTCTAATTTTCGTCCAAGTACCGCTTCGGCAATCATATCAGTAACCCCAGCGCCAATCATATGGCAGCCAAGCCATTCGCCGTATTTGGCGTCAAAAATTACTTTGATAAACCCGTCGGTAGTGCCGCCTGCTTGTGCTTTTCCAGAAGCGGAAAACGGAAATTTACCCACCTTAATATCATAACCTTGCTCTTTGGCTTGTGCTTCGGTAAGTCCCACTGAAGCAATTTCTGGACTGCTATATGTACATCCCGGAATGTTGCCGTAGTCTAGAGCTTCTACATGCTGACCAGCAATTTTTTCCACACATAAAATTCCTTCGGCAGATGCCACATGCGCCAACGCCTGTCCTGCTGTAACGTCGCCAATGGCGTAATAGCCTGGAATATTTGTTTGATAAAAATCATTCACCAAAATTTTATCTCTATCTGTAACAATTCCAACTTCCTCTAAACCAATGTTTTCTATGTTGGTTTTGATGCCAACGGCAGATAGCACCACATCTGCTTTAATTTCTTCTTCGCCTTTTTTGGTTTTTACGGTAGCCGTAACACCTTTTCCAGAAGTATCAACTGCGGTTACTTCAGCATTTGTTAAAACGGTAATGCCTGCTTTTTTAAACGAGCGTTCCATCTGTTTTGAAATCTCCTCGTCTTCAACTGGTACAATACGTGGCATATATTCTACAAGCGTAACTTCAGTGCCCATAGCGTTGTAGAAATAGGCAAACTCAACTCCAATAGCCCCTGAGCCAACTACAATAAGTTTTTTGGGTTGCTTCTCAAGTGTCATGGCTTTGCGGTAGCCAATTACTTTTTCACCGTCTTGCGGAAGGCTTGGCAATTCGCGCGAGCGCGCTCCAGTTGCCACAATAATGTGTTGTGCGGAAAGTTCTTGCTCACTGCCGTCTTCGGCTTTGACATGAACTTTTTTGCCCGGAAGCAACGAGCCGTGACCCGAAATCACGTCAATTTTATTCTTCTTCATCAAAAACTGAACGCCTTTGCTCATGGTTTCTGCCACATTACGACTGCGATTTACGACAGCATCAAAATCTTTGTCATACTCTTTTACGGTAAGTCCGTAATCTTCGGCATGTTGTAAGTATTCAAAAACTTGCGCAGATTTTATCAATGCTTTTGTAGGAATACATCCCCAATTGAGACAAACACCTCCAAGGCTTTCTTTTTCAATTACGGCAGTTTTAAATCCTAACTGAGAAGCGCGAATAGCAGTAACATAACCACCCGGACCGCTTCCCAAAACAATAATATCGTATTGACTCATATGGAAAAGTTTGCGCAAAAATACGAAACGATCACCTAATCTAATGGGCTATTCGGCGTTTTTATCCTTCGCATCAAAATCTAGCGCCACTGAGTTTACGCAGTAGCGTAAGCCGGTAGAAGTTGGGCCGTCATTAAAAACATGGCCCAAATGCCCGTCGCAGCTGTTGCAAATAATTTCGGTACGAACCATGCCGTGGGTTGTGTCTTTTTCGTAGCGAATTTTTCCCTCAATGGCATTATCAAAACTCGGCCAACCGCAATCGCTCTTAAATTTTGATCTACTCTCAAAAAGAGGTTCCTTACATGCCGTACAGGCATAGGTTCCCTTCTCAAAATGGAGATTGTATTCTCCTGTGTGCGGATATTCTGTGCCTTTTTCGCGCAAAATGCGAAAAGCCTCTGGGCTGAGTTTGTCTTTCCAATAGGCGTTTGTCTTTTTCATATCAACGGTAGTTTTTGTGGTTTTTTCAGCAGGTTGTTGCCCACAAGCATTCAGTGTTGTGAAGAAGCAAAATATGAGGATAAAAAATGGTGTTTTCATGATGTTTGAATAAAAGATTTGATGTGTTGCATGACATTTTCGTCGCGAAGAATTCTACGATGTCCCAGCCCTTTGGTTTTAATCAAAGTAGCATTTGGGTGATGCGCAGCAATGTTATCGGCGGAACCTACACTTACATCATAATCTTTTTCGTCATGAAGGATAAGTGTGGGGGTTTGGAGATTTTGTACAGCCTTAAATGGCGAAAAATCATCAATTTTTAACTTGAATTTTCGTTCAAAATAGGTAATCATGTGCGCTGAGGTTTTTTTATTTAGTCCAAACGACAGCATGTAATTATCAAAAATCGTGCGCATATTATCTGCAGCACCAAGTGTTATGATTTTTTTTGTTTTCCGAGGTGTTTTGCAATAGTTGAAAATCGCCATTCCCCCAAATGAATGTCCAATGAGATAGTCAAAACCATGATATTGGTCATCCAAGTGTGAAATCGTGGCTATCATTTGTAAGATGTTGGTTGTTTTTCCAGATGATTTACCATGCGCAGGGGCATCGTATGAGACTACATGATACCCTTCTTTATGAAGTGTTTCTGCAATCCGATAAAGTTGTGTTCCTCTGCCACTCCAGCCATGTGCTAGAAGCACTTTTTTACCTGAGTTTTTCCATGTGAAGGTTAAAATTTCTCTATCAATACTGGGAATACGCACTCGCTCTTGAATGCAATTTGCCAGGGCTTTTTTCTCTTTTTCTGGAATGCTAAACTTTATTGGCGTTGAAAAAATATATGCTGCAGCGCGCATTGCCAAGTAGGGGGATAATCGTTCTAAGTTCTTGAACATGAGGCGTAACCAAACTGGAACACTGAATCCCTGTTGGTGTTTTTTTTTCGTATTCATTGAGGCAAAGGTAACATTCTCATATGTATTGTTTAAAAACAATTTTGTTTATTTGAACAAACATAGATATGCCAACATACAAAAAGGGCGATAAAAAATTGTTACGTGCTTGGGTCTCTTACGACTGGGCAAATTCAGTTTATTTTCTCGTTATTACTTCAACTATTTTTCCCTTATACTACGGTTACATTTGTGGTGACCAAACCTATTTGGATGTTTTTGGCATGCAAGTAAAAAACACGGCTTTGATAAGCTACGTTACGGCTTTGGCATTTGTTGTTATTGCCTTGTGGTCACCTATTCTTTCGGGTATAGCCGACTATATGGGTAATAAAAAGCGTTTTATGCAGTTCTACTGCTATCTTGGTGCAACGGCATGTGTGGGGCTGTATTGGTTTGACATTCAAAACTTGTACTGGGGATTATTATTCTATTTTTTAGCATTGATTGGTGCCTGGTCTAGCTTGGTTTTTTACAACTCATATTTGCCAGATATCGCATATCCCGAACAACAAAATCGGATAAGTGCTCGTGGTTTTGCTCTTGGCTATATTGGTAGTGTATTGTTACTTCTTGTAAATCTGTTTATGGTGCTAAAACCAGAGGCATTTGGCATTGCTGGTGAAGGAGGTGAAGCTTCACTTAAGGCTATGCGCTATTCGTTTATTTCGGTTGGTGTATGGTGGTTTTCGTTTAGCCATATTGCCTTTTATCATTTGCCTCGTGGTAATAAAGACAAAGTATATACTAAAGATATTTTCTTTAATGGCTATCGCGAGCTTAAATCGGTTTGGAAAAGCCTAAAAAAGCTCAATTTTCTAAAGCGTTATTTGGGTGCTTTTTTTGTTTTTAGCATGGCGTTGCAAACGGTTATGCTAGTGGCAGCTTATTTTGGTGAGCAAGAAATTTCTTGGTCGGCAGAAGAAAAAACTACAGGCCTGATTGTTAGTATTTTACTTATTCAAATCATTGCCATTTTTGGAGCGTTATTGTCGTCCAAATTGGCTAATCGTTGGGGTAACATTAAAACCTTGATTCTGCTCAACGCCATTTGGGTGAGCCTATGTGTAAGTGCCTATTTTATTTATGAACCCATTGAGTTTTACATCGTAGCGGGTTTTGTAGGGCTTTGCATGGGTGGTATTCAATCGGTGGCGCGTTCTACATACTCCCAACTTATTCCCAAAACAATTGACACCACTTCATATTTCAGTTTTTATGATGTTGCCGAAAAGGTGGGAATCGTAATTGGTATGCTAATGTACGCCACCGTGGATCAAATTACCGGTAGCATGCGTAATGCCATTTTGTTTTTTGTGCTATTTTTCTTGACCGGAGCTGTAATGCTCATTCGATTAGAGCGCACCAACAAAAAGGCATTGTAACACCATTTATTTTTTGGTTACATCACCAGAGCCGATTATTTTCTTTTCAATTTCAATTACAGATTTATTGACCTCAATATCCCCCGATCCTACAATTTTGGCATCTAATTTTTGTTCGGCATGGAATTTTATATCCCCAGAGCCAACCACCTTTCCTTCGCAGATATTAACAAAAAGTTCATCACCGTCAATATCGCCAGAGCCGTTTACAGCGGCTTCAAAAAAATCTGCTTTCCCAGAAACGTTAATATCTCCAGAACCATTTACTACGGCTTTTACGTCAGTTGCTTTTAGGTCAACATCTATATCACCTGAGCCGTTAACTTGTAGTTTTATGTTTTTAGCCTTCAATGGAAATGTTCCTTCAATCTCACCAGAGCCATTAAGCGCAAGTTTATGTACGTCTTGAACAGGAACGGTAATTAAGATGCTTTTGCCTTTTGAAGGACGCAATTCAGTGCGGTCTTTACTTTTTATTTTAAGTGCATCGTTTTTAACGCTAAGTTCAATATACTCAAGTAAATTCTCTTCCGCTTTGAGTATAATTTTCCCTTCTTTACCATCCACTAAAACAACATCAATGTTGCCATTTACGATAATTTCATCGTAAGCAGCTACATCACGAGTTTCTGTTACAACGTTTCCATTTCCTTTGATTTTAGAACCCCATTGGGCATTCATGGGTATAGAAAAAACTAAAAAAAGTGTACCAATTAAAAAGTGTATTAATTTCATGTGTGTGTATTTTGGGTTAACATCTTAATAACGATTTTAATTGTGTTTTGTTACAATGGCACGGCGTTTGAAACATATTATATGTTTAAAAAATTGCTTTTATTGCAACTGCTTTTAAAGACAAAGCAGACAAAATGGCACACCAATAGATTATGTCCGAAACAAAAATTTTATCCCTCGAAAACCTTTTGCCACAAGATTTGGAAGATGAGGCGGATTTAATTCCGCTTATGACTACCGATGATGAAGAAGCCATTCAGAAGGAGCCTGTACCAGAAGAATTGCCCATACTTCCGTTAAAAAACACAGTGCTATTTCCAGGCGTGGTCATACCAATTACCGCAAGCCGCGACAGGTCTATTAAATTAATTAAGGCGGTAAATAATGGCAACAAATTGCTAGGTGTAGTTGCTCAACAAAGGGGTGAGACCAAATCACCCTCACCAGATGATTTGTTTCAGAAAGGTACTCTAGCAAAAGTACTACGTGTGCTCAAAATGCCAGATGGCAACACAACTATAATATTACAGGGTAAAAAAAGATTTGAGACACTGGAGTATGTAACAGAACTCCCTTATTTGACCGCCAAAGTGGCAAGTTTAGAAGAAATTCGTCCCGAAGACAACGAGCCCAATTTTTCAGCAATTATCGACTCTATTCGAGAATTGGCTTTAAAAATTATTGCGCAAAATCCTGAAATTCCTTCAGAAGCTTCGTTCGCTATAAAAAACATTCAAAGCAGTGCGTTTTTGGTCAATTTTGTTTCGTCCAATATGGACATGACAGTTGCCGGAAAACAAGATATCTTGGAGCAAGATAATCTAGAACAACGCGCATTGATGTGCTTAAAACAAATGAATATTGAATATCAAAAGTTATCGCTAAAGAATGATATTCAAACTAAAGTACGACACGATTTAGATCAACAACAACGCGAATATTTTTTGCATCAACAGATGAAAACCATTCAAGAAGAACTGGGAGGTGTGTCTTATGATGAGGAAGTGCAAGAAATGCGTGGACGCGCTAAAACCAAAGCTTGGGATGACAAGGTTGCCAAACATTTTAATAAAGAGTTAGCAAAATTAGAGCGCATGAATCCGCAAGTGGCAGAGTATTCTGTACAGCGCAATTATTTGGATTTGTATTTGGATCTTCCTTGGAACACCTTTTCAGAAGATTCATTTGACTTAGATAGGGCACAAAAAATTTTAGACCGTGACCATTTTGGATTGGACAAAGTCAAGCAGCGCATTATTGAACACCTAGCAGTTCTAAAACTCCGCAACGACATGAAATCTCCGATTTTGTGTTTGGTAGGGCCTCCGGGTGTCGGAAAAACATCATTGGGAAAATCTATCGCTGAGGCGCTAGGCAGAAAATATGTACGAATGTCTTTAGGGGGTATGCGTGACGAGGCTGAGATTCGTGGACACCGTAAAACCTATATTGGTGCAATGCCTGGTCGTGTGGTGCAAAACATCAAAAAAGCAACCACATCGAATCCTGTTTTTGTATTGGACGAGTTAGATAAGCTTGCAGAGAGTGCACATGGAGACCCTTCATCTGCCATGCTTGAAGTACTAGATCCCGAGCAAAACACTACTTTTTACGACAATTACTTGGAAACAGGTTATGACTTATCAAAAGTAATGTTTATTGCTACGGCAAACTCCTTATCCACTATTCAACCAGCCCTTCGGGATCGTATGGAAATCATTGAAGTGTCAGGCTATACATTGGAAGAAAAAGTGCAAATTGGATTGCGCTATTTGTTGCCAAAGCAAATTGCTGAGCACGGATTAATAAAGGCAGCTATTAAGATTCCCAAGGCTACCATGCGGCATTTGGTTGCAGGCTATACGCGAGAGTCTGGAGTACGTGGCTTGGACAAACAAATTGCCAAAGTGGTACGTCATTATGCTATGTTAGAGGCAAAAGAAACACCACGTGAACCCAAACTTGAAATGGCTGAGTTAGAATCTATTTTGGGTCCAGCAAAACTGCTCCGTGACTCATATGAAAATAACAATGTTGCGGGAGTGGTTACAGGTTTGGCGTGGACTCAGGTTGGTGGTGATATTTTGTTTATTGAGTCTTCAATTAGCAAAGGAAATGGGGCGCTTTCCATTACAGGTAATCTGGGCAAAGTGATGAAAGAATCGGCTACCATTGCGTTGCAATACATCAAGGCGCACGCCGATGACTTGGGCATTGCGAATGACTTTTTTGGAAAACATAATTTCCATATTCATGTGCCCGAAGGCGCTACGCCTAAAGATGGACCTAGCGCAGGGATTACAATGATTACTTCCTTGGTTTCGAGTATTTTACAACGCAAAGTTAAAAACCGAATTGCCATGACAGGTGAAATTACGCTTCGTGGAAAAGTGTTACCTGTGGGCGGGATTAAGGAAAAGATTTTGGCAGCCAAACGTGCCAATATCAAAGAAATCATTTTAAGTAAGAAAAACGAATCAGACATAGGAGAAATTCCTGAGCGTTACCTAAAAGGATTACAATTTCATTATGTCGCTACAATTGACCAAGTTTTGGAAATTGCCATCACCAAGCAACGTGTTTCGGGTACGAAAAAGCGTTAACTTACGTTTTTAGTACGAATGAAGAGGGTTTTAGTTTGCTGTTTTTTGGTTTTGTTGACTACGTCAGTAGCGCAAATTGGCGGCGATGCTACCTACCGTTTTTTGGAACTTTCTGCTTCGCCAAGACAGTTGGCATTGGGTAATCCCGTTACCTTGCAAGACACAGACATTAGTGCCACACTTGCTAACCCAGCAACCATTCGAGGTGAACACGGGGGTCAGTTGATGGTAAATTATGAGCCCTACTTTGATGGTATTCATCGTGGTGCTGCTGCGTATGCGTATACGCTCAATCGCGCAAAAGCACTAGTTTTTGATGTCAATTACATCCATTATGGCACCTTTGAGGGTGCCGATGCGCTGGGGAATTCCACTGCAGATTTTAGTGGTAGCGAGGTAGCAATTGGATTAGCCTCTTCGCATTATTTTTTGCGTCCCAATATACACGTTGGCGCACGTGTGCGCTACATTTTGTCTAATTTGGACACCTACACTTCATCTGGCATAACTGTTGATGTTGGTTTGTACTATAATCCTATTGGAAAACCGTTTCGAGTGGCATTGGTCTATCAGCATTTGGGGAAGCAACTTTCTGCCTACGAAGATGTTTTTGAACCCCTTCCTGCTAACTTAACACTTGGCTTTTCTAGTGCCTTAGAGCACTTGCCTCTGCGATGGCATGTGTCGTTACATCACTTAAACAAATGGCCGCTACTTTTTGATAATCCTGAAGAAGCTACTACCGACCTAATTGGAAACAGTACCCAACAAAAATCGGGACTGGTGAAAAAAGTATTGCGCCATGCTACTTTTGGTGTAGAAGTGTTTCCCGAGGGCTTGTTTTCCATACGTTTGGGCTATCACGCACAGCGTGCAGCAGAATTACGTATTTTAGAGGTGCGGAATTTTTCGGGGTTGTCGTTTGGTGTGGGCATGCAATTACGTCGATTGCGTTTTCAGTTAAGTCACGCC
>Ga0129342_1001278_pt1 | contig 11227 bp, 9 predicted proteins | sample CPBDNA_5_FD_94426 | JGI IMG/M metagenome (GOLD analysis project Ga0129342, IMG submission 94426) | Freshwater to marine salinity gradient microbial communities from Chesapeake Bay, USA - CPBay_Sum_15_0.2_DNA | ecosystem: Environmental > Aquatic > Marine > Coastal | place: USA: Chesapeake Bay...
GAGGAACCAGCTGAGGAACCGGCCGAGGAGGCACCAGAGACCACGCTCGTCGACGTGACTCTCCCGCCTGAGGAAAATGTCGAGCCTGTCTTCGGCGGCACGTTTCGAATGGGCCTCGAAGCGGATGTTGACGGTCTTAATCCGACGCAGAACAACATCTCCGCATCTGGGTACGCGATGCTGAATGCGATCTTCGATCCCCTCGCGATATACGACGAAAATGGGGTCGCTATTCCGTTCCTCGCGGAGAGTCTCACACCTAATGATGACCTCACCCAGTGGACTGTCAAGCTACGCGAGGGTGTGACGTTCCATGATGGTGAACCCGTCAATGCCGAGGCGGCTGTCGCGAACTTCGCGTCGTTACGAGCATCAGCGCTGCCATCGCTTGCTATTAACCCATTCTTCCCACCGGTGGGAGCCGACGGAAGTGATCCGGGTATCACGATCATTGACGACCTGACGGTGCAATACAACCTGCTTGATCCGAACGCCTACTTCCCGGCGTCTTTGGCAGGCCAGCTGGGCATGATGGGTTCTCCAGCTTGGCTCGCGGCCGCTGCCGAGGACCCCACGCTGAATCAGCGTCCGGTCGGTACCGGTCCATTTAAGTTTGAGTCACGCTCTGAAGACTCGATCACGACCCTTGTTCGGAACGACAGTTGGTGGGGTGGCGACGTCTATCTCGACGGCATTGAATTCTCACCAGTCACTGACGGAGCCACGCGTCTTGATCTGCTGCTGGGCGGCGAAATTGACGCAATGCATACCACCGATCCAACGCTTATTGAAGAGATGAGTGCGGAGGGTATCGATCAGCGACTTGACGAAACCGGAGAAGAATCATTTGCGATGATCAACTCAGAGGTTCCTCCATTCAATGATCTGCGTGCCCGGGAGGCGCTCACGCTGGCGACCGACCGCGAGGGGTACCAGTTGCTCATTAACGAGGATTTGACCACCCAGACGAATGGTCGGTTCGTGACTGATAGCCCCTACCACAACCCCAATGTTGTGCAACGGGGAAATGACATCCCCGCCGCCCAGGCACTGGTGGCTGAATACTGTGCGGAGTCCGGGACCGAGACAAACCCTCTTACCGGAGGTCCAACCTGCACCGATGGTCGCATCAACATGGAATTCCAGTGGTCTGGACCATCAGTCATCGGGGACCGTATCGCTGACCTGCTCATCGCGGGCTGGGACGAAGCAGGCTTCAACGTCACGCGGGACATGCTGCTGCAGGACGACCACATCATTCAGGTAGCTATCGGCGGGTACAACGTGGTGACCTGGCGGCAGTTTGGTGCTCCGGAAGCCTCGGTTGACAACGTGTGGTTGCTCTGCCGCACAGTTGGTTTCATCTCGCTGAACTGGCCCCGTTACTGCGACGAAGAGCGTGACGCTGTGCTCCTGGCCGCGCAGGCTACAACTGATCCGGCAGAACGAGCTGAGCTGTACCAAACGGCCGAACAGATGATTAATGACGCTGCGGTGTATGTGTACTTCAACCACACGCGTTGGTCGAACGCGTTCGCAGATGGCGTGAATAATGCCTGTGCCGTGACGACGCCCGAAGGCAGCACCACGCGGTGCACGACGAACGGTTCAGGTCGCTACGAGGCGATCTGGCTCGACTGAGAGCCGAAATTAGGGGGAGGTGCTCGTGCGGGCGCCTCCCCCTATCCCCCCATTGGTATCTGACCCCCCGCCATTGGTATCTGTCCCCCCCCGCCATTGGTATCTGACCGCCGAATGAACAGGATGTAACTGAACGATGTTGTCATACGTCGCTCAGCGATTGGCGCTGGCAGTTTGCTTGCTTCTTGCTGTTTCCGCTCTGACATTCTCAGGAATGAACCTTCTTGGCGACCCCTTGGTCAACATTCTTGGACCGATCGCTGCTGATACTGAGAATCCAAAGAGCATCGCGTTGATTGAAGCCGCAGAGGCTGAATATCACCTCGATAAGTCCCTTCCGGAGCGCTACGTGCGTTGGCTCGGAGACCTTGTACGCGGAGACCTGGGAGTCCAGTTCTCTTCCACCGGCGAACCACCGGTCAGCAACATCATCAAAGAACGAGCACCCCGAACAGCCGTGCTGTTGGTGATGGCACAGTCGCTCGCTGTTCTGATATCTATCCCCTGGGCTTTGCTCGCCGCATCGCGGGCACGGCGCCCTGCCGACCGCATATCGACGGTGACGTCGTTTCTGCTGATCGCGCTTCCGAATTTTGCATTGGCGGTTATTTTGAAATACCTGCTCGCAATCAAATTGGGTTGGTTCCCGATTACGTACACGGCGAATGACCCATTTCTATCACGGATATATCAAACCTTTCTCCCTGCTTTGACGATCGCTCTTCCAGCGGCGGCTGTCTACCAACGTCTCCTCCGCACCGATCTCATTACAACGCTACAAGAAGATTTCATCCTTATGGCTCGCGCTAAAGGTGTCTCAAAATGGAAGGTCTTGCTGCGGCACGCACTTCGGCCCTCATTTTTTTCTTTCATTACGGTGTTCGGAATCAATACTGGAGCTCTGATCGGAGGCAGTTTGGTTGTCGAGACAATCTTCCGGATACCTGGGCTTGGAACGACGATTGTTGAAGCAATCATTCGTGATGACTTCCCTGTTGTTTTGGCTGTCGTGATGATTGCAACATCTGTGTTTGTCCTAGTGAACGTCCTCGTGGACATCCTCTACTCGTTCCTTGACCCGCGGGTGAAGCGATGACGGCCGCGCGGCGTGGACTTGGGTTTGGTTTCTGGCTCAGCATCTCATGGCTGATCGTCATCTCTCTCGCGGCGATCTTTGCGCCATGGCTTCCGCTGAAGGACCCAGGAGAGAACTACATCGTGGCCGGAGCGCGTCCACCGTATGGGCCGTCCTCGACCCATTGGCTTGGAACCGACCAAGATGCCCGTGATGTCTTCGCCCGGACCATATTTGGAGCCCGAACGTCTTTGGTCATCGGGTTCGGAGCCATCAGTTTTGGAATTATTCTTGGCGGGACACTTGGCGTTCTGTCCGGCTATTTTCGCGGGTGGACCGATCGAATTGCATCGATTGTGATGCTCATCCTGCTGTCATTCCCCGGTTTGATCTTGGCAATTCTTATCACTGCCCTGTTGGACCGTGGCTTGGCAACGATTGCGATCACCCTGGGCATTCTTGGCGTTGCACCAGTGGGTCGTCTTGCACGTGCCTCCACACTGGTGTTCGCTGAAAGGGATTTTGTAACCGCGGCCCGAGCAATTGGTTCGAGCAATCGACGGATCATCGTACGAGAGTTGCTTCCCAATGTCGTTATACCGATGGCGGCTCTCTCACTGCTTGGTATGGCAATTGCAATCGTGGCCGAAGGAGGACTCGCCTTTCTCGGGTTGTCAGTTGACGAGGGAGTGACATGGGGGAAATTGATTCTTCTTGGCGCCGGAACTCGAGACCTTGAACGCGCCCCATGGATCTCCTTCGGACCGATTTCAATGCTGTTCCTAACAGTGCTTGCCCTTAACTACGCTGGCGATCGTCTACGTGACTACTTCGACGTAAAGGACATCACCCTGTGAGCCAGACCCAAGCGTCTCTTCGGGGTGGACCTGAACCACTCGTGTCGGTTCGCGGGTTGAGAACCTTGTTCGCCACCGAACGGGGATTGGTGCGAGCCGTAGATGGTGTGGACCTCAACATTCACAAGGGTCGGTCGCTGGGGATTGTTGGCGAGTCCGGATGCGGCAAGACCGTGCTGTCACGCTCGATTATGGGTTTGCTGCCGTCGACCGCTCACCGTGAGGGTTCAGTTCGCTACAAGGGCCAGGAACTTGTTGGGAAAAGCGTGGGAAGTATGCGCCGCTTCTGGGGTCAAGAAATGTCGATGGTCTTCCAGAATCCAATGGTCTCTCTTAACCCAGTGATGCGGATCGGTGAGCAGATCGCGGAACCACTGCGGATTCATCTCGGCATGTCGAGATCTGATGCGCGTGACACCGCGCTGCAACTTCTTGAAGAGGTTCGCATCCCCGAACCAAAGCGGCGATTACGGCAATACGCACACGAACTGTCGGGCGGAATGCGTCAGCGCGTCGTCATCGCGATTGCTCTGTCGTGTGGCCCCGCCATCTTGTTTGCTGATGAGCCGACCACCGCCCTAGACGTGACAGTCCAATCACAAATCTTGGATCTCATCGCCGAGCGGAGGCAGGACCGCAACATGGCGGTTGTCCTCGTAACTCACGACCTCGGCGTTGTCGCAGGGCACACTGATGAAATAGCGGTTATGTACGCGGGCAAGATCGTCGAACGTGCGCCGACGAATGAACTCTTCGCAAATGTGAAGATGCCGTACACGCGGTCATTGCTGCGGTCAATTCCGCGACTGGATGATGACCCACACACTCGACTGCACGCCATCAGCGGCCGGCCGCCGGACCTCATCGACCCACCATCCGGATGCCGTTTCGCGCCGCGGTGCGCCTATGCGCGGGAGAAGTGCCATGTCGAGGCCCCACCGTTACAGCCCACCGAGAATCCCGATCATGTGTATGCATGTTGGTATCCAGTGGGCTCCGCTGAGTTCGTCGAGCGTGAAGAAGAACTGGTGGCAACCGGTGTGCATGTGAGGGGAAGGCAATGAGCGGTGCGGGCCACGCCCACTTGCGCGAACTCAACGATGCCGTCCTGCAGGTTCGCGACCTTGAAGTGACCTTCGGGTCGGGTCGGGCGCCTCGGGTTCAGGCTGTGAGCGGGGTCAGTTTTGACATCGCTCGCGGCGAGACGTTGGGCATTGTGGGCGAAAGTGGGTGCGGTAAATCCACCACGGGTCGCGCGATCATGCAGATGCCACCGGCAACGGCGGGTTCGGTGCTTTTTGAGGGTGACGACTTGGGTGCCATGTCCCCGTCGGAGCTGCGCCTCGCACGGACGCGAGTGCAGATGATCTTCCAAGATCCGATCTCGTCACTGAATCCTCGCCGACGCGTGCGCGATTCGGTCGCAGAACCCCTCGATATTTGGTCGCGGGGAACTCCTGCGGAGCGTCGACAGGTTGTCGATGACATTCTCGCCGATGTCGGCATCGATCCGGAACGAGCAGCCGTTGCGCGTCCCCATGAGTTCTCTGGTGGACAGTGCCAGCGTATTTCAATCGCCCGGGCACTGGTGCTGTCTCCCACCCTGCTGATTTGTGATGAACCGGTATCGGCGCTTGATGTGAGCGTGCAGGCACAGGTGCTGAACCTGTTGGAGGACCTGAAGGCGCGATACTCACTCACAATGATGTTCATTGCTCACGACCTTGCGGTCGTGAAGAACATCTCTGACCGTGTGGCGGTCATGTACCTCGGCCGACTCTGCGAGATCGCGCCATCGCGAGAACTGTACGCGCATCCGGCGCATCACTACACCCGGGTGCTACTGGATTCGATCCCCGTGCCCGATCCGGAAGTCATTGCGGTGGGACATGAACTCGTGGGCGATCTTCCCTCCCCTGTCGACCCGCCATCTGGTTGCCGCTTCCACACGCGGTGTCCGGCGGCGGACGACCAATGCCGGACAGAAGAACCAGTGATGCGGGCGGTTGGCGAGGATCACTATGTTGCCTGTCACCATCCACTGGTGACATCGGTCGCGATCTCTACCTGACGAGGTGGGCGCGATTCGCCCACGCCAACATCTCACGGTCACCGGTGGAATCTCCCCATACGCTGACGTGCACATCCGCGCGCGTCAACGACCAAGCGGCGAGTTGTTCTTCCAATCGGTGAACCTTGTTCGCGCCGCGGCAATTCGGTGTGGATAGGTGCCCGGTAAGCACTCCGTCCGTGCTTTCAAGGCCTGTAGCCAATATCGCATCAGCGCCAAGATGCGCACCGATCATCTCGACGTAGGGTTCGAACGAGGCGGACACAATCAGTCGTCGTGCTCCGCGCTCGCCTGCTGCGTGCCAATCACGCAGAACGGTTGGGTTGAGGTCACGTGCGATCGCGCGAGCAGTGAGACTCTCAGCAACGTGGCGGACATGCTCAATTTCGACGCCGCGGAGTGCGCCAGCGGCAATCGCTTTGATCGCGTCACGGTCCCGATGCCGTAACGCCGCAATGAGGTCGGCTCGTGCGCACGCTGTGGCCAATGACCCAAGGCCTGCCGCGCGTCGCAGGAAGGGAACGACCAGGTCGCCGCGAACGAGCGTGCCGTCAAGATCAAATGCGGCGAGGCGCATCACGCCGTCCAGTCACGTAGAGCTGACCAGAATCCCGGCCAGCTTTTCGACACCACATCGGCGTCCTCGATCGTCGTCCCTCCCGTGACGCTGCCGAGGATGCCGGCGACCATTGCAAGTCGGTGATCATCACAGGTGGCAACGTTGCTTCGTGGCGGGCGCACACCCCGCTGGGGGTCGCCGTGGATCACCAGCCCGTCGTCGGTCTCGTCGACATCGGCCCCGAAGGCACGCAGGAGGTTCCCCAAGTCGCTAATGCGGTCGCTTTCCTTGTTGCGGATAAATCCAACGCCGCGGATCACCGTTGACCCGGATGCAATGGTTGCAACTGCCGCCACCGTGGGGACGAGATCTGAACAGTTCGAAAGGTTGAGATCAACCGGGCGAAGCGTTGGCTCATCACGGCTGACGCGCGTTGCCGACACGGTCTGCTCCACGCCCATTCCCATCTGGCGGAGAATGTCCACGAACACCGCGTCGCCTTGGGTGGATGCGATGCCGAGCCCCTCAACGGTGACCGAACCACCGAGTAGAGCGGCTAGGGCCAGCGGATAACTGGCTGACGAGGCGTCAGCCTCCACCGTGTGCGCCACCGCTGCGTAGCCACCTGCGCCAATGGTGACGACATCGTCGGCGACATGTATAGCTGAATGGCCGTGGATGCTCATCACGGCCGCGGTCAGGTCCACATACGGGCGTGACACCAGGGGCGTGGTGATCCTGAGCGTGAGTCCGGACGGAAAATACGGTGCCACCATCATCAACGCCGAGATGTACTGGCTGGAAATATCACCGGCAATGGCAATCTCGTGGTTGACAACGGGGCCATGTACGGTGGCCGGAAGCCGACCATCACGGTGTGACACTTCGCAGCCGAGGTCTGAGAGCGCGGCGAGTAGTGGCCCGATGGGTCGTTCACGCAGCCGTGGCTCGCCATCAACTGTGATGCCCAACTGTGAACATGCTCCGAGCGCCAGCGCGAAACGCGATGTCGTACCGGCCAACCCGGCCCACACCGAGCCACCGGGAATACGACCGTTGGTTCCGCGCACGTGCGTGCAACTGCCTGTGTGGGACACGTCGACACCCAGGTTGTTCAGGCCGGCAATCATTGCGGATGTGTCGTCTCCGTCGGGCAGATTGTGAAGATCGGTTACCCCGATGCCCAATGCGGCACACACCAGCGCACGGTTTGCGACACTCTTAGACCCCGGCACCGTGGTCTTCACGTCAATCGGCTGTCGACGTGGCTCGCCGATCAGTTCCGACGACACGAGCGCTCCCGTTGAACCATCACGATAATGCTGACACGGTCGGGTGGAAACCGCGAGCCAGGAGGCCTCCGCGGAACAAATCCGAGTGCTCGCGCTCAATCAGCACCACCGCGAGCCCACGCGCCCCTTCAGCCATGTGAACGACCTCGAAGTTCGCGATGTTCACCCCAAGTTCAGCGGCCAGAGTGAAGACCTCCGCAGCGGCACCCGACCGATCAGGAATACGAATTCGGAACTCGCACAATTGGGTGGGATCAGTGACACGTCCCGGCAGATTCCGGCGGGCGTCGCGGGCATCGGTGAGCATGGCGAGCAGACTCTGGCGATCGTCTCTGTCGAGGGAACCACGAATGGTGGACAGCATGTCGATCATGTCCCCAAGGGCTTCGGAGATAGCAGCCGAGTTCTGAGAACAAATATCGATCCAGATGTCCGGTCGACCAGCCGCGATCCGGGTCATGTCGCGAAAGCCTCCAGCGGCCAGGCGTAACAGGGCGGCGTGTTCATCAGAGCGCCCGGTGGCGAGATGCATCAAGCCAGCCGCGGTCAAATGTGGGAGGTGACTCACCACTGCCACCAACCGGTCGTGGGCTTGCGGGGTGACCGCAACGACCTCCGAGCCGAGTTCAGTCACAACAGATGCGACGAAGGCGAAGGATCGATCGTTGGTACTGCTGGTCGGAGTGAGGACCCACACCGCGGAATCGAACATATTCGGATCGGCGCCGTCGAGTCCATCGAGCTCGCTCCCCGCCATGGGATGCCCGGGAACGAAGCGTGGATGATCAATGGATGAAGCAACGTCAGATTTGACCGAACCTGCATCGGTCACGATGCCCTCTGTTTCTTGGATGGCGCGGTTGACGCTGTCGGTCAGAGCCATCACCGGGACGGCAACGAAGGTGATGTCAGCCTCGCGATGGAGGCCGATGTTGTCGATCAGACCGTCGCGGTGCGCGCGACGAACAACGTCATCGTCGTGGTCCTCGCCGTGGACGATCCATCCCCGTGCACGCAGTCCCGCTGCGATCGACCCACCGATCAGGCCGGTCCCGATGACATTCGCGACCCGGCCGCGAGCAGTTTCAGACACGGCGTCGCATCGTATCTGCGCCGTGTCCAACCGCTGTTCGTAGCGCCATCGCCTCGTCATCGGTGAGGTGTCGCCACTGACCTGGCTGCAGCTTCCGATCGCTGATCGGCCCGATACGAACTCTGATGAGCCGCTCGACAGGATGACCAACGGCCGCGCACATGCGCCGAACCTGGCGGTTGCGGCCTTCGTGAATGGTGATACGCAGCAGCCCTGGCTCAGGCTGCGATACGCGTGCCGGATGTGTGATGCCGTCATCCAATTCCACGCCGGTCCGCAACATGCGGATTGCGTGAGGGCTCACTCGCCCTCCACGCACAGTTGTGAGGTATTCCTTGTCGACGCCGTGGCTGGGATGTGTCACGGCATGGGCGAGATCGCCATCGTTGGTGATCAGCAGCAATCCCTCCGTCATCAGGTCCAATCGGCCGACCGGAAACACGCGAGGGCTGTGGGGTACGAGGTCCATCACCGTTGGACGGCCCTGGGGGTCGGTGACGGTGGTGACGACGCCGGTGGGCTTGTTCACGAGGTAATGCACGAGGTCGGGTTGCGTGCCTGCGGGCGCACCGTCCACTCTGACGTCGTCGGTGCCTGGGTCAACGCGGCGGCCGAGCACCGCGATCTCGTCATTCACGGTGACTCGACCAGCTGCGATGAGGTCTTCGCAGACTCTCCGACTCCCCCACCCCGCAGCAGCGAGAACCTTCTGCAGTCGCTGTCCCTCGGGGAAGTCGCCACCGAGATTGTCGATAGGCCCGAGCGGATCGTTCACTGCGTTGCCGCTGCGCCCGGGGACTCGTGCGTTCCGGGAAGCCGAAGTCCGGCCTCAAGAGCCTCGACTACATCGGCATCAGGAATAAATTCCGCAATTGGCGGAAGGTCGTCGATACTGCGAAGGCCAAGTTTGTCGCAGAAGAGTTCGGTGGTGCCGAGCAGGACGGCCTGGCCGGGGCCAGTATCTCGACCTACTTCATCGACGTACCCGCGCGCCATCAGAGTGCGAATCACGCCGTCGGGATCCACTCCGCGAATCGAGGCGACCTGCGCACGTGAGATCGGCTGCTTATAGGCGATGATCGCGAGTGTTTCCAGAGCCGCACCCGAGAGTCGGGCACGTTGCTCGTTCAAGATGAAGCGTTCCACGTAGGCGGAGGTGGACGCGACACTCTGGTACCTCAACCCACCGGCAATTTCGACGAGTTCAAAACCACGGTCGTCGTGGCGGTACTGCTCGGCGAGTTCTTGCCACCAGGATTCGATAGCCGGTAGGGGCTGTTCCAGCAGTTGGGCGAGCAGTTCTACCGGAACCGGTTCATGGGCGACCAACACAATGGCTTCGATTGCGCGACGCATCTCACTCCCGATCACGTCATGTTCAGCGGGAGCGTCATTTTCGGCGGTGGCCACGTCAGGAATGTGATCGTCATCGTGCACTGGAGCGTGTCCTCATCCTTCGTAGGCGTCGATTGAGGTGTGCAGCGGATCGTAGTCATCGTCGCCGACCCATCGCAGGGTGAGATCGCCGAACCGTTCGAATTGATCGATCTCGACAACGCCTTGTTTGTACAACTCCAACACGGCAAGGAAACGGATGATGACCTCGATGCGGTCGACGAGGGCGGAGGTGAGCCGACGAAACGACACAGTTCCCGCGCTAGGCAACTCGTCGAGGATTTCCGTGATCGCGTCGGCCACGGTGGTCGTGATTGGCGTGACATGGAACAGATCGACGGTGGGAACCGGCTTCGGTGTCAGCGCCCTGATAGCGGCGCTGCGCAGCCGCGCAACCGAGGACTCATCGATGAGGTCCGGCGCAAGGCCCGCGAATCGCTCATCCGGGCCCACCGTGCGCGCCACGTGAAGGTCTGCCTCATCGGAGAGCCGTCCGAGCACCGCTGCAACATCTTTGAAGGTCTTGCATTCGAGGAGTCGAGCCAGGAGCAGATCGCGCTCCTCCCAGAGTGCGAGTTCCTCGTCCAGGTCGCCATCGTCGGTTCCGGGTAAGAGCCGTCGTGTCTTCAATTCGACGAGGGTCGCCGCGATCAGCAAGAACTCTGTCGCAACATCGAGGTCGAGGGCCTGCAACCGCTCCAACTCTGCAAGGTAGGCATCGACGATGTGGGCAAGATCGATGTCGTACAGCTCAACTTCTGATGACAGGATCAGTTGCAGCAAAAGATCAAATGGCCCCTCGTACACCGGGGTGGAGACATCGATCGGCACGCTGCGAGACTACCGGAGCAGTCGGACCCCAACCGGCGATGGATGACCGCTAGCCTGCGGGGTCGTGACCCGCGTGCTTTCGTGCATCCAGCCGACTGGAGATGTTCATCTCGGGAATTACCTCGGGGCCCTTCGGAACTGGGTTGCAGGCCAGCATGAGGCTGATGTCTTTCATGGCATTGTCGATCTTCATGCCCTCACGACCACAGTGACTCCGGACGTGATCGGGGCCAACACTCTCGAACTGTCGGCCATGCTGTTTGCCATTGGTCTCGACCCTGAGGTTGCCACGGTGTTCGTGCAGAGCCACGTGCCGGAACATGCCCAACTCGGGTGGGTTATGGAGTGCACCGTGTCCTTCGGCGAGCTGTCGCGTATGACGCAGTTCAAGGAAAAGTCTTCTCGCGCCGAGA
>Ga0129342_1001279_pt1 | contig 11224 bp, 9 predicted proteins | sample CPBDNA_5_FD_94426 | JGI IMG/M metagenome (GOLD analysis project Ga0129342, IMG submission 94426) | Freshwater to marine salinity gradient microbial communities from Chesapeake Bay, USA - CPBay_Sum_15_0.2_DNA | ecosystem: Environmental > Aquatic > Marine > Coastal | place: USA: Chesapeake Bay...
ATTGGATCAGATTCCATTAATGCTGTGCTGGAAACCGCTGCTAAACTTAACGCTCCAGTTATTATTCAATTTTCGAATGGCGGTGCGCAATTTAATGCGGGTAAAGGATTGTCTAACGAAAATCAGCAAGCGGCTATTGCAGGTGCTGTTGCAGGTGCAAAGCACGTACATCAAATGGCTGAATTATATGGAGTGAGCGTTATTTTACACACCGATCACGCTGCTAAAAAACTTCTCACTTGGATTGACGGCTTGTTAGACGCAAGTGAAAAACATTTTGCAGAAACAGGAAAATCATTGTTTAGTTCACATATGATTGACCTCTCTGAGGAGCCGTTAGAAGAAAATATTGAAATCTGTAAAACTTATCTGGAACGCATGGCCAAAATGGACATGACATTAGAAATTGAGCTTGGTGTAACTGGCGGTGAAGAAGATGGAGTTGATAATACTGACGTTGATAGCTCAAAACTATACACACAGCCCGAGGAGGTAGCTTATGCGTTTGAGGAGTTGTCTAAGGTTAGCCCACGCTTTACCATTGCGGCAGCATTTGGAAATGTTCACGGTGTTTACAAACCTGGAAATGTAGTGCTTACGCCAAAAATCCTGAAAAATTCTCAAGCCTTTGTTAGCGAAAAATATGGAGTAGGTCCTAATACCATTGACTTTGTGTTCCATGGTGGCTCTGGCTCAACCGTTGAGGAAATTCGTGAAGGCATTAGCTATGGTGTTGTCAAAATGAATATCGATACCGATATGCAGTACGCCTTTATGTCTGGTGTGCGCGATTATATACAAGAAAAATCGGCATACTTACAACAACAAATTGGAAACCCAGAAGGCGACGATGTACCGAATAAAAAATACTACGATCCACGGGTTTGGTTACGTGAGGGTGAGAAGGCATTTGTTGCGCGTTTAGAGCAAGCATTTGAAGATCTTAACAATGTAAACACCCTTTAGTTTCTAGGGTTTTATATATTTGATAAAATTCTTGGCCTATGGCGTGGTTCAGACGTACCGAAAAGGGAATTCAAACCCAAACCCACGAAAAAAAGGATACCCCTCAGGGCTTATGGTATAAATCTCCAACGGGAAAAATTATAGACACAGAGCAGCTTGCAGAAAATTTTTATGTGTCACCAGAAGATGGATATCACGTAAGAATTGGCAGTAAGGAATACTTTGAAATTATTTTTGACGATAATACATTTAAAGAGTTAGACGCTTCCTTAAAGTCAAAAGATCCGCTAAATTTTGAAGACACCAAAAAGTATAAAGACCGCGTTAAGGCTGCACAAAAAAAAACAAAGCTAAACGATGCCGTAAGAGCTGCCGTTGGAAATTCCAATGGAAACAAATTAGTAGTAGCTTGTATGGATTTCAGTTTTATTGGTGGCTCAATGGGTTCTGTGGTTGGTGAAAAAATTTATCGCGCTGGAGATTATGCCCTTAAAAACAAGTTGCCTTTTGTAATGATTTCTAAATCGGGAGGTGCACGCATGATGGAGGCGGCATTATCGCTGATGCAAATGGCAAAAACATCTGCCAAGCTTGCGCAACTTGCTGATGCTAAAATTCCATACATTTCGTTGTGTACAGATCCTACAACTGGAGGAACTACGGCGTCTTTTGCTATGCTGGGTGACATTAACATTTCGGAGCCAGGTGCATTGATTGGCTTTGCTGGACCCAGAGTTGTAAAAGACACTACAGGGCAAGACTTACCAGAAGGATTTCAAACTGCTGAATTTTTGCAAGAACACGGCTTTTTAGATTTTATCTCCCATCGAAAAGACCTAAAGCACAACATCAATTTATACCTCGATTTAATTTTAAATCGTCCCCTTTCAGCACAGGTGTAGTTTCATTCAATAATTATACTATATTTGCAGCCTTCGAGAAAGACTCGGAGTTGCATAAAAATCATTTACAATAATATTGGCATGTCACTAAGTAAAGAAACCAAAGCAGAAATCTTCAAAAAGTACGGGAAGTCTGAAAAAGACACCGGCAGCACAGAAGGTCAAATTGCTTTATTTACACACCGTATCAACTTCCTAACAGGACACCTGAAAAAAAATCACAAAGATTACAACACAGAGCGTTCATTGGTCATGTTGGTAGGTAAAAGAAGAAGTCTTCTAGATTATTTAAAAGACAAAGATATCGAACGCTACCGTTCCTTGATTAAGGAGTTAGGCATTCGAAAGTAAGCACATAAAAGCTTCCGCATCATTCGGTTTTTCATCGGGGTATCTACGACCACAACACAACATCACAGATACTAACTTAAAATTGAAAACGTATGATACCCAACGTACATACTTCGACTATTGACTTAGGCGATGGTCGTACTATTACACTAGAAACAGGCAAGCTTGCCAAGCAAGCAGATGGCTCTGTTGTCGTAAAATCCGGCAACTGCATGCTGTTAGCAACCGTTGTTTCGGCACGAGAAGCTTCCCCTGTAGATTTCCTACCGCTTACGGTAGATTACCGCGAAAAATTTGCTGCCGCAGGACGATTCCCAGGCGGCTTTTTTAAACGCGAAGCAAGACCCAGCAATGAAGAGGTTTTAACCATGCGTTTGGTTGATCGTGTATTGCGTCCACTTTTTCCAAAAGATTATCATGCCGAAACGCAGGTTATGATTCAGTTGATGTCACACGACGAAACAGTTATGCCCGATGCACTAGCAGGGTTGGCAGCTTCGGCAGCAATTCAACTTTCTGACATTCCTTTTGAATATCCCATTTCAGAGGTGCGTGTAGGACAAATCGAGGGACGCTTTATCGTAAATCCAAGCAAAGATCAACTCAAAGAATCTAACATTGACATCATGATTGGTGCAAGTGAAGATTCTGTATGTATGGTGGAAGGAGAGTTTGATGAAGTTTCAGAAGAAGTGATGGCAGATGCTATTCGCTTCGGACACGATGCTATCAAAAACCAAATTGCTGCTCAAATTGAATTGGCAGAGGCTGTAGGCATAAAGGAAACTCGTGAATACGAGCCTGAAGCACACGATGAAGAATTGCAACAAAAAATACACGATTTTGCATATCAAAAATGCTATGATATTGCCAAACAAGGTAGCTCTAAGCAAGAGCGGGGCGTTGCTTTTGGTGCGGTAAAAGAGGCTTTATTAGAAACCTTTTCTGAAGAAGAATTAGAAGAAAACGGTAAACTCATCAGTAAATACTTTGGTAAGGCACAAAAAGAAGCCGTACGTGAATTGGTACTTGCAGAAGGCATTCGCCTTGATGGACGCAAAACCACTGACATCAGACCTATTTGGTGTGAAGTGGATTATTTGCCTTCTACACACGGTTCGTCTGTATTTACACGAGGCGAAACACAAGCTTTGGCAACCGTTACTTTAGGAACTTCTAAAGAAGCAAATGTTATTGACTTACCCACGGAACAAGGAGAAGAACGGTTCTATTTACACTACAATTTCCCTCCCTTCTGTACGGGCGAAGCAAGACCACTGCGTGGCACCTCGCGCCGAGAAGTGGGACATGGAAACTTAGCGCAACGCGCTCTCAAAAAAGTAATGCCAGACGACTGTCCTTACACCGTACGTGTGGTTTCTGAGGTATTAGAATCTAACGGTTCTTCTTCTATGGCAACAGTTTGTGCTGGTACTATGGCACTGATGGATGCTGGGGTGCAAATTAGCAATTCTGTTTCGGGAATTGCTATGGGACTTATTTCTGATGGCGAGCGCTTTGCTGTACTTTCAGATATTTTGGGAGATGAAGACCACCTTGGCGATATGGACTTTAAGGTTACAGGTACCGAAAACGGTATCACAGCCTGTCAAATGGATATCAAAATCAAAGGGCTTTCTTATGATATTTTGATTCAAGCTTTAAAGCAAGCTCGTGATGGTCGTTTGCATATTTTAGGCAAACTAACCGACACCATTGCTGCTCCAGCTGCCGATGTGAAAGAACATGCACCAAAAATGGTGATGCGTACTGTTCCAAACGAGTACATTGGTGCAATTATCGGAAGTGGTGGTAAAGTAATTCAAGAGTTACAGAAAGAAACCAACACCACAATTGTTATCAACGAAGATCCAGATACTGGAGAAGGAATTGTTGAAATTCTTGGTACTGGTGCTGAAGGTATCGATCAAGTGCTTGCACGTATAGATGCACTCATGTTTAAGCCAGAGGTAGGCGAAGTGTACGAAGTACAGGTTATCAAAATCTTAGAGTTTGGTGCCGTTGTGGAATATACGGATGCACCTGGAAATGAAGTACTGCTTCACGTAAGTGAATTGGCTTGGGAACGCACCGAAAACGTAACCGATGTGGTAAACATGGGAGATGTGTTTGATGTAAAATACTTTGGCGTTGACCCTCGCACACGAAAGGAAAAGGTATCACGTAAAGCACTTTTGGAAAAGCCCGAAGGCTACGTGGAACGTAAGCCTAGACCAGGTGGTGACCGAAGAAAAAGTGGCGGACAAAACAGAAGACCAAAACGCGACTAACCCTCCGTCATCATAATAAGAACAAATCCGCTAGAAAAATTTTAGCGGATTTTTTTTGATTTTATGTAACCTTTTGCAGACTGATTGCGTATAACATATATCATCCACACAAAAAAATTGCATGAGACAGCTGAAAATTACCAAGCAGGTTACCAATCGTGAAACTGCATCCCTAGACAAATACCTTCAAGAAATTGGAAAGGTTGACCTTATTACCGCTGAAATGGAGGTGGAATTGGCGCAACGCATCAAAGCAGGTGACCAAATTGCATTGGAAAAATTAACAAAGGCAAATCTTCGATTTGTGGTTTCTGTAGCCAAGCAATACCAAAACCAAGGGCTTACCCTTCCAGACCTTATCAACGAAGGAAATTTGGGACTTATTAAAGCCGCAAAACGCTTTGACGAAACCCGTGGATTTAAGTTTATTTCGTATGCCGTTTGGTGGATTAGACAATCTATTTTGCAAGCACTGGCAGAGCAATCTCGAATTGTACGACTACCGCTAAATAAAATTGGGTCGATTAATAAAATCAACAAAACCTATGCGTTTTTGGAGCAAGCTCACGAGCGTGTGCCTTCGGCAGAAGAGATTGCAAAAGAATTGGACATGACGGTTTCTGACGTCAAGGAGTCTATGAAAAACTCAGGGCGTCACGTATCTATGGATGCGCCACTTGTGGAAGGCGAAGATTCCAACTTATACGATGTATTGCGTTCAGGCGAATCACCAAATCCAGACAGAACACTTATGCACGAATCGTTGCGCACTGAAATTGAACGTGCGCTTGAAACGCTTACGCCTCGCGAAGCCGATGTAGTGCGACTTTATTTTGGTCTTGGAAATCAACATCCCATGACCTTGGAAGAAATTGGCGAAACCTTTGACCTTACGCGTGAGCGTGTACGCCAAATTAAGGAGAAAGCCATCCGCCGATTAAAGCACACCTCAAGAAGTAAAATCCTAAAAACCTATTTAGGATAATGGGAAATGTTAAAATTGCACCCTCGATGTTGGCGGCTGATTTTGCCAATTTGGAGCGTGACGTCCAACTAGTTAACCAAAGCCAAGCGGATTGGTTTCACATGGATATTATGGACGGGGTATTTGTACCTAATATCTCTTTTGGGATGCCGGTGTTAAAAGCCATGGCACGGCACGCCAATAAACCCCTTGACGTGCATCTTATGATTGTAGATCCAGACCGCTACATTCAAACGTTTGCCGATTTGGGCGCAGCCGTACTTACCGTTCATGCCGAGGCGTGTTCACACCTCCACCGTACGGTACAAGCCATCAAAGCTGCTGGTATGCAAGCGGGCGTAGCGCTAAATCCACATACTCCCATTTCAGTTTTAGAAGATATTATTTCGGACATAGACTTGATTTGCGTGATGAGCGTAAACCCTGGATTTGGCGGACAGCAATTCATTGAAAACACTTATGACAAAGTACGTCGCTTGCGTGCACTTGCCAATGCCAAAAAATCTGAAGTTTTGATAGAAATTGATGGAGGTGTAACTTCAGAAAATGCGGCTGCGCTGGTACAAGCAGGCGCAGATGTTCTTGTAGCAGGTAGTTTTGTGTTTAAGTCTAAAAATCCTTCTCAAACCATTTCTGATTTGCATACCATTGCAAATACCTAGCTCGATATAATTGATTTATTTTCTTATTTTTAGAAAATCAAATCTTTATTATGAAAAATACATGCTATACTTTTATTGCAGTTTCTCTGCTGCTGCTAGGATGCAAAACCAACGTGCTTACTGGTAAAAAAACTCTTAATTTTTTTGGAAACAACAAGCAACTTTTTAGCATGTCGTTGCAACAATACCAGTCGTTTTTAAGTGAAAACGAGGTGGTAACAAACACCAAAGATGCTGATTTAGTAAGCTCCATTGGGGAGGATATTGCTCGTGCGGCGCAAATTTATTTCAATTACAAGGGACAGTCCAACATGTTAAATGATTACGATTGGGAGTATAATTTGGTAAACAACAAACAAGTAAACGCTTGGTGTATGCCTGGCGGAAAAATTGTATTTTATACAGGCATTATGCCTATTGCTGCAAACCCCGATGGCATAGCTGCCATTATGGGTCACGAAGTGGCGCATGCGCTCGCCGACCACGGTGCACAACGCATGAGCCTCGGTATCGTACAACAAGCAGGAGGCATCATTACTGCTGAAGCCACCAAAAATCAAGATGCGCGAAAGCGGCAACAAATCATGATGGCATACGGAATTGGAAGTACGCTTGGTGGCATGTTGCCTTTTAGCAGAAAACACGAAACCGAAGCCGACAAAATTGGCTTGGAACTTATGACCATAGCTGGCTACAACCCAGAAGAAGCTCCCAAACTTTGGGAACGTATGAAAGCGCAATCCAAAGGTGGAACACCAGAATTTTTGAGTACCCATCCTTCTGAGGAGCGTAGAATTGCAAACTTGCAAAGCTGGATTCCCGAAGCCAAAGCGCTAGCCAAAAAAATCAATGCAACAACAGTTGCGCAATAACATCTAAAACCAATCAAATGAGAACTACTTTCTTTTTTCTTTTCACTGCAATACTTCTTACAAGTTGTACACAACCAGCTGCTAAAGAAAAACTACATAAGCTTATGCAAGATTATCACGAGCAAACCTTGCAAATGAACCCCATTGATGCAACCTTTCAGGGGGACACACGTTACAACGATTATTTACCAAACTACCTTGATGATGAGGTGATGGCAACTCAAAAAGAGTTTTATTCCGAAACGTTAGAGGCACTTCAAGCCATTAACACCAAAGATCTAAACGAACAAGACCAACTCAGTAAAAAAGTGTTGCAATGGGAGTGTGAAACTACCTTGATGGGCATGGAATTTCCAACCGAACTACTTCCCATAAACCAAATGTGGACGCTCCAACTCACCATGGGGCAGTTAGCCGCAGGCTCTAGCGCACAACCGTTTGCTACCGTAACCGATTATACCAATTGGCTTTCTCGAGTAGATGATTATTTAGCCTGGTTAAAAAGTGCCAAAACGCGTATGAAAGAAGGTATTACGCAAGATGTTGTGCTACCAAAATCATTGATTAGAAAAGTGGTACCACAACTTGAAGCGATGACGGAACCCGATTTGGATAAACATATTTTTTACATGCCTGCCAAAAACTTCCCAGAGGATTTTACCACTGCTCAAAAAGACAGTCTTTCGTCTGCCTATGCTGATATGGTAACCAATAAAATCATTCCTGCGTATCAAGATTTGGCAGAATTTATGAATGGAGCGTATTTGGAGGCTGGGCGTAACAGCAGCGGATTTGACGCATACGCTTTTGGTGAAGCATATTACGATTACGCCATTCGGTTATATACTACTACGGACATGACCGCCGATGAAATTCATCAGCTTGGGCTGGCAGAAGTAGCACGTTTGCGCAGCGAAATGGAACGCGTCAAAGAAAAAGTTGGCTTTAAAGGGGATTTGAACGCCTTTTTTGAGCATGTGCGTACGCTGCCAAAACTCATGCCTTTTGACGACCCACAACAGGTTATCGATAACTTTAACGCCATTCACGACAAAATGAAGGCGAAAGTGGATGCGTTATTTGAACTACAACCCAAAACACCATTTGAAGTGCGTCGTGTGGAGGCATTTAGAGAAAAATCAGCGGCAGCGCATTACATTCCCGGCTCTCTTGACGGCACCAGACCCGGTGTGTTTTATGTGCCGATTCCAAATGTGCGTGAATATAATATCTTCTCTGATGAAGACTTGTTTTTGCACGAAGCCATCCCGGGGCATCACTTTCAAATTTCGTTGCAACAAGAAGACACTTCCCTACCCGATTTTAGAAAAACACTTTGGTACAGCGCCTACGGCGAAGGTTGGGCATTGTATTGCGAATCGTTGGGAACAGAACTTGGCTTGTATGACGATCCGTATCAGTATTTTGGAATGTTAAGTGCCGAAATGCACCGCGCCATTCGCTTAGTGGTAGATACCGGCATTCATACCAAAGGCTGGACACGCGAGCAAGCCATTGCCTATTCACTAGCTAATGAAGCCGAACCCGAGTACGCCATTATTTCTGAAATTGAGCGTTATATGGCAAACCCAGGGCAGGCATTGTCGTATAAAATTGGACAGCTAAAAATTATGGAACTCCGTGCCATGGCTGAGCAGGAACTCGGCGATGCATTTGATATCCGTGCGTTTCACCGTATTGTGTTGGAATCTGGCTGTATTCCGTTGGCATTATTGGAAGATAAAATTAATGATTGGATAACTACATCACAGAAATCCTAAGCTGAAAAAACCTACTTTTGTAGATAGAATTGTTTAACATGATTTTAGTTACAGGAGGTTTAGGTTTTATTGGGTCGCATACGGTGGTATCCCTGCAAGAAAAAGGGTATCAAGTCCTTATTGTAGATGATTTGTCTAACTCCTCTATTGAAGTCTTGGACGGCATAGAAACCGCAAGTGGCATTCGCCCAACATTTGTTGAACTCAACTTGCAAGATGCCAAAGCGTTGGCTTCGCTTTTTGAAAAACATCGCATTACGGGAATTATCCATTTTGCAGCCTTTAAAGCCGTGGGCGAAAGCGTGCAAAAACCGGTGGCGTATTACCAAAATAATTTGGGTATACTGCTCAATCTATTGGTTGAAGTAGAAAAAGCTGATGCGCCCATTCCGTATATTTTTAGCTCGTCGTGCACCGTTTATGGCGAAGCTACCGAGCTACCCATTACTGAAAATGCGCCCGTGCAACCTGCCATGTCGCCCTATGGGAATACCAAACAAATTGGCGAAGAAATTTTGGTGGATGCCGTAAACGCTATCGAAGGGTTTAGGGTAATTGCGTTACGCTATTTTAATCCTATTGGTGCACATCCATCTATTGCCATTGGCGAATTACCCCTTGGCAAACCCCAGAATTTGGTTCCGTTTATTACTCAAACTGCAGCGGGGATTTATCCAAAACTCACCGTGTTTGGAAACAACTACCCCACCCCCGACGGCACCAACGTTAGAGATTATATTCATGTGGTAGATTTAGCAGAGGCACACGTGGTAGCCTTGGAGCGTATTTTGGAGCAGAAAAGTGCAGACGCCTACGAAGTGTTCAATTTAGGAACAGGTAAAGGAAGTAGCGTATTGGAGGTTATTCAAAGTTTTGAACGTGTTTCAGGGCAAAAACTCCCTTACGAAATTGGTGCGCGCCGCGAAGGCGACGTTATAGCCGCCTATGCTGACACCACCAAAGCAAATACTGTTTTGGGTTGGAAAACCAAACGCAGCCTGGACGAAGCTATTGCTTCGGCATGGAAATGGGAGCAGAAAGTAAGAAAGCTTTTGTAAGCTGCCCTTTTCAACTACTTGTTGGGTATTAATTTTGGATGAATAACACGAAACCAAAGAGGCGGAAAAAGTGCTAAAAGCATAGATGCCGGATAACCAAATGGCAATGTTGGGCTGTTTTCTAAGCTATCCAAAACTTGATATTTTTTTGAAGCTCGAAAATGGTGATCACTATGCCGAGTTAACTCATAAAGCACAATTCTACCCATGATATGATCGGAATTCCATGAGTGTATGTGTTGAACCTTTTCGTACTTGCCGTTGATTTTATTTCGAGCCAAGCCATAATGTTCTATATAATTGATGGTTTCGAGAAACAAGAAGGAAATTATCCCCACAATTAAAGCAATAGAAAATATTTTTACTCCAAAAAAAGCATAAACACCACCCAAATATGCTACTTGGTAAATGATAAACAACAGCATGTTGTTTTTGGTTGAGAAAAAATGTGCCCCTTTCTTTTTGAGTAGTTTGGTTTGTATCCGCCATGCATTTTTATATTGACCAAAAACCGATGTTATCCAAAAATGATATAAGCTCTGCCCCTTTTTTGCAGTTGCTGGGTCTTTTTCGGTAGCAACATATTTATGATGCCCGTAATTGTGCTCCAGAGTAAAATGCAAATACAAACAAGGCAACAGCAATAACCTTGTAAGTAAAATCTCAAATTTTCCTTTCCTATGACCTAGCTCATGTGCAACATTCACTGCGTTAGTTGCCAACAAAATGCCTAGCGCAAAAATTAATCCCACATATTCATAAACACTTAAAGTTGTAGTTGAAAAGCTATATATCCCATAAGATAGCACAGAGTAAACAATAGGAACATTTAAGTAAAGAAGCCAATCAAAAAAACGATTCAACGCCCTTTTTTGTTTATCAATATCTGAAAATTCATCGTTTTTTATCGGAATTATGCCTTCAAGAAAGGGTATTAAAACAAACACATAAGCCAATGCAGTGAAGGAGAAGACTCCTTTAAAATATAAACTAACAACTACACTCAGGGGAACCGTGTATGCTATGAGATATTTTAAGTCTTTCATGTTATAAATCTATAAAAATTTTGAATACACTAAATTATATACGAATAAAAAATCAAATAGCTTGACTGTTTTATTTGTGTTGTAGGGGATATTTCAACAAAGGCATTTGGACAAACACTGCGGGAAAGTGTTGTGTTTCTGTAGTAATCCCTGTAAGGATTACGCCGAGATCCTCACATATCTCCGCTTTAAAAATTAAACCCACAACTTTGTTAGATATGGTTTCGACTTGTGCCACAAAAATTCGATAATTCAAACTAATGGAAAGAAGTTTATTTTTTGCCGCAAAAAATATTTCTAGAAATAAATA
>Ga0129342_1001282_pt1 | contig 11210 bp, 6 predicted proteins | sample CPBDNA_5_FD_94426 | JGI IMG/M metagenome (GOLD analysis project Ga0129342, IMG submission 94426) | Freshwater to marine salinity gradient microbial communities from Chesapeake Bay, USA - CPBay_Sum_15_0.2_DNA | ecosystem: Environmental > Aquatic > Marine > Coastal | place: USA: Chesapeake Bay...
CCGGCATCCACGAAGTTGGCCACGTATATCTTTTGTCTCACCAACGGATCGGTGTCCGCTGAGAATATGATCCGCATGCCGTCCGTTATGGCAGTCTCGTCAGCGAAGTATCCAAACTGTCCTGAAACATCGCTGAAGGCGTCCCTGGTCGTGGTATCGAACAGATCCACCGGATTCTTTGCCACCGTGCCCGAGTTGTACAATGACAGTCCCGAATCGAATTCAATTATGGGTCGCTTGGCCCTATCCGTCTCATCAAGAACCGTGCTTGTTCCATTTACCTGCGATGCTTTTTCTATCACGGATCTGTGGAACCATCTGTTGTATCTCGACCATGCGTTATGGTCTAGTGAGTCCCGTTTGATGGTTATGTAATCCTTGTTCACCGGAGAACCGTCTGTGGCGTAGCTCTCTGGAGTGGCCAGCACCGTGGTGTCGGTCAAGGTGATCGCGTCTCCAACCCCCTCCACGTAGTACTCTTTGTTCCTGTACGCGGCCGGCACCTTGCTTGAAGTGAACTTGATCTTCATGCCGTTTGAAAATGCCAGCGTCCTTAATTTGTAGTTTTTGACTCCCACTATGTCGTCGGCTACGTTGATCTGAGATGTGGATGTCACTGTCCTGATGTGTAATATGCCGTACATGCCGTCATGGTTACCGCACTGGTAATATAAAGTGTCTGGTGCTCCAGATGTTGGCACAACGAACGTCACGGTACCTTGGTCGGCTCCGTTGTTGGTCACGCCAGACGTGTATAAAACCGACGTGGATCCATCAGCACCAATTCCGTCCTTGCTGGGTTCGGTCATGATGTAGAATGGATGTCCCTGTGCTTCCACAGTGAACTTGTAGGTGTTGCCCCTCCAGAGCGTCATCTCTGGATTCCTCTCGTTTTCGAGATGTCGGAAAGTGTATGCCCTTCCAGACGATCCGTCATCGGGCAGTGCTTCCACTGTGTATTCGGCCACCGCACCTGTGCCAACTGAATCTATCGTGATAGCACTCGGTCCGTTCGGTAGCCAGTAGTACTCCCTGTAGTTGACCAGTTTGTCAAAGTCCACCGCCGGGTTCCAACTGTACACGGTCTCCTTGTTGAGCCTGTCATGGTTGTTGACCTTGCCTCCCAGGTACTTGATCTGGTTGATGTAGTCATCATACGTGCCGGTAAATTTTACTTGGTCCTCTGGATTCACAGAAGTTGTGTCTTTATCTGTGTAGGTCACGGCAGGTTCTAATTGATATGCGAACCTATCCCTGCTGGTGGCACCTATGTATCTGTCTGTTATCTGTCTGGTGTAGGCATCCTGTCGACCAATGTAGCCGTCCAGTCTTTCCAATTGACCTTTTTGTACCAACGGATCCAGTGTGCTGGCCAGGAAACGTTGGTTAGTGTCGGTCCTGTAGAATGCTGGTAGGTGTTGTACCGTTCTACGGTATTCGTTATCGCCTTGCTTGACGACTTCGTTGTTGGTCAGCGCGTTGATTGGATCGTCGGCCATTAGTATCCTGCCCCACTACTGCCGGTGCTTGAACCGGAACCTGTTGTAGTAGAGCCTGAAACCGCTGATCCTGTGGTGGTGTTGGTAGTGGCAGTTGATGTTGATGTCACGACTGTGCCCGAAGCCTCTAGTTGGTTGGCCCCTAAAGCACTTATTATTGTGACATCATCAACGGTGGCCCCACTGATGAAAATCTCGTCTGCCGCTGAGTTTATCTGGAACAGAGACCCAAAACCCTGACCTGATTGGTTTGGCACGATGACCACTGTGAGTAGGTCCGGCGCTAATTCATTGTGTATGTATGCGGCTAGTTCTGTGAAGTAAAAAGCATCTCCGAAATCCCAGTTGTCTAGTGCGAAGAATTCGTTAATAGCGGCAATCACTCTCGTCTTTATTACCGCATCTGTCACGTTTGTGTTTTTGTTTTTGACAACCTTGAATGTTGCTTGTAGTTGCTCATCGGCACCGGTGCCGAACAATATCTTGTACTTGACTGGATGATAAATGATCTGGTCTGATAATGATTTTAGTGGATTCAACACACCTGAGTAATTGATCCTCAACTGGTCCGACGTGGATGGTGTTGGTTTGGCACCACCGTCCTGTAACCATATCCTGAATAGATTATCATATGTTCTTTCCAATAGATAAACATCCACTATGTTCGAAACGCTGGGATCTATCCTGGTCTCTTGTCCTGCGTGGTGTTTGTACTGGAAGTCTATAGAACTTCTGCCCCTCCTCGCATAGTAATCTGTGGTCGTTGTCAAAGTGTTTGTGGTTGAACTGTATTTCTTGACAACATTTTCCGTGTCTGCGTAAAAATAAAATAGTTGTCCGTCAGTGTATGTTGTCGTGTTTAGATTGATGTCCGTTTCATTCTGTGTCACCACAAAGTTACTCGCCGCGTAAGGTCTAAATCTTTCTATGGTGTCATAAGAGATGTACTTCTCGAAGAACACGAATTTTGTAGACACCGACGTGTCTGGTTCCACGAATATGTCAAACAGTTCCGGGTTGTCAACGACACCGTCGTCATCACTGTCATAGAACCCAACCTTGACCTTCCTGTTGTCTTGGAATCCGTCTGATTCGGTCACGGTGTCTGTGACCTGCCACGTGATGGGATGACCTATTGCATTTCCTGATGATAAAATAGAATTTGTCTTTAAAATTTTAACCGTATCTTTGACCACATTACCGGTCTTGTAATCGTATATCCTTTCCTCTGTGTCAAAATGGAATTTGTTCTGTGATTCGGATTCAAAAATGTAGTCCAGTTTCCTGTAGTGCACCGTGTAGGTGTTGCCGTCATTGGTGAATTTGAACCACCAGCTGGCATCTAGATTGGTGCCTGCAGTGCTACCGGTGTTTGCGAGGCTGAACACAGTGCTGGTGCTTAGGTTGGCAGTGGTTATGACTCTCCATTCTTCACTGTCCACGTCATATCTGAGACCAAAGTCTTCATAGGCCTCTACCCTGTCTATGATGTCTTTCTCTAGAACCGTTGAGAATGACGTCACGAAGTTAGGGATCACACCATTCAGTACTGCACCATTGGGAACTATGTCATTCAATGTGATCGGTCCAACTCCCGTTGAAAGATTTCCTTGACCACCGTTTGATCCATCGCCCACCACATCTGATATCTTGGCCCACGCCCTGTCCTCGGCGTTGTCCGTGCCTGACGTCACCAGTGTCCCATTTAGGAACTCCCTTGTGTCTGGTGATGTGAACTTGATTAAAGCACCTTCCTTGGCGTATTTTAGATTGGATGTTGCTGAACTTCCCACAGCCAACGCACCGCCCGATGTGAAGTAACCGGTGTTGGTGTTGGTAGTGGTTGTTGTGGAATTCCATGTGGCTGTCAGTGACGTCAGGCTCTTGGCGTCGTACTTGTCATAGTAGAACTGCCTGGCGTATGCTTCTTTTAATTTTGCTTCAACGGAACTATCGAGGATTGATTGTACTTCGCTCCTGTTGTTGAAGGTGAATGTGAATGTTGGTGTGGTCTCTTCCCTGTAGAGGATTCCGTCCTCTGCGAACACCGAAACGTTCGAGTACGCCCCTGTCGGATCCAGTATCTCCTTGGCCCTCGAGATCCCCGAAGCGCTTCTGTTCACAGATCTGACCTTGACTATCTCTTGCGATGCCGACAATGGCACAACCTGGTAGTCTTCCGCGGTGATCATCCTGTTCTGTGAGTAGTAGACCTGTCCGGCTTTCTCCTTGATAGAATCATTGGATTCCGTTGCGGCCGAGTTGTATATCGATTGTTTGAGACTTATTGCTATTGTCAATGTCTGTTGTGAACCGTTGGCATCTATATAGGGCACAGATAATGACACACCTTGTATGTCTGCAGGTTGTATCGCGTACTTGGCGTTGTCACTTGTTCTGTAATATGTCCTGAAATTACCTAGCGGCAAGTTTGAAAAATTTCCATCACCGAACACTAGATCGATGGTGTCATTGTTCTTGGTGACCACGTTGTAGATGTTCCTGATGTCCTTGGACAGAGAATTGTAAATGGCGTTGTTACCGGCCAGCGCTGGAACCTTGGTCCAACTTTCAGCAATTTGTCCGAACTGGTCAAGTTTGTATAACCATACGTCGGTGTTGTTTACATTACTTGTTTCAAAACTTTTAACATAGTTTGTTATGGCAGTGTCCACTGAAAATTCTTGTTGTTCCAGTGTTCCTTGTTTAAACAGGAAGAAGAACCCTGTGTTGCCGCTACTATCTCCTGCACCGTCGTTCCTATACGTATAAGTGAGTCCTGTTCCCGGCACAGGTGAAGACTCATAGATAGAATCTGAATTTCTAATGGTGCTGGGCACTATCTCAAATCTTCTAGTTGTTCCCCTATGCTCTTGCTGAATGTGTATATCGGTAAGTCCAGTTGGTTAGAACTCAAAGTGTAAACTTCCGTTGACACTCCTCCTATCTTGTTTTTCTCTCTCGGGCTTCCAAACAGTTGTCCGGTCTGATTCGCCGCGTTCAATATTGCTATGAACTGTTCTCTGTAATTCGAGTTGGCAGAATCATTCCAGATGATTGTTTGATTTGCTAAATTTGTTCCTGAGCTATCGTTGACATTCTGTGTCGTGGATATGGAATCTATCTTTAAAAGTCCTGTGGCCGGCAGATTCCTCTTGGCGTTGTAGTTGATCAGCCTCGCCAATCTTAAAACACTGTTTCTTCTCTCCGCTGTCTCTAGGAAGTTCTCCCTGGCGTTGAGGTCCACCCTGAATGATAGTGCCTGTGCTATGTAGGCTATGAGATCGATGAGGGCAACATACTCCGAACTCTCAACGAAATCGTTGAAGTCATCTGGATAGTTCTCCTGGAGATACGCAACCATGGTCCTTCTCAGTGTCTCGAAGTCGTATGATTTGAAATCTGCCTGCTGGAAAGCCTGATAGATCTTGCGCCAATCCTCGGCTACTAGTAATCTGTTCTGTCTGTCTGTTGTGGCCATTGTATATACAACGGTATTTATATGCGAGGTAATATGCGCTTATTAAGATAGACGCAGAAGTGAGTTCTCGTCGAAGTTGAAACGCAGTTTCTCTGTGATGTTGAGCGGCACATATGTTATAGTGGCCTGTATGGCTATGCCCTTGTCAGCTTCTGTGACCAGTATCTCCTGTGTGGAAATACGAGGATCCGCATTGAGATTCGCTGTGACATCGTCCACGATCGCCTCTTTCAACTGTTCGGTGAATGGCTCGAATATGGCATCATATATGATTGTACCAAATTCCGGATTCTCCACCCTCTCGCCCTTACGGACAGAAAGCCTGTTGATCAGGTCCTGCTTGGCAACCTCGAAGTCATACAGTCTGAAGTTCTGCTTGTCCGCGCGGCTACTGAAACCTTTGAATGTCACGTTCCTCTTTGATAGGTCTCTGTTGTCTTCAGCCATTAGTTCAATCTCCTGAATTCCACGTCAACTTTATTGTAGTCGACCATGTAGAATCCCGTGTCGGTCATAACACTGGCCCACGGCACCTCCTGTGCCATCACGCCCTGGTATGTGCCCGGCAACTTTTTGTATTTAAACGAATATATGTTGACACCAGATGATGATTTACCAATGTATTTTATATCTTCTTTGAGTCTCTGATCGCTAAATTTAAATCCACTAAAAAAGTTCTTAACAGCACCACCTATGCTACCAATCTTGTTCGCGAGATTCCCGCCCACGTTCTGTAGGAAGGTCTGTCCGCCCATGGCGGCATCTCTGGCATTGAACAGTCCTGCCTTGCTGGCCAGGCTCTTGACCTGATTCATGCCTACTATCTTGCCACCCACAACACTCGAGTACGTCTGTGTGATACTGCTGAGGTTGGATATGCTGGGAACGACGTTGCCCGCTGAAAGATTTTTAACCAACCCATCAACTGAATTCAGGGCGTTGTTGGCCAGATCGATATTGCCCGAGATTCCTGAAATCGTATTGTTGCCCAATGTGAACAGTTCACCGGCCTGGTTGACGAACACGTTGTCCTTGAACAGTTCCGTGCTCTTGCCCGTGAACTTCTCTACCACCTGTGACGTGAGACTACTGGTCAAGTCTTTTGCAGATGTGTTGAAATCGATGCCTTTGATCTTCTCTGATATGCTGTCCTTGATGTCGAATGGTAGATTTATTTTATTTGTTATTCCGTATATGTCGTTATACTTGGTTCCGAAGTCGGTAAGCAGTTGTTTGGCCTTGGTGGCGTTGGTGCTGGATCCCATCTTTTGTTTGACATATTCTAACGCGTCCGCCTGGTATTGCGCATCTCTGATCGCGCTGTTCTCACTCAACCTGTTCTGCTGGTTGACGAATTCTGCGGTGCCCGGTGTGTTGGCCAACTGGCTCCATCTCTTCTTGTCATCACTGTCCACGGGTATGATGCCATCATTGCCGATCACGCTGGCCCTGAACATGGGTTCATGCGTCACGAACCTGTGCACCGTGGTCTTGGTCTTCCTAGTGAACTGTTCTAGAGGTTTGATGCCTTTCTGTGTGAGCTCCACATCCCCCTCGTCCCTCAACTGCATTCCTGCTTTTTCTGGTGTGAGCCAATTTGGTCCCCACGTTGGACTCGCACTGGTGGAGTTGAAGTGCACCTGCGATCCCGCTAAATGTATCTGTCCAGAAGCGCCATGTAACTGTGTACCGCTGGTGAATGAAGATATTCCGTCCCTGGCGTAGTCCCTAACCGATCCTGCCTGTGAACTGTTCAGTATGCCTTTCTCTCCGAGATTCAACAATAGGTCAGCGGAGTGTATCATCTCCTTGGCGGAACTAAATCTCACCTGTCCGTTGGCGTGCATGTTGATGTTCGAATCTGAGTGCAAGTTGAAGTCTCCCTCTGTCCTCATGTTGATACCACCCACCCCCGAATATAGATCTATCCTGCCGTTGCTCTGCATCTCTATCCAGGCGTTTCCCGAACCGTTTGCTATGTACACCACTCCCTCGGTGTCGTGCATCAGAAGTTGATGTCCCGAAGAGGTCCTCAATCTTGTTAGTTGGTTTGTGCCATTCACAGCACCATCGTCCATGACGAACGTGTGACCTGTGGTCCTTGTCACGTAGTCGGTGGCTTCTGAATCTTTTGAACCCACTTTCTTCTTAGATGTGCCTGTGTCTTTCCTACCTGGTGTGCTTATACCAAACACCTGACTGGGTGTCTCTCTCCTGGCCGACGAAGTCGTTGTTCCCCTGATCGGATCAGCGATCAAGCCCTGTTTCAACAACACATCCGCGAAAGGATGTATGGGTTTTGGGGTCGACTCATAATTACCATTGGCGAGAGCACCCGGTGTGTTCCTGTTGAGTTCACCGGCTGGTACTGTTTTTGTTCCGTAATCTTTTTGCTTGTCGATTAAATCTTGTTGTGCGCCTGGGGGGCCTTCCTGTTCCCCGGTTACCTTGTCCCAAGTGTTGGCACTGGCCGCTATGCCCGGTGTCATGTGATTGGTGTAGGGATCCTGTATACAACCTATCCAGTAGGCCTGGTCCATCTTGCCCTCGGCGAATATGACGAGAACCTTGGTGTCCAGGTCGGGTGGCACCGCCCAGAAACCATACGAATGTTGACTGTCCTCGAACTCCCGGGAAACACCGTTGGTGTACTGTGCGCCCTTGGCACCATAGAAAGGTGATAGGTAGTCACAGGTTATCAACTGCTTCTCTGTGGGGTTCTCTGTCTTTACTAGGCTTGGTATGAAAACCTTGAGCCTTCCCATCCTGGCTGGGTCCTTGTTGCCCTTGACTACGCCGAGGTAGGGTCCGGGATTGGTTACTGACCATTCCTGGTTCCAGTTACTGCCCGACGGTTTGGGCGTCGATGCGTGTCCCTTCAAATAATCTCTCTGTGCCATTAACTAAAAAATCCTTTTATTTTAGAAATCAAGTCAGTAAACTTTCTTCCTATGTTACTTACATCCTTGTACACACCCTGCAGTTCGGTAACGAGTGTCTGTGCCTCACTGAAGGTTTTTACTTCAGATGTGGTGCCGTCTTTTGATACCACAACAGATGTGGGCTCAGGGTTGGATATGGTCACTCCCTGGTTATTAAATCTTGTCATCTGTAATACGTTGGTGTATTTGCCGTCCGAGAAATTATGTTCCACTCCGATCACCCTGTACAGTCCGCTGAACTCGGCCGACTGATCGCTCTGAAGGTCATACACCCCGGTCCTGTCGTTGAGGTCCGTGGGCATCCTGAAGTTCAGGAGCACGATGGGTTCCGCCACGTCGGGATTGTAGCAACGGAATGTGTCGTTCCATATCCTGTTCCTGGCACTCTGCCAGTAGTCCATGTCTGTGTCCCTGTGTATGCGCTTGGTACCAAATAATTCAGGACTCACTGGTATGAACTGGCTCTGTCCCAGCCATGCGGGATCGCCCAGTATCTCCATCCTGATGTTGACCATGTCCGCCAAAGGGTGTGTGAGCGTGTCTAGGAATGCGTCCAGTTCAGTGGGCGTACCTCCGGTCTTGCCCGTGCCTGGGCTGGAGAAGTTAGTGGTCTCGGTCTTCAGTAGTAAATTGCCATCACCAAAATGTTCTTGTGCTGTTGTTCCTCCCGTGGATTGACCCCTGACGTTCTCCACGGTGTTCTTCCTGGTGTTGGTGGCCTGCACGTCCTTGAGTGCGCCTTGGTAATAGGCCACCCTGTAGTTGATGTTTAGGTCCAACACGTCCACGTTGTCGCCCGTGAATATGTAGTTGTAGGTCTTGAACACGAAGTTCTTGAAGTTCTTTCCTGTGCTCACCCCTGGTATGGACAGCGAGTAGGCGTGTATCTTGTAGGGCTCTATGGTGAACTTGATTATCTTGGGATTGGTCGCACGTTTCAAATCAAAATTGCTGTCATCGGGTATCACACTGGATTTTATCCTGAAGTATTTGAAATAGAATTCCTCGGCCTGTTCCAGCACCGCCTGTGCACCGCCCTTGAACTGTGCCAGGCCCAACTCCCTGGATGCTTTCTGTCGGAACTCTTTGTATTTCTTTTCAGTGAAGTCTGGATGTCCCTTCATTATCTCCTCGAGCACCTTGATGATGTTGTTTCCCGTGTTGACCTTCATGAATTCCACTGGGACGTCTCCTGTGTCCACCACACTAACCACCTCGGCCTGTTGCTTGTACATTCCTGTCTGGTCTATGTTACTGACATCGAATGTCTTCTCGGGATTGAGATCCTCGTGTATGGAAATTTGGTATCTGTCCGGTATGCCGATCTTGCCCGCCGCCCGGTCATCCTCTGCCCCTTGGTTCATCAGGTCCTCCAGCGCTTTCACCACATCGGCCACCGTGTTGCCCTGTGGATAGAGACTGCCCGACGTCTTCAACTCCGAATAGGTGTTGACGAACCCAAACTCGTTGTAGGGTATGGCCCTCACCGTGTACACGGTGCCCGCCTGGCTGACATCCATCTGCATGTCTATGATCTTGATCGGTATCACACGCTTGGTGGCGTCCTTGCCGAACTGGTTGATTATCCGTGATTGTTCGTCGAACCCCCGGAACTCCACCGTTAACAGATAGGGTGCGTCCAGATGATCTAGGTAGTTGTTGTTGATGGCCGCTCCACGAATCCTCTCCAGTAGTGTTATGCCATAGGGTTCAACAATCACCATGGTTATGTCCGTGACCGAAGTCAACCTGCGTTTCTCGTTCAATCCCGGTAGCGAGTTCATGATCACACTTTTGATGTAGAGATCCCTGTTCTGGCTTAATATGTTCCTGCTCTTGTCCACGGCGCCTTTCAATCGTTCGTTCTGATTGATGGTTTTCTTGTTCTCCGTGTTGAGTTCTGTCCTGTCCCGGTTCTCGTTGGCACCTATGCCCGAGCTCCTGGCTATGATGTCGTGTGGTTTGGACTTCAACAATGTAGAGGTATTCTCGAGATCCTTCTTGCCCAGACCACTCAAAGTGAACAGCGTGTTGTAGGACGCGAACTCAAACAACATGTTGGGGTCTGATATGTTGGTCACATAGGTCTCGTCAGTTTTGTTTATGGTAGACTTGTTAGGAGCGACATCGTCCGCTGTCGCGTACTGCGGCTGTTGTACAGGATTGTTCTTGTGTAGGTTTGAAACCATGCCCTAAATCCCCAGGTCTTTGAGCAGATTCTCTTTCTTGGGCAACTGAACCGTCACCCCTGGTCGGAAATCGTAGATCGGATCCTCTATCTGGTCTGGATTCCTCTGAGCGAACACCCACCAAAGCCTCGGTGATCCATACAAGTCATAGGCCAACAGGTCTGGCCTGTAGGCGTAGGTTCTCTCAATGGTGTAGGATTGGTCATCCTGCTCTGCTGTTATGGTCCTAGGATTCATTATGTCTAGATAGTTCGATACTTCACGTGTCTCGAAGTACGGCGAAGTGTTTGAATATTTGGCCATTAGATAAATCCTACCTCGCTACTGCCCTTGCCATTCAACTCGCCTCTGACGAATTTCTTCATCGAGAAGTTTTTAATAGAATCTCTGCTGTATATTGGTGTGATCAAAACAGATATGTTAGAAAGTGTTGGAGCCCACGTCTGTGACTCGCCCTCCGCGTTCATGAAGAAACCAGCATCCGCGCCTGACAACTGTTTGTAGGGGGTGTTGCTCTGCTTTGTGGAAATGTAATCAATGCCCGGTCTCAGTTCCACGTTGAAAGAGTTTATGACAACAGGTATCTTGTTGAACATGTGATCACCATAACCGTACAAGTGCATGATGGGTGGCGGGTTTCCTTTCAACCCATCTCCGTCATCGTTGCCAAAGAACATTTTTGTGGCTGTCCTTAGGAAATTAACAGTGGCCACCCAGTGCTTGGCGTCCTCGGAATTCTGCACAGGAAACTCTCCTATGATGTTCATCTGATCCACCTGTGAATTTTGGTAAGCATAGTGTGGGTAATTGCTGTGGACCTGATCCATGGCGTTGTAGTTTGCAGAATGTTGTATCACAACTGCCGGTGTCAGTGGCCAGAATATACCACGTGATTCCGCCAATGGCGCCATCAGAGGATTGTTGTCAAAATCAAAGAACTTCTGTAATGGCGATGCATCTGGAACCTGCAATCGCACACGCCAGTCGGTCTTGTCGTTCCTGCCCGACCACTTGGCCCGGGCCTGCACCAGTCTGGAGTCCGTGGAAATACCAGCACCCGTGAGCCTGCTCAGGGTCTTGTTGATAAACCCACCTGCCA
>Ga0129342_1001286_pt1 | contig 11200 bp, 9 predicted proteins | sample CPBDNA_5_FD_94426 | JGI IMG/M metagenome (GOLD analysis project Ga0129342, IMG submission 94426) | Freshwater to marine salinity gradient microbial communities from Chesapeake Bay, USA - CPBay_Sum_15_0.2_DNA | ecosystem: Environmental > Aquatic > Marine > Coastal | place: USA: Chesapeake Bay...
AATGATAGCGATAAGAGTAAACGCGCTATGACTGAAGGCGCTACTATATGGATACCTGAAACTCGTGGAACTCTCGGAAGTGTTAAGAGTGAAACCGCAGATACATACACGAACCCTTACTCTTTCGAAACATTAAACGGGTCAGGAAATAAAGTAGCTCCTTTCGATAATGATAACTTTCTTACATGTAAAATGTGTCTCAAGTTAGAAACAGGTATTTTTAGAAGTTCTAAAGTATGGGCGAATATGTATACGGGTTTAGAGATTGTTATTACGCTGGAGGAACCTTCTAAATGTATAACTCAATTAGATAACGTTTCACGTCACAAGAAATACAGACTAAACCCTCGATTTCATTCTGTAAATGGTTCAACAGGCGCACCTAACGACTGGACTAATGGAGCGAGTACAACAACCTTTTACATAGAAGGAAACGTTAACTCTCAACATTCACCGAAGGCGTGTGGTTTCGTAGTAGGTGAACGTATTAACTTCGTATCACCTGATAATGCTTCGGTCTCTGCATTTGATACGCCACCAGTTATCTCAACTATCGAAAGCGGAACAGGGGCGCAGAGCGGATTACTTAAGATTACATTAGACGCACAACCTACTAATAATAGCGGTCATGATATAGTAAGAGGTTCGTGGTTTATGTATTCTGATAGTGTTCTCGCTTCTCCTGAAAATCATTACGAAGCAACGTATACGTTTTCGAATGTAGAGTTAGTAGTTCAAGAGGTAGATATGGGTTCTAACTATGTTAATGATATGGTTAGTAAAATGAAAGAAAGTGGTTCTATTAATATGGATATTCTTTCAGTATCTAATTACAAGTATTCACAGAATAAAGACGATATCGTAGCTAATATTAGACTACCACTAAATCAATCAAGAGCGAAGGCGATTTTATCGGTACCACGTGACAGCACTAATTACACCAGTAGAGAACGTATCGGAGCTAAAGGAACTTATGACGTAGGAGCAGGAGCAGACGAAGACGGACAACTTCTCGCAGGAGACCAGTTTCGGGGCATATCCGATTTTATTTCTGACTACGTTTACTTCTACGACGGGAGGCTCCAGCCCTCACGTGTCGTGGACTGTAGTAAAACGTCGTCTAAAACCAGTATTTCAGCGCAACCGCTAATTGAATTATCTAAAGCTCTCGTCCAGAGTGGTATTAACGTTAAGTCTCTCGCTGATTTTAATAATAACTTCGTAATCGGTCGCGCTTTAAGTATGTCAGTCATGGGAATTGAAGGGGTTTACGATACAAGAGGTAAAGATTTTAATCTTCAGGTAAATTACAACGGGACGGCACCTACTAAATCTAAATTATGGAATAACTTCGTTTTTCATTTAAGAAGGATTGTAATTAAGGGTGATAATATTTCGGTAATTGTTTAAGAGTTTTTAAAATGTTTTTTTAATTTTCATATTTCTAAATTATTTATATATTAAATAGTATAAATAATGAGTAATCGCTATCTAACTATTTTACCAGCTAATTCTAACACCACTCACTCGTATAAGGAGGGTAGACCAGTTATAGACTTTCTTATACCCGAACAGGAGGCGTCACTCCTACCTCGCTCTATTCGTCTATGTGGTCGTTTTCATGCATTCAAGGACAGCACCCGCGCAAGTACTTCAGCAGAGGCGAGATTAAGTATGGATAGTCGCACGGGTGTATGGTCTGTAATCGACCAAGTAATTATCAGTTCAGGAATGAGTAAAACTACGATAGAACACCTTAGGAACGCTAATAGGTTCTATAGTTCATACTTTTCAGCTGTAAATGACGAGAAAAATATGATAGGTATGTATTCTACTACAGGTCTTACACAACCCTCGACGGACGGACAGCAGTTATCGGTAATCCGTGAGGGCGCAGGTGCTAACTCTAACGAGTTCTGTATCCACATACCTACTGGACTTCTAATGGGTAATAGTGCTATTAATTTAAGTAGTCAGACAGGGGTCGGGGGTATCCAGCTTTCTATTCACCTCGCACCCGATAGCATGGTGCTATATGACAGTAATGGAGACGCACAGGTAGGAGGTTATTCGGGCGCCTTTTATGAACTTACTGACCTTCAGTTAGTATGTGAAGTTTCTTCTGAAATGGTAAACGCTCCTCTTCAGTATAATTCGATTACTTCATACTACCACACTATTAACTCTACTAACGCTAACGTTAACTTCTCTCTCGGATTGAATAGAGTATCGTCTACTATGGTTAATTTCGTACCTTCTGATTATCTAAATAATTTAGACCATAATTCTCTACAGACACTTAACCCTCTTAAGAAAGACGGAAGTATCGGGGACGTTTCTCAATTAGTAATGACTAAAGGAGGTATGCGCTATCCACTTGACTATAATATCGATACGTCTTTTAAGAAGAACTCTAACACGAAACAGGTAGACCCGCAGATTATTAGAAATTATATGAACTCTATTATACCATTCAATAAGATTAGTCATACTCTTATCTCGCCGATTACGTGTAATAAGTCATACTCTACAGACACCGCAGGGGTTCTCGGTGGAAACATTTTCGGTGTAGGTGTCGCTTATGACGTCCTCGGGTCCGACGGAGCAGATTTCTCACAGCAGTCATGGGGTATGCAGTTAGATTTAGGTTTAGACGATAATAACCCTAATAGTGCTTTCGTCTTCGTCCACCATAAGAATACTCTCGTCTATGATAAGGGTCAGGTTCAAGTTATCGCATAAATAAAAAAATATAAATAAATATAAATGAATTATTTACCTGAAGATATATTTTCTCTAATTCTGAAAAAAAGAACTGAAGAAATGAAAAAAGATAAAGAGATAAAAGATAATAAAAAAAATTATAATAAAGTCATGGAAGATATAGATAGATTATTTTTTTTCGTATTAAGTGGTAAATATTATTATAACCAAAAAAATATATTAGGTATAGACGGAGAAAATGTAAGTAATTTTAAAGCATTAGATTATATTACACCTTATAAAATCTATACTTAATTTTTTAACATTTTTTTATTTATTTTTTATATTTATTAAGTTATAAATATAAATGTCTCAATACACTAAACCTGATTTTCTTAAGGCTGGTCCAGTTATTACAGACCCTACGTCACGTATCGACACAGAGGTACTCGAGCCCGTTTTTCACTCGGATACGTTCTGTCGCCTACGGTTATCTAACAAGGGCATACTAAATGCAGGTTCACGTATTACTTTCTGCGTAAATAGTCCTTCAACTGAAAGCTTTTACCCTCTCTCGGTAGGTGTAGGAGCGCTAATCTCTCGCGTCGCCTTTAAGTCAGGCGGTAAGACTATCTGTGAGGTTCAAGACTGGGGACACCTCCACGCATACGAGAGTGCTTTTATGGACCAATCTGTAATCAAGGAGAGAGAGCAGTTTTTATCGGGTAGAGCGCTATCTATGACTTCAGCTTATACAGACAACCAACCGAACGAGAGTACTCATATTACTTTAGATAATGGTAAAGAGAAGGTAGTAGATACAACACTCGCGACGTCTACTAATCATTTAGTTCATGATTTTATGAAGCTTAATAATGAACCAGTTTTTTCTGTAAGATTAGACGACCTTATACCGTGTCTCAAGGGTCAAGAATTACCGCTCTTTAAAATTATGGAAGACGTTGATATCGAAATTACTTTTTCGGAAAATAAAAAGAGAGTAAGTATCGCCTCGGGTGGTGACCTTACTAAAGCATTTACAATCAAGACCTCTGAAACACGTCTTATCGCTGATTACACATTTTTAGACGTTGAAGAAATGGACGCATACATGAAGGGTGAAAAAGGATATTCATACACCTTTAAAGAACCACGACTTACGAAGACTACCCTCGCTACTGCTAACGACTGGGAAAATCAGATAAGAAATGTAGGAGGTGCTGGGCGTGTAGTTAGAAGTGCAGTAGTAAGTGTTACGTCTGAACTAATTAACGCCTCGGGACCTATTAAGTCGGTTCTCTGTGATTACAGGTCTATCGCGCCAGAGAGTTCGGGTAAAGGTGTATATGGTAAACTAACAGCCAACTTTAAGAAAAATGATAGGTTTCTCTATCCTATTGATAGGTCTAACTCTGCTCTACACTTTCACGGGCTTATGGACGCTCAAGGTGGTCCTCCTCATATCTGTAGGTCTCTCTACAATAGACAGGGATACTCTATCGCTGACAATAAGTTCGAAGGTCATGCAATAGGAGGAACACACCAAGACCAACTTTTAGGACAGCAGTTCTATACAGCATACCGCTTTAATGATAACATGAGAGTAGATAGTCGTGGTTTAGAACTTCATTCTAAATTAGAAACCATGATAGACGCAGAGAAACCATACGTATCTCGGTGCTGGATTATGGTAGAGAAGATTATGACTATCGTAGACGGGAAGGTAGACGTCATGTTCTCTTAAATAATAAATTATTATAAAGTCTATATTTTTCATAAAGTCTGTAAAGTCTGTAAAAATAAAGTAAATAAAAGCAATTAGAAAAATAGGAAATATGAAGAGTTTAATTATTCATATTAAAAATAACATTTTATTAAAACTTATTTTTATAGACTTTACAGACTTTTATTATTTTTTTTATTCTTTTTATTTTAATCTTATTATATACTAAAATATATAATGAGCGATAAAGATAATCTAATCGAAACATTAAAGAAATCTCGTCCGAATGCTAAAGATAGCACTATTAAAATGTATAGTTCTAACCTGTTAAAACTACAGAAACTAATGGATACAAGTGATTTTAAGTTTTTAAATAAGTCTGATAATGTAAAAGAAAAAATAGGAGAATTACACTATACTACTCAACGTAACTATTTTAATGCTATTATAGTTTATTTAATGGCTGTAAAAGAAAAGAAAGACGACCCTCTTATAGAGGAGTATATCGAATTAAGAGACGAATTAAATAAGAAGTATGAAGACGAACAAGCTACAGGGGTTATTAGTGATAAACAGAAAAATAATTTCGTAGACATTTCAGAAGTAAATAAAATGATTGAAGACATGGGTAATGAAATAAAAAATAGAAAGATTAAGAAGAAAGAGGATTTAACAGCTAAAGATAAATCACTATTACAATCATATATTTTATTTAATATTTACACACGATTACCTATGAGAAATGACCTCGCAGGAATGGAAGCAATAAATAAGAGAGTATATAATAAACTATCGGAAGAAGATAAAAAAGAAAAGAACTATTTAGTTATTAATAAAAATAGTATGTTTATGGTATTGAATAATTATAAAACGTCCGCGAAATATAAAGAGTTAGATATAGATATACCGAAAGATTTAGAGAAACTATTAAGACTATATATTCGTATTAATGGTATGGGTGTATTATTTAAGAGTTCAACAGGTAAACCATTATCTCGTAATGCATTAAGTCAATTACTTTTAAAAGAAACTAAAAAGAGAATGGGAAAGTCAATCAGTACCACCATGTTAAGAAAGATTTATTTAAGTTCGAAGTATGGTAAAGTAAAAGAAGAAATGGAGGCTGACGCTAAAATAATGGGGCATTCGACAGGTGTGGCTCAGAGTGTTTATATTAAAAAGGAACAAGAAGAAGAAAAAGAAGAATAATCTATTCGTAAGTTTAAAATACTTAAAAAATAATCTATGTAATACTAAAATGGGATACGAATTAATTAAAGATTTAAAAAATGGCGCGAAGAATGAGAAATTAGTAGTTTACTTTTTAAATAAACACGTATATAAGACGGATAATTTTAACTTATATCGAAATAATAAAAAACAGGTTGATTTTAGAAATACTGAAATTATAGCTGAATTAAAAAGTAGATATAATAGTTATGATAAATATGACGAGACATTTTTCGGATACAATAAATTAGAGTATCTCATAAATAAGAAAGACCCTCGTAAATGGAAGTTTTATTTTTTATTTACTAATGGATTATATGTATGGAGTTACAGAGAGAATGAGTATAATGTTAGAGACTTTTATCATAAAGAGAAAGGTATGATAAAGCAGGTATACGTAAATATTAAATATTTAGAAAAAATTACTGAAGATATTAATAGTAATACATTTTTACCTGAAGACTGCGAGGAGTTCTTAGGAGTTAATCAAACGAGACAATAAAAGACCCTGTCTTACTTATAAGTCCGTAATATCTTTTAACCTTATGTTTCTTCTTTAATTCTAAAGTTTTTTTCATTTTATTAGAGATAATCGGTTCTATTTTCTCTTTTAATTTAGGGTCATTATTTAATAATCGAATGGCTCTACGTACAGAAGGTATATCACCGTGTAATGCAATATCGCGACATGGTATATGTATCTCTTCAACGCTATTAAATGAAGAGTATTCTATATTATATCCATTATTACAATATACTATCACCTCTTTACAGAATGTCATTAATTTATTTTTTTCTTTTACAGATAATATTTTATCGGGGTTCTGATTAGATAAATAATTAATTAATTCTTCTTTATTTTTAATATTATAGATTTCGGTATCAGATTGTAATTCTTTTAAGTTATTTATATGAGACCATAATATTATACTTAATTTAATTTTATCCATGTTATTACAATTAGGTATATCTAAATTAAACTCTCGAATAATATCAAGCATGTCACCCTTACTGAAACTTTTATTAATCATTATATATTATATAATATTTTATTTTATATAATATAAACTAATGGCGCCGAATACACCAGCAGGAGAACTGACCGCCCCTGAATTACGTAAACTAATTAGGGCGCACAATATTTTAAGTAAAATTACTATACCGAAAGGTACTGATAGGAATGGATTAATTAAATTAATCGAAGGTAAGAATTACATGATAGACCATAAGAATAAAGTTATTAAACCTCAAGTTAAAAGAGGTAAACAGATTACCTTAAAACAAGCTGAGGAACTTACTAAACCGAAGCCTGTATCTGAAGAAGTTAAGAAACAACGTGCAGAGAAGAAGAAGGAACAGGAAGAAGAGAAGAAGAAAGAGATTAAGATAGCGAAGAAGGAAGCAGTTCAGGAGTTTAAGACTAAACAAAAAGAAGCACAGAAGAAACAACCTAAACCAGCACCTAAACCTAAAGTCATGAAGAAAGAGGACGAGGTTAGACCTAAGGAGAAGGTAGGACGTCCTAAGGTAGACCCTACTAAAATAAAAGTTATAGAACCTAAAAAGAAAGAAGAACCTAAACCACGTAGAAAATTAAAAGGGAGATTAACAGGGGTAAGGGATAAAGAAACTGAAAGAATAGATAAAGAAATACCTGAGTTCTACGCCCCTGATAAAGAACGAGATAATAAATCAAATAAGATAAAACAAGATATTATTTTATCTTATCGTAAGATAAAGAGTTCAGGAGATAAAGAATTAATTAAACAGGCGAGGGAATTATTAGAACAATCTAAAGAAAGAGTAAGAGTGGAAAAAGATATCACATATAATCAGGATTTACTATCTATATTAAAGAATATTAATGAGTTAGAGAAAAAACCTAAGAAGGAAGTAAAGAAAGAAGAACCTAAGAAGGAAGTAAAGAAAGAAGAACCTAAGAAAGAACCTAAGAAAGAAGAACCAAAGAAAGAAGAACCTAAGAAAGAAGATAGACTTACTCAACTTAATAACGAAGTTAAAAAAGAGGTATTACCTATTTTCTATGACTGGTTAAAAAATAAAGATAAACAACTATATAGCGAAGTTAAAAAGTTCTCTAAATGGAAAGTAAAACCTGTATTAGACGAGGATACCATGGAGGTAATAAAAAAAGGTGTAAAGAACCCACGTCCTAAATATTATCAAGAAAAAGAGAAAATGATAAAAGAAGCTAAAAAGAAGTTTACAGAACTTCATAAAAAATATAAATACGCTACACCTCATAGAGAGTTTACACAAATACAAGACGGCATTTTACAGGGTAGAGGTTATGAACCTTTAGGAATAAAGCGAGACGAGAAAAGGATAGAAGAGTTTTTTAATAGGAGAAAATATGAAAGAGAACAACTAAAAAAAGAGAAAGAAGGTAAATAATTATTTCTTTTTATTAAAACACATGAAACCATTTAATTCGTCATTATCGATTATCCTTAATCTTAATAATGCAGTCAGACAGTTTAAAAAATAAATATGGTCTGACCTTCTTATAGGTAAATTATTTTTCTTACGTGAATATATCTCATTACATAAATGAAGATATGTTTTAATCTGTACCTTAATAGGTATACCTTTACTTTTATAAATTAATTCTTCACCCTGATTTAAATATGCTTTAAGAGTTTTATTTTTCGATAATGGATAGCTACTGATTAGTAGACCTTTAAAATAAAAACAGACAGAACCTTCAGAACCATTATATATCATATTTATACTTAATTATATTAAATAATATATCTTTAAACTTAAATTATGTTAATAATATATAAAAAATAAGGATTAAAACTTAAAAAATGACTAAAAATGACTTAAAATAATAATAAATTACGTAATTTATGTTTCTTTAAGTGTTATTTTAGACATAATATTAGATTAATAACTATATTTTAGGTATAATTTAAGATTAAAACCATTAAATTATATTAAAATAAGAATAAAATTAGATTAAAAGATATTATATTCATGATAAAGAGCAGAAACCATTTAGAGAAGGGTTTACTTCTATTAACTCCTCTACTAAATCGTTATTACCTTCTTCTTCACTATCAGAATATTCTTCACTATCAGAATATTCTTCACTATCAGTCTCAGGGTCATAGTCAGGGTCTATACTTCTCTCGTAAGCTTCTTCTATCTCACGTAATACCTGTAATAGTTCTACTTCTCCTCTACGGGCTAAGAATGATTTAATCTCTTCTAATTGTTCTAACATACTTTTATATTATATAAAATATTTTTTTTTTCAGAAATTAAACTTATTTTTTACTTTTCTTTTCTAATGATTGTAAATATTGAACTACTAAATCCTGCTCTGCTGTTCGATTTCTTTCTATTTTATATATTACAGAACTATCGTCGTCTACTCTCGCGAATGATTGATTAGGGTCTGTTATTGCAGTAGTTATCGTAGTAATTACTTTCTTCTTCGTAATTGTAAATACGAAACCATTATCACCACCGAAATAGAAATCGCCTCCCGAGTATTGTTTGTCACATACAGCTACAACAGGTAAAATGCTTCTACTATCTTCACCACCTACGTAATGATTATTATCTATGATATCGCTTCTAATAGTATAATAAGGTTTTAACATTTTACGTGGTAGATTATCAGCGAGAACCTGAATACTACTCGTCCCCTGTGCTATCGCGGGGTCTATCTGATTTATTGTACTATGTGCGTGGTCTGTTGAACTATAAGTTATTACAGAAGATAAAGGTATCTCTGTGGTGTAGTATACGGCGCCGAACTGATTTACTGAATAATTTCTCGTATCTGAAGAAACTATCGCGCTATTCGTTGTAATGACATTCATGTCTTTCTTTTTTAATAAATCATTATTAACTCTTATAGTTCTATTATTTTCAGAGGTTAATGGACTAAATAACTGCTCGTATGTAAATCCTAATATACCGAATATACCTTTATCGAAATCTTCTTTATCATATCCTAAATCAGATATAAAAATACCTGATACACTATCTATGATAGACCATGGTGTTATATTCCTATTCCTTAAAGTTAAACTTCTCTCTGCATTAGTACCACCACCCGCAGGAGTGTATTTACCTTTTACTACACTATCATAGGGTTTCATATCAGGAGTATATAAGTATTTACTAACTCTCTTATTTATTTTATATACTACAGCGTCTCCGTTTTCTGTATTATCTTCCTTCGGTGGTGTAGTAGAATTATCACCTGCCCCTACGTCGCTCTGTCCTGCTAACTCGGGGGTATGTAATCCTGCGAAATAAAATCGTGATTGTTCTCCGTCATATTTAAATATAGGATTATTAGAACCTACATAATTATATCTTAATAATCCTGACGTATCTGTAATAGTTGTAGCGTCTTTTATAGCCCACTCATTTACATTCTCATAATCTTTCTCGCACCTACCATTAATACCACACGCATATACCGAACCGTATGCATTAAAAGAGAAATCATATCCTAAACGTGTAGTATTAGATATATCTATATTTTCATTAGGTCCAAATAATCTCGGGTTTATACCAGCTATTAATTCAGGGTGTAATTCTACAAATCCTCCGTGATTAGTAGCGAACCCATAACATAAATTATTTATATCAGTTCCGTCTGTATATTTATCTTCATTATTTTTATCAAAATAAAAAAATAAAGGTACTGATTGTTTAGATAATTCAGTAGGTAAACCCGAGGCGTTAGGTGTTGTATCTAAATTATCCTCACCTATGTAACCGTCTTCGTCTCCATAATGAGCGAAGACGTCCGCTGGTGTCATGTGTAAATATCTTACATTATCAACCGAATAAGTTGTTAAAGCTCCCTGCTTATGATTTATTTTTTTAAAATTATCATTATCGAATAATTCAGGATATAAACCTTCAGCGTAAAATAAGTTTTTCAAATGAGTTAAATATTCGTCCGTAAAAGGTATACTCGTTCTAATAGTTGACGTATGTCTATTAGTATGAGCTACGTCATGAGTTATATAATATCCTATAGGATTATCATACTGAAAAATCTGCCCTTGTATTCTTATCTCGGGTCTCTTGCAGTATATATTATAATAATTACTATAATAATCCTGACTTTTCTGTTTATCTTTAGTAGCGTCGCTAACTTCTTTAATATACTCGTCTAAATGTGTCTTCTTAAAAGTATCGATTGAACCACATAAAAAAGGCTTATACGAATTAGTCTCATAATATTTCGTTATAGTTCTCGTATGACCTGACGCGTCTAAAAATTGAAAATCTGTACCTCTACTTTCTTGTTTTAACTGATTAGTTATTTCGTCCCCTAAATTATCAGGTGACGTAAAGCCTTTATCTACTGATATTTTAAAATTATCCTGATAAATAACATATTTAGAATGACACGGGTGTAATTTATCAGGGTATCTACCTGTAATATGAGAAACGCCCTGATTTTCTCTTGTAATAGTATGGCGTAAATCAGTACTCGTTTCGTCTATTCTTCTCATTAGTGTTAATCGAGAGTTATCACTTTTTAAT
>Ga0129342_1001287_pt1 | contig 11192 bp, 10 predicted proteins | sample CPBDNA_5_FD_94426 | JGI IMG/M metagenome (GOLD analysis project Ga0129342, IMG submission 94426) | Freshwater to marine salinity gradient microbial communities from Chesapeake Bay, USA - CPBay_Sum_15_0.2_DNA | ecosystem: Environmental > Aquatic > Marine > Coastal | place: USA: Chesapeake Bay...
ATAATCAAAAATATAATCATAGATTGAAAAAATATATTGTTTTGAGCCTTTTATGTTCATCTCATTAATATTATTAAATATCAAGAAACTTGTATTATTTATTTATAATTCGAAAAGGCTTTAAATGTTAAGTATTATAATTCCCTGCTTTAATGAAGAAGATGTCATTGAAAATACAGTAAACAGAATTAAATATTGGTGCGAGTTTAAGGGATTGGATTACCAATTAATAATCGTTAATAATCAATCTAGTGATAATACTGAAAAAATAGCTAAAAAATTAATTGACAATGATGTTATTTTAACTAATCAATATAAAAAAGGTAAAGGTCACGCAGTTAAAAAAGGGTTGATAAAATCAAAATTTAACAATGTTCTAATCTTGGATGCTGATCTTTCGACTGATATTAATCATCTAAATATAGATTGGTTAAATAATAATAACACAATTGTAATTGGCTCAAGATCTCTAGGGTCAGAAGTAGGTACTCCATTAATTAGAAGAATTTATGGAAAAGTTTTAAATTACTTAATAAGATTAATTTTTCAAATCGAAATTAAAGATACTCAGTGTGGTTTCAAGTTTTTGTCAACAAATAAATTAGATGAAATTATAGAAAAGTTAGAAGTTGGTGGATTTATATATGATCTTGATTTAATTCTTACTTGTAAAGATCTAGGTTTTGAGCTTATTGAAATCCCAATAAAATACAGTCATAATAAAAACTCATCTGTAAATATATTATTGGACCCCTTATTAGTATTTAAAGATTTGATTAGGCTCAGAATTAAGTATTGAGTCTATTTTATTGATTAATGTAAGCATCTAAACAGCCATTATTAGTTAAGTCTGTCTCACACTCTCTTATTATTTTATTTAAGTCTGCAACCTGATCTTTTTCAAAATAAGGAATAGTAAAATCGATAAATAATATCAATGCAATTAAAAAATAAGTGAAATTATAGTTAATGGATTTCGTAATATAATAAATTAAAAATAAAGACAAAAATAATAAAACAAAAATTAGAAATTTAGTATTTTCGATGAAAATTCCAATCAATGCAGTAGCCAAGAAGAGATCAAATTTATTGTCAAAAACTTTGAAAGTAAGTAAATAAAATAATCCAATTAATACCAGTACAGTAAAATGTTGTGAGTATCTTATCCATTTTGTGGTGTTTATAAGCCAAAACCAAGAGTATGAAAATAAAATTGAAATTATTACTGGATATGAAATATATCCAAAAATATTATTAATCTTTTCTTTATTTTTGTAAATAAGAAAAATAAACAGTAAAGGTACAATCAATAATCTTATTCGATCATAGATATTCCAAGTTGTAAACTCCCCTGTAAATATTGAATCAAAAATATTGATTGATACTGGTTGTTCTATAGTTTCAGCTCCAGAACTTTGATGATTAATAATAAAATTAAATTGATCAATAATATATTGAACAAAATTGCCATTAACATATTTAAAATTAACAAGACCTAACCATAGTGTTAAAGGCATACAGAAAATAAAAAAATCAGTAAATATTTTTTTATAATTTTTTTCAATTATAACAACAGAAATATAAAATCCTGCAAATGGTACTAAATTAAGCAACTTTCCAAATACAATTGACAAGCTGAACAAAATAATAGATAGATTTCTAGCCTTTCTGAAAAGAAATATTGCGTTGGTAAACAAAATTAAAGATGCCATTTCACCTATTGAATAAAGAGCTCCAAACCACCAAGGAACCAGCAATAAAGCAAAATTAGAAACAAGAAGCATAAACTTAATATTTTTTTTGTAATATTTTCCAATAATTAAAATAAGAATTAACTGCAAAAAGTAAACCCAATAAAAATTAGCAATTCTAGCAATTGATAGCTTATTAGTGAGGTTCCAACCAATTACAGCTCCAATTGACGATAGTGGACCGGAAGTAAGTGAAGTACTATAATTTCCCCCTATAAAATCACCTGCAAAGAAATCTAATGATTTAAAGAAATTAATGTTTGATGAAAGTGTAATGTATTCATCTATAAAGGGTTCCAATCTTACAGCTTTTGTTCTTACTATATCAAAAGTGAAAAAACTTTGTACTGCAAAGAAAGTAACTATAAAGTAATTACCATTTTTTTTATTTACAAGATACTTAATTTTGTTTATAAAAGAAACAAAATTAATTTTTTTAAAATATTCTAATATTTTTTTATATAAATCGTTTTTAAATAAAAAATAGATGAAAAGTCCAAATACAAGAAATGGAATTATTTGCATAACTATATTTATAATTGTTAATTTGTTCGGTTCCCAACCTTCCGAAACATAATAAAAGCATTCAGTAAATGAGTTTACAGTAGCTCCCTGACCAAAAAAATTATATAAATTAATTGGATCAAATTGAGGGTCATTTTCAAAGACAAACGAATTATCCGTAATGACAGCTGGAATAAAATTTGATGGAAATGCACCACATATATTTTCAATAAAACTTATATCCAAAATTAAACTAAACCATTTCTAAAATAAATTCTTTTTTTTGGCATCCTGTATCCAGGGTATTACGATATCCAACATTTCATTAAGAGAAGTTTTTGCTTCATAACCTAATAGCTTTTTTGCTTTTTCAGTTGATGGAATTCTTTTTTGAACATCATACTCGAATGATTCAATTGATGTATATTTGAATTTTTTATCGGGTTTAATTTTATTCCAAATAATTTCAGCTAATTCAAGAACTGTCGTTGATTGCGAAGTAGATAAATTAAAATCTTCATTTTTGGCATTGGGATGTTCAAGCAATAATCTAATTCCCTCTGCTAAATCTTCTCCATATGTATAGTGTCTAATTTGATTTCCACTACCTAGTATTTCGATTGATTCTTCTGCATCGAGTGTTTTTAAAATTAAATCTGGGACTACATGACTTAATGCTAATCTAGAGCTACTCTCGCTAAGTTTTTTTGACGTTTTAGTTTTGACTTCTCCAATTCCCACACAATTAAATGGTCTTGCAATCGAGTATTCAAGACCATATTGTGAGTTTGCAGATCTTGCAAAATACTCAACTGCAAGTTTTTGAAATCCATAGGAGCTAATTGGGGGAGGTATATTAAATAAATCTTCTTCTTTTGTTGGAAAAATATCTGATGATTCAAATACCATAGAAGAACTTAAAAATATAGCTCGTTGCAAATGATGGTTTAAATAACAGTCTATTGCTACATCTGTCGTTGTAGAAATTATTTTTTCATTCTCACTGATTAAATCATACTCAAACTCATGAAAGTAAGAAATTCCACCAATCATTGCCGCTCCGGCTATTAAGTAATCGCATCTCTGCATCAGTTCTTTAAGTTTTTCTTGATCCTTAATGTCGGTTTTGTGAAATTCGTAATTGTTATTGTCACTATGATTTCTTATAATTTCACCATACTTTGTTAAATTATCTATACCGATAACTTTATAACCATTATCAATCAAATTTTTAACAATATATCCACCAATAAATCCTTCCGAACCTGTAACTAATACTGTTTTCATTTTTCCCTAGTTATTAACCTTCCAACCCAATAAATATAACTTGGTATAAATTTTTTGAACTTAAACTTTGATTCACCAAAACTTCGATCAATCCAAATTGTAGGTATCTCTCTAACTTTATAGTTATTTAATTTAGCTTTTACAATCATTTCTAATATGAATATGTTAGCAAGAAATATCTTATTTTTTAATAAAGTACTGATTTTAGCAAACAAATATGAAATTTGATTTTAATTTTTTTATTTACATGTTTCTCGTTTTAAAGGAAGTATTTCAGATAAATGTATTTTAAACTGAAATAAGGTGTTAGAAACTGTTGAATTATCAAATTTAGAAATTATCTTATATTTTTATTTTTTAGGAATTGTTTTTATTTACCTAGGAGAAATATTTTACAGTTTACTTATCAATAAAAATGAAAATGCTAGTCATTCTTTTAAATACAGTTTTTTACCAATATTTGGAATATTTATAGCTTCAAATTTTTTAGTAATTTGGAATTTTTTTTCTGGAACTGCAAATGACTTTGTACTTTTCTTATTTTTACTGTTATTTCTTTTAAGTTTAAAAAGAAATTTTACTCTGATTAAAAATTATATATTTTATTTTATAAGCTTAACAATATTATTTCTTAGTTCTACAACCATAGGAATAAGTAAAGATGCAAACCTTTACCATCTACAGCAACAGTCGTGGTTAAGAGATGAGAAGATTATACTTGGTATCTCAAATATAAATCCTTATCTGGGCTACTCATCAATTATCGAATACATAAATTCAATTTTATGGTTTGATAATAATTATATATTTATACATTTTGTTGGAATTTATATAATTGCTTCAGTGTTTGATTTATTATTTAAGTTTTTAAAATCTGACAATTCAAGTTTTAGAAATTTTGCATTTCTTTTTTTAATTATAGGCATCATGGACAATTTTGGACTTGAAGGTGGTAGAAATGGTTTTCTGTTTATTCAAGAAATATTCAAATATGATGATATTTTTGCAGCTTTAACTTTATTCTTTATCTCATATTTTTTAATCACTTTTAAAGAATATGCTAATGGAGAAAATTTTAACATATTAGTATTCATATTTTTATTTACAACACAAACAAGATTTGCAGGTCACTTATTACTAATATATTTTTTTGTTCTGTTGTATAAGAATAAATTTCAAATAAGAGGACATAAGCTTTTTGTTCCTGTTATTTTCTATCTAATATTTGTGCTGAAAAACATATTAAGTACTACATGCTTTTGGTTTCCAATTCAATTTACATGTCTCTCGATATTTCCGTTTTTTCAACCAAGTCAGGCAGAATATATATCAAAGTTAATATTAAATACGAATAAAATTCCAAACTCAAATCTAAAAACAAATATATCTACAGATGAATTTCTTGAGAATTTTCTTTCAACTCAATCAAGTTATCTTTTAAATTTTTTAGTTACATGTTTAATATCAATTATAATTTTTTCAATATTTAGAAAAAAAATTGTTATAAATTTTTCCCAAGTTATATTGAGTCTTTTCGTTTTTTTAATTTGGTTTTTTTCAACCCCAACTTATAGATTTGGTGTTCCTTTTTTCTTGAGTATCTATTTCGTTCTTTTCTTTAGGTTTTTAATAGAAACAAAAATAGATATTCCAAAATATCTGAAAAGTTTACCAAATTTTTTGTTATTATTTGTTTTACTTACTTTGGTTAAATTTGATTCAGTATTAGCTTTGCAAAATTTTCACTCAATTGACCTAAAAGTTGAAAAAGAAGTAATTTTATTTATCGATATGGAAAACGGCTGGAAGAAGTATTCTGAACCACACACGGTAAGTAATTATTTGTGTGGTGACATTAAGCTTTGCTATGTTGATGAATTTTATTCATCAAAAATAGAATTGTCTTTTAACTATTATTATTTTATACCAAATAATAAATATTATTTTGTTGATGAGATAGAGAATAATGGTTAATTTTTATTTTTTTATAGGAACAAAAGCTCAAATTATTAAATGTATTCCATTAATTAATAAAATTAAAAATATTATGCACTTCAATCCAATAGTGGTTTCTTCTGGGCAACATAAGTCTATTGTTGATGGTGCCATTGAAACATCATTGATTGATGTAGAAAGAATAAATTTATATAAAAATAACAAAGATATAACTAGATACTTTCAGGGTATTAAATGGATTTTTTCATTTATAAAAAATTACTTAATTTTTAAAACAAAATTAAAAGATGAAAACAATGAAAATTTTTGTATTGTACACGGAGATACAATAAGCACTTTGCTAGGGGCATACTGGGGGAAAAGAAATAAATTAAAATTAATACATCTAGAGAGTGGTCTTACTAGTAACAAGTGGTTCGTTCCCTTTCCAGAAGAAATTGTAAGAAGATTTGTAGCTCAAAAATCAGATATACTTATTTGTTTTGATGAAAACTCAAAAAAAAGACTGGAAAACAAATATAAACAAAAACACATTTTCATGGCTTCAAATAACACTGTTATCGAGACACTTGATATGAATAATTTAGTTATAGATAATAAAAAAGTAACAATCACACTCCATAGAACAGAGAATATTGTAAATAAGAAAAGATTTTCTAAATTTCTTCAGTTAATAAATGTGATAGGAACTACCTACAATGCAACTTGGTTTTTACATGAACCAACACAGAATTATCTAAATAAACACAAACTAGAAATTCCAAATAATATTGCAGTCAGTAGCTTAAGAAATCATGAAGACTTTCTTGAAGAGTTAAAAAGTTCATACTTAGTAATTACAGATGGTGGATCTATTCAAGAAGAATGTTTCTATCTTGGAAAAAATGCGATTATTTGGAGAGGGGTTACTGAGAGACCTGAGGCTCTAAATAAAAATATGATGATTTCAGATTATGATAATGATAAAATTTTAAATTTTATTAAAAATTTTGACAATAATGTTTCTTATTCGAAATCAACTAGTTCTCCTTCTGATGAAATAGTTGATTATCTTAGAGCAAAATTCAAAATCTAAAATTTATAAGTAGAAATAGTAATTGAATAATTTATATTGATTTTGTAATTTTAATTTTTCTAAATTTTTTCTATTTTGTAAAATGCTATCTTTCCTTTGAAATAAATCATTAAAAAGATTTAGATAATTTCTGCACATTTTATTCCCGGTAAAAGGATACTTTTCAAGATTGCCTAAAAATAAATCATATTTGTTTATTATCTCTCTAAGTTTTTCCTCAAGGTTTTTAACTTCATAATCTAAACCATAATCCCTACAATATTCTGTAATTCCCCCACTATCAATATATAGCAATGGTAACCCGCACATCGCACCTTCTATATGGTGCATACCAGCAGGTTCATTTAAAGAACCTGTTATATATATGTGACATTCTTTTAAAATATTTGAAAGATTCTTACCAAATAACGGATCAACAAACGTAGTGTTTTTAAATAATAAATTTTTTGGCTTGTTACCAATAAAAATAAATTCAAAATTATCATTAAATTCTTGAGAATTTAGAATCTCGTCGAGTTTTATGTATGCTTCGAATCCTTTATTAAAGTCTGAACTCCAATGATGAGTTACGATTTTATATTTTTCACCGACAGTTTTTTTTCTAAAGTTAAAGATTTTGCTATCGGCACCATTTTTAATAACTGAAAAATTTTCATTATAAAAATTTTGAGATAAGAATAAATTCTTAAGCCAATCACTGATGAAAACAGTATGATCTGAAACTAAAGATGAATTAATTAGGAATTTATTCAATCCTTTTGTATTTTTCCTTTCGTCACATTCATTTATCCTATTTACAACCAGAGCAGTGGTGTTCTTGTTTCTTATGTATTTCATTACATCAATGTGAGTAAATGAGGATGACTTGGTGTACCTTCTAGGTTCAGTAAGTAAGATAATGTCGATATCTTCATCTTTCAAAGTATTAACGACTTGTATATCATTTTCTTCCAGGTAATTTTTTAGTTGTATTGCAAAGCTGTTTCCACCTCCCCAAGGTCCGTCAATAAATTCATATCCAATACTAATTTTCATAATTTGTATAAATATTTTTCAATTCTTTTTACGTAGTTCATAGTTGAAATGTCATCTGTATTGTCATATAAAACATTTTTAGACTCATTGTGTTTAGACTCATCAAAATACAGGTCAATATTAAAAAGATATTTACTTATGTTGTCGCCCAAATTTTTCTTATTTGTCTTAATCCCAAATCTCAATAGATTTTCTTTATATGTACCATTCTGGAATGAATCAAGAATATCTAAAAATAGGGTTGGTCTATCTAATAAAATATAATCAAAAGCAATTGAAGACCAATCTGTCAAAAGCATATCTGAAATCATTAAAAATTCATCAGATGCCTCGTAGTCATTAAAAGGAAAATAAAGTACATTATCCAAAGATCTTAATTTTTTTAAAAATTCAGAATTTAATAATGTATTCATATGAGGTCTAAAGATAAATATTAAATCTAATTTATTTCCTATATTGTTAAGCTCATATAAAAACTTAAAATTAGTTGGTAACATAAACTCTTTATTAACTTTTTTATTTTTGTGAATCCACGTCGGAGCATATAAAACAATTTTTTTATTTTTGTCTATATTATATTTGTCTTTTAAATTTGAAGTAATTTTTGAACTATCTACCTGGGACTTAAATTGCTTGATTTTATCAAGACGACCGTAACCAGTAACAAATAGGTTGTCCATTTTATAACCAAATTCATCTTGATAAATCGATTTATGAAAATTTGAAAACAACCATACTTCTTTATATCTATACCATTGATCAACAAGTTTAGAGTCCCATTTTTGGAATGGTAATCCATGATTAACATCAAAAAAAAGCATATTATCATTGTTCAAAAGTGGTTTGTAAAAATGTAACCCATGATCGGTTACAAATATTTTAGATTTTATAATTTTTAGTGTGTCCTTAATACTCAATCCATAAAGAACATTTATTGATTGATTTTTTAACTTTTTATAATTCTCATAGTCAAGAGTAATAAAATATTTTGAATAATCTTTTATATTTAAATTTTCATAAAGACTCTTTAAGTTGCCGTAATACTTATGCCCATATAAAACAATATTATTTTCTGATGAAAATGAAAAAACTTTAGAAATTAAATAAACAAAATAAAAAATAAAACTTCCATATATATAAATTAGAATGTGGAAAGGATTTGTTTTGTTGAATTTCATATATAAAAGAATAAATAAATAAAAAAGATACGTTTCAACAAAAAATAAAGCTTATGGATAAAAATTATTGGGAAAATTATTATACAAAAATTCAAAAACCTTTTGATAGTTCTACATTTGCAAAATTTGTTTTGAATAGAATAAGTCCAGATCATACGATTATTGATTTAGGTTGCGGCAATGGAAGGGACAGTATTTTTTTTTCAGAAAACAAAATTCGAACTTTAGGTGTGGATCAAAGTTCCGTTGCAATCAAAAACCTTAAACCATTTGAAAATAGTTATTTAAATTTTGAAGTTTCTGATTTCAGTAATCTTAAAAAACAAAAATTTGATTATGGATATTGTAGATTTGTTCTTCATAGTATAAATGAAACTGAAGAAGAAAATCTAATCAATTGGCTAAGTAAAAATATAACTAAAAATATTTTTATTGAGTCAAGATCAAACATTGATGAGAAGAAGTACAAGAAAACAGATCACTATAGAAGATTAATGGATATAGATAGTTTCAAAAAATTAATAGAAAAAAGTGGATTCAAAATAAACTACGAGAAAGTATCAGATAAATTTTCTAAATATAATTCAGCTTATAAAGTTAACGATATAAATTTTGATCCTATCATTGTAAGATTTGTATTAAGTTTATAAATGAATATAAATAGTAAAGTAGTCAATTTTCTTAAAGTAACAGTTTTAGTTTCTAGTATTTTATATTTTGTTTATTTTATTTTTAAAAATTTTGAGCAATTTAAAAACTTTTCAAACTTCAACTTACAAACAGTTGCAATATTATTGTCATTAAAATTTATAAATATATATCTTTTATCAAATTTAAATATTTTTATTTTGAAAAATATTGGAATTAATTTAAAAAATATTGAATCGGCAAAACTTACCATAAAGAATTCTTTAGGTAATTTATCGTCTCCTATGAAACTTGGAAGTGGTTATAAATTACTATATTTAAAAGAAAAATATGATATGAAAGTAAATGAATATTTTTTTATCACAACCTTTTATTCAATATTCAATTTAATACCAATATTTTTAATATTTTTAATATTTTCATTTCTTGGAAATCAAAGAACCATTTTAAATAATTTAATGATTACATTATTTATTTTTTTCGGTCTTGTGTTTGCAACATTTAGTATTCAAAAGTTCCCATATTTTAAAAAAATAAATACCGGAATATCTAAAAGACTAATTTCTAAAAATAATTTAATAATTCAAACAAACAGTATTCTGTTTTTTTTAAGCTCATCAATTATTGTGTATTTGATCATAATTAATTTGTCAAATATTGATTCATTTTATTCGTCAGTTTCTTATAATTTTTTAGGATCATTTGTGAATTTAGTTAATTTAACTCCAGGAAATATTGGAATAAAGGAAAGTCTAATTATTTCTTTTAACAATATTCATAAAATTGGCTTTGAACTTGTAATAATTACATCATTTGTAGAGAGATTCCTAAGTTTGATCGCTTTATTTGTTACTCAAATAATTGTAAGAAATAATTAATTAAAAGTAATTAAGATAAAAGTATGAACGCATGTCTTATTCTTGCTCACAATGAAAGTAAATTTATCGAGAAAACTGTAACAGAAGTAGTATCTTTATTTGAATTAGTAATTGTTGTTAATGATGGTAGTACCGACAATACAAAAGACATACTTGATGAATTGAGATTCAGTAATCTAAAAATTATAAACAATCATAAAAATCTTGGGGCTGGCAGATCTCTTGAAGTGGGAATTAATGAATTTAAAAATTCCGATTGCAATAATTTAATTAAAATTGATGGTGACGGACAATTTAAATTAAGAGATATAAAGAGACTACTTTCCCTCTCAAAAAATAATTATGACTTTGTAAAGTGTGATAGATTTTGGGAAAGTGGTATTGAAGGTGAAATACCAACAATTAGATATGTTGGAAATGCATTAGCATCATTGTTTATTAAAATTTCAACTGGCAATTGGAAGATTAGTGATCCTTTAAATGGGTTATTTCTATTTTCAAAAAAAAGCTTAGAGAATTTTTTTCTTCCAAGAATATTTTACAAATATGGATATCCATTTTATCTAAATGTTTTTATGAATAAAAACATTCTTTCTCATAATTTTAAAAATGGACAAATTAAAAATACAATCAAATATAGAGATGAAAAAAGTAAATTAAGACCCTCAATAATGTTTATAAAGTTGTTTTGTTATTCAATTATCAGTTATATTAGAAAAATTATTAGAAAATTTAGATATTCTAATTTACAAATTTCTGGCATTTTTGATGTTTTCTTTTTAATTTTTATAGCCTCAACGACTTATAGTGGTTCAAAACTTATACTTATAAACTTAGAATATCTGAAAGGCTCTAAAGCAAGCTGGTTATTCCTTACCAT